>Ga0056114_1001508_pt1 | contig 10734 bp, 7 predicted proteins | sample WorMetHERISLAND1_FD_77005 | JGI IMG/M metagenome (GOLD analysis project Ga0056114, IMG submission 77005) | Marine gutless worms symbiont microbial communities from Max Planck institute for Marine Microbiology, Germany - Olavius loisae HERON... ... | reverse complement strand
TTTCAGTGAATTTCTCGGGATTTCGCAGATTTCGGACGCAACAGCAGCTAAACGCATGAAGATAGGCCAGTATTGTCAGCGACAACGTTGTAAGCACGTCGAATTGGAGCAATTTTTGGCACGATTTCGCGTCGCGCGGGTTTCTCAGTGATAGCTGGGCTTTCTTGTTGTTAATGGTGTAGTTAACTACTACAAGTATCCGGTAGTTAACTGATGTCCATCACTGATTCATTAACACTGTATATTATCTATAGATTTATTATGTAGTGAAGTGAACAGTATGTTGCGCAAGTGGCGCTGGTAATACATATTTTCTGTACATGTTATGTCAACGGACACTTGATTTACCGTAACTGCCGCTGGACGAATCCAACTCAGCTGGGCCAAGTCAACGTCCGTATTAGGAGAAGACGAATCATTTGTGTCATTTCGAATCAGTATGGATCGTAATCGTATTGCGACGGAGCATTCGTGCAGCAATTCAGTGGCATCTCCAGGAATGTCACATGTTATCGTTAATTGTTTAGCTGTGTCGTTTTGGAAGCCTGTTAGCATCTTGAATCCGGCCGTGTAGCATGAACACGGCCGAATATAAAACTTAGCAGGACAAATAGTGCAGTTACAGCGTCGTCATATTTGGTTAGAATATCACAGATAATCAAGTTGTTATTGCTTTGAGGTAGCTGTGTGCGTTGTGGTCTGATGACGCAGCCACTAAAACGCTGTACTTAATTTATACAGCTCACAGAAGAACCCTGATTGGACCATATACAAATCATTTCTCTGCCATAACAAAGCACAAGCAATGAATTTATAATGTTGATGGCTTTGGCCGAATATTTTGGAAGATATTGGTATTTGGCCAAACAAACAGTCGAGTTTATACAGCTCAGCTAATATGTTGCATTATATTCTAATTATATATGACTGTGTGAGTGAAATGAATATAATAATAGTAATAAAATGATCATGCCTGAATCTGTCAGATGACATGACACTGACTGTTGAGCCTGATGGCTACTTGAGACGTGGAATGATTATCTTCGTTAACTGTTCGATTCGTTTTGCGGGACCAGTGGATCATGTGCCAGCATTAAAGCTCTCGTTGGATCAGGAGTCGGCGTTTCCACAGGCACAGGGTTATTATCAAGCACCTCATGGCAACAGCAACATCCAGAGATGGAGCATGGTAATATTTTTTCTGATTATTACGTTGATATAGTTGAGCAGAATCGGTTTTTACTTGTTAACAAAGAAGGACTGAAAAAGATGATTGAGAACATAGCTCGGTTCTCATGCAGAGAAATAGCTTCACTGTAATGCCCATGACACTTAATTGGTTTCATTGAGCTGTTACATGTATTATGATTTTTAGTGTGTGCTACTTAATGGTGTAACTTCAAATTTTTGGCCCCCTGCCCCTGGAAGAAAGAGCAAGGGCCCCGCGTGATATTAGTTTGTTTCAACACTGGCATAATTGGTCAGTAGAAAACAGTGCTTTTGGTTTCAGGGGTGTATCTCTGTTAATCCACAAGTGTTTAGACTTTATGATACTGGAAAGGTATTATCATCTAGTTTCTTTGCTCTGGTTGCATTTATCTAGATATATCCTAAAGCTTTGTCTGTTTTTTTTCTTCACAATTTGTCTCAACTATCTTCTCTGTTTCTTGCTTCTCTTAATTATATTTTGAAATGTCTTCTGTTCAATGTTGTACTCTGCACAGCTTGCATTGTGATTGTAGGTGGTTAACTACACGTTGACTGACGAAACTCCAGGAAGACATCTTCGATGTGAAATCAAATCACACGACTATATAGTGGAAATTACACAAATGCTGCGGATCAAATGTAAGTTATTTATAGTTTTACTTCATAGTTTTGCTTCAGTTATTTTCTAAAATTGTAACAATATGATACCCACAGTCCTGGGCAGTCTGTCCTTAAGGCAAGGTGGAACGTGGGGTGCGTATTATGGACCAATGGAGAGATCTCCCATAGGATGATTAAATGGTCTTATATCATGTATTTGTTCTGCTTGGCTTAACGGCATTGTTTCCTTAAACGTACTTAGCTGAACAGAGCAATCTAGCCCAAGACATACCCACTCTGCTAGCATGCGAGACAGATGATCAAGATGACACTATTATTATCAATGCCATGTCACAGATATATACAGAACATCCGTATTCACGGAGATAGCCACCAGTCATAGACTGAAGAAGACACCTCTGTGTGTCAGACCGAGAAATAAATCTTGGAACATATTTGCATGAAATCCGGACCATTTGTCTGCTCCCAGACCCAGGCTAGAATCCGGGCCCATAGAAACGGCCGGTCAGACACCTTGAATACTGTGGCATTACCATTAGTTTACTGAGGACGACAGTGACATTGTATATTTTCCTTTTTTTTACTTTCATTTCTTGCCCTTTACCGATTGTTTTCCCATTCTTACATACTTGTTTGCATGCTGTTACAAGCCCTGTCCCTCCCTCCTTGCCAACGCTACAGGCCATAACACATTATTGAGCTACAAGTTACATGTATTTTGTATTAACAAAGAATACATAAAGAATTTTTGCACATATTCTGCATGTGCAGTTGCTCCATCGATCTCTGAGCCAGTGGTTAGACCAAATGTAATCCCGCAGTACAACACGACGGACAACATTACGTGCGTGGTTGATGGAATTCCTGAACCACAAGTCACTTGGACTCGTATCTCCGGCAGCATGCGTGCCAGAGTCGTGTCTGGAAGGAGATTCGCGGTGTTGGAGGACCTCGAGGATGGAACTCACACGTGGCTGTGTAGTGCAGAGAATGAACTCGGAACTGCTAATGTCACCTATACGTTCACTGGTGCGTTTTTGTCGTTTATATTTTTACATTTTTTTTTACATTTTCTTGTACGTCAAGAATTTGTTATCTTTTGTTTAACATTCGTCTTGGTACAGTATCAGTTCAGAGAAAGGCTGCGCAGAAAAGATCACGTCATATTTTAAAACAGACTTGACGGTTTTATGTCGTCGCTAAATGGTGCGGTATTTTGTCTGATCTACATGCGACTTCCTGTTAATTATTAATAGTAACTTTGGCCGTATCTGCTGCCGTTTTTGAGATATTGACTCTTAAAGCTAGAAAATGGCTGATTTTCCCACTGATTTTCCCTTCTTTGACGCCACCGCTCGGGGGAACCCGTTAGCATTTTTGGATGAAACTTACCCCGGCATGGGAGTATCGTGTCTATAATGTGTTGAGTTGGATACTCATCCATATCATGTCGTGTCATGTCAGTTCGTTAGAAGTATTTATGATATCCATGAAATGACGTATAGAGGTTTTGATTTGCAGTGTCTGATATCTGGGATCCAGAACCAAGCACTGGAGGTGAGCGTCGTGTACATTTTTTATTTTTTTAAATTAATTTTTTAGCTCATCACTACCCATTGGGTCGTCTATCCTGACTGTCGTCTTAACCTGTACTGAATTAATGGGGCACGCACTGGCTTTGTTTGTTCTAGTTTCTGGCTATGTGTGCTAGATTAAGCTGAATACTCAGCTTTCGAGTCCACATTAAACTCTTGTATCATATCATATCATGTCGTTGGTTGCTATATAGTCTAGTATCTTACTTACTAAATATTTGTTTTATTTGAAAGAATTAAGGATGTGGCACATGTTTTGTCATTGATTAGGTTCTTTAGCAGAATATGGGACATGGTTTATTTTTAATATGTTAAAATTGTGCCACATAAATCTGTCAGAGTGCATGAATTGCAATAATGTGGCATTTCTGGTGTTTACATACACTATACAGCTACTTTGTTTATTTATTTTATTTATTGTTTGCTAGTATCAGGTAATTCTGAGTGTCATAAAAGGGATTTTATCAACTGTGAATAAGTGTTTTTATGTGTGTTAACTGAGTTCTTTCTGTTTTGTATCAGGTCTGTATTTGAGCTTTTGTAGGATGTGTTCAGTAAATTTTAACAGTGTTAACATTGTTTATGCTTTTGTGTTGATTTTCTTTTATCTTCTGTTATATCACTACTGTAATATTGACCAGGGCTGTTGTAAAAACTCGTTGGGCCTTGCATGTCCTCCTCGTCTGCTTATTTATTATCTTGTAATATGTTTTATGAGCAAATAAATTGATGATGATGATAAATAGCAGTAGGGTACAAAAATTTGGGGGACATTGAGAATTATCACTACATATTCTCTTAGTTTAAAGTTCGTCTGTCCGTCCACACTGGCACTGTATAGCCTAATTGTGCTGATGTGCCGTTAAGAAACTACTCACTCACTCACCCGTCCACAGAAAGTTTTTCCCATTTGAACGAAATTTATATTGTAGGTAAGTGAGTGATACATGATGGTAAGCCATGTGACCCGATGCAGTGTCAAAGTGACAGGTCTGAAATGTGCAAAAGTGGTCGATTTCAAAGATCATCTACTCCACCAATATGCACATAATCAAAAAGACTTAACTTTGAATTATGATACTCCAAAGCAATATCTAAATTTCAACCAGACAGATTTTTGAAATTCATCCTTGTTTGGCATCCTGTGGCCTGCACATTTTGGTAAGCGAATTTTGCCTCTTGCAAGGTAAACCGGTAACCGCGACTGGCAGATCCACTCGTGGCTTATTTGTTTAAGGATGTGTTTTATGGAATTGAATCACGAAGACTAAAGCTAAGTTAGAAAAACATGTGAAAGGATTTGAGGCTTAACAAAACAGTGGTTTACACTTCACTGTGAGCATGAAACACAAACACAATGTGAAAGACCTTTTGCACTGTTGCAGTTGTTAAGTTCATTGTGAAACTGTATTTATTTAGCCAATAAAGTTGGAATCGGGATCGGAATTGGCCTCGGAATCGGAATTCCGATCATCATTGCGATTATTGTCATCGTGTGCCTGCTGATGCGCAGAAGAAGTAAGTCATATTGTGATGTTTTATCTATTCAGTCAGTCAAGCTGGTGTTGCTATTGGCCTTAAACTTCAAGTCTAGTCAAGTTTATTTTTTCAATAGCAGAATACAGAAACCTGCTAAATTACACAACACAAAAAGTACGCAATCACAAAATTATACAATGAAGTTTACAACTAAATAGTCTGTTGATAATTTAACAGAAAATACTGAGCTGAAGATGTAAAACGTTTTGTTCTGGTAGCTGGCCAAGGATATATAGCTGCAGATCGTAATCTAGAAGTAATAGTGCTATCTCCTTGTGGAGGTAATAGGGAAAGTATGCAAGGATTTGGACTTTGAATTCCAGTAATGGCAGTGATCATTATTATCTTATGTGTCAGCTGAATAGCAAAACATGTATGAGCTTTGCATTGACCTATTTAGCTTTTATTTATTTTCACATGGATGCTTATTGCAAGGTCATTCGGTCACACAAGAAACAGACATAATTATGACACAAATACCATGGCTGGCAGTCAGTGGTTCCCTTGCTGTCGATGGAATTTTGTGAAATATTCAAAATATGGGGGTTTTATGGTTCATGACACTTGAGGTGTTTTATATTTTTATATTGGTCTCGAAAGCAAATGGCAGCCAGGTAGACAGTAACTGCATCAAGTAACGTATTGACTGTGATTGGTTCAGTGAGTTAGCCAGGGCTGAGCGTCAGAGTGCCCGGATGTCAAAAATTACAAATGATAGCTTAACCCGGTCTGGCACAGGATGCTTTATAGCTGTACCCATATATGGCAACAGTGGGCGTCAGTGGGTTAACATGATAATATTAAGTTTGTCAACGTTATTGATTAGTAGTTAACGACATGAGAACTGAATGTCTGTGACACAGAGGACAAGCAGCCTAAATCTAACAATAAGCCAGCCGATCCAGGAAAACCTCCGATCAACAACGACCATCGTCCACCTCGCCCCACCAGTGATGGCGCCAACGATCCGAACGTCAACCCTAACCCTGCACCCTACACGACCCCCGTCTACCCCGAGCAGTACAGCAGCTCTCCTCCGAAGACCACCTCGGACAAGCCGGGCTTCGGCGACCTTGGAGTGAGACCGATCCACGCCGGAGGCAGCACCCCATCACTGAACCGCTCGTACGAGAGCAGTCAGCGTGAGTCGGGGACCGACGACCGATTCCAGGGCCCGAACACCTCGGTGTAACTGACCTCGAGTGATACGCCGGCCGGCACAAGCGACTCAACGCTACCAGATGCGGAATGCGACAGTGATGTAAACGTCACCGTTCTTCTTTGACTGTGAAATGCTGAACCTTTGTGTCAGTTCACGTAGCAAGTACTGCTCGCTACTTAGATGGTTGGAATTTCGACGTTTCGACGTGCATTTCTTCTGTTGACACTGAAGACAACTTATCGGTTTGATCCTACGCTGCCTGCATTGCGTAGAGTTCTGCTTTCACGAGAAACACGGGTGTGCATTCTTGTAGATTTAGTGAAAGTGGAAAGCATGCATTAATCCAGCTGCTTTATGTTGCAATGTGTGTGTGTGACTGTGGACACATTTTCTCCGGAAAGTTGTATGCTGTGTTTCAAAAAGTCCTCGTAACATTTTGCAATGTAATGATACCATTTGTGTATTTGTGAAATTCTGCGAAACATTCGAAGCGAAGTAGTGGTTTGCAAAAAGAAAATAGAACTGCCTGCTACCCGCCAGCACTGGTTTTTGTACACAGCATACTTTGTAATGTGGCCTCGTTTGTAAAATGGTGTTCAGACATATGGATGAAGGGATCACTGAAGTTGGACATGATAAATATTACGGAAAATGATTTAATGTTTTCCATAAAAATGGCAGTTGGTAACTTAATGGACCGATATATATATATATATATATTTACCCAATTATTATCATTGTGCTGAACAACTTGATCTGTAGATGGTAGATTAGATATATGTACATTACTGTAAAACTTGTTGTTATTTTAGTCGTGTTCTGAAATAGAGACACAAGTTAACAGTCTCGTAATTCTTCATTAACTGTAAAATATATAGTGATCAGTTGTGTCAGTTTTGATATCATTCGCCAAAATTTCTATACAGCTTCCAGTCCTAAATGCATAATCTCTCTTTATACACACCATTGGCCTTGCTAATAAACTTTAAACTCTCTCAGGCATAATATAGCCACTACTTGCTGAACTTGCGTGCTCAAAATTCCGTAAAACTCCGACCAACCATAATCATACATTCTTCGTTTTCGGTGATATTTTTCTGTGCTACTGTTTAGTATTGTTGTATCTACTGTGTAAAAATGCAGTTTCACTTACAGTTTTGCTCTTTGCAGCAGCAATCATTAGACACGTTATTACAGTGTGTAACGTACTCAGACGCTGTACTCACTTGTAACGTTCTACGGCTGGTGCACGTTTCATTGTAAGTAAGTATGTGTTTGTGTGTCATATCATTTGCTTTTAATGTCTAATGGCTTTATACGCGGAGTATTTGATGGTACAGTAGACAGGAATGTGCCAGTGTTAATAGTAGCGTCTGTGGTTTTGTGTTGATCTTGGAGCAATATATGCTGTCTTACAGTCAAGTAGGAACTACTTAACTTGAAAATCTGGAAAGAAGTTGGATAATTGATTAAACGTTGGACACTAAAATTTGGCGGTCCAGTAACAGTGGATGAAATATCGAAAACTATCCCATCTGCACTGTGTTACAGAACAACTGGGGCGTATTTGTTATTCATAATGTTGAACAGCTGATCAGCAACCGAAACTCTGTTCGGTGATTTGTTGCTGTATTGTTCTTGTGAGGTGTCGACTGTCTGGTAAATTTACTGCCTCGAGAAACGTCAGATTGACTTCGTCCACATCTTATCTCTCACATTCCATCTGTACACAATGACACCGGTCCACAGCAGTCACTCAGCAGTTCCTCGGAATCTAACTCGTCTGTTTTTTTTACTTCTTGGTTTTTAACGACTCCTTCATAACTGTCTTTTTTTAAGAATAATTTTGGGCTTTCGCTGATAGGCTAGTTGTCACTTTTGGCTGTCCCTTGCTGCCAAAAATTAAATCAACTATAATGTATATCAAGTGCCAGCATGTACAGACTGTAAATTGTTTAACTAATAAACTGAGGGCTAGTTATGTTAGCTTTGCTTTATAATATCGCTGTTCCGTGCAGCTGCGTGTGTGCATTTGAGCATTTCTTCGTATGCTTTTCGTTGTCCAAGAGACGACGTCGCTCGTTGACTAACATAGCATTTATTTTGACGTTACTTACTAGTACAGTGTTAATGGTGTGATGAAGATTGTTAGTGTATGACAAGAGATTACAAACCGTGTTGGTTTGCTTTACGGCTGGAGCAGTTTGCTGCCCTCTGGTGGCATGAGTGTATATATTGTGTATATTTTACAAGTATGTGGTGAAGTGCTGTAGTTCGATTTGCGTGTATAATGCTCTCATGAAACGGACGATCAGATATGGCGATGTAGTACCAGCTTAAACGCCGTTGTGTACAAGGTTCCCGCAAAGCAAGGCTCCAATACTCCAAATTCATAAGAATTTCTTGTCAGTACCTACGTCGCATAAGTAATATGTCATTTCTTTACCAGCAGTTGTTCTAATTTTGCTGAAATTTCTTAAGAAATTGTCAAGCTGAAGTTTATCTCTGAAACTTTGAGAATGGATTTCCAGGCAGCAGAGTAATGGCGGTCTTCTGCCGTGTTGACAACTAGCATGTGTATACCATGAGATTGTCTCTGACAGCCTACTCAACGCCGATGTCGAGTACGGGACTGTTTTATGCAAATGAGAGTATGTGACAGTTGTACGGTGAACTTATCGTTTGCTGTGGTGTACACATTTGTACGTTGTTTGTACACACTAGCGGCACGATCCTTGTTGCGTAGACGCCGCTGACATTAGCATTCGTCGTTTTATAATCCGATCTATTGTTATTTATCACTGGTAATGCGCGTCGTCATGGGCTGCGGTGAATAGTTTGGCAAGCATGTTTTTAATGACATTCGAGATTTTATGTGTGTTACACGTCTTTAATGTTATACTTTGTGGTTTTACAACGGTGATATACTGGACATAGTCGGTCGTGGGCTGATCGGAGATGTGGTTAACCCTTTAACGCCCACTGTTGCCATATGGGTACAGCCATAAAGAATCCTGTGCTATCAGACCAGGTTAAGCCGTCATTTGTAATTTTTGACGTCCGGGCACTCTGACGCTCAGGGCTGAGCGTCAGGGTGCCACAGGATGTCAAAAATTACACATGACGGCTTAACCGGTTTGATAGCACTCGATGATGCTTTATACCTGCACCCATATGGCAACAGTGGGCTACAAAGGGTTAAATGGATCGTATGTGTGGTATAGTCTCGCTGAAGCTGATGGATCTGATGGATACCACAGAACAGAGTTTATCTGACTGTTTGTTTTGTAGCTAACCGAGTAGATTTTATTAGTAAATCTTTTCACGTCACCGAACACTCGCTGTGTATTCTTTACTTTCTGTGAAGAATAGCAGCAACAGTTCTTCATTGTATTTCAGCCACAAATACTCGTGTAATTTGTTGGCATAACGCATAATAAGATGAGCCTGCTACACGTGATGTATGATCATACACTGATAAGTCCAGGAGTCCTCCAGCGTCAGGACCAGTGGTCGAATTATAGCAAGGGGGCCGGCCCGTAAAATATTGCGAGCAAATAGCGAGCCTAGAAAAAAATTTGAGGCCCCAGAAATCGGATTTCTGGGAGCAAAAAGCATCAGCATGATGCTTTGAATGACATGTTGCAGTCGTGGATTGATGGGTGAGTTCATGGGGCCTTTTACAGGCCCCTTGTAGCCTCTCAAACCAGATGTTTCGCGGGGGTCACCAGGTCTTCCAGAGGGCCGGTTCTTCTCAAAAATCCTCCCCCCCCCCGTAATTCGACCACTGTTCAGAGGCTTATCACTGATGAACCAATTGTACAACAGCCCACCCACGAAGACAAGTGTAGGCTACCACTGATACTCCTTGCTAGTCACATTTACGTGCACGCTAGCTATAGGATGTAGGCCTATACCTGCGTATGTGTCTTGTGTCTACTGGTAGGTGTACAATTACAATCACAAATCTTTGACTGATACACACTTTTTGTCATCAGTAATCTGCGTATTTCCTGTTTGGCGATTAAATTTCTGTAGCTGTTTTTACCAATTATGTAACACTTCACAAACTGAGCAATCTTTTCGTAACATATCCGCATAACGAAAGTGGTTTTTTATTTTTAGATCGATGCCTACGAGTCGACCCCATAAAGCCGGTCTCGATGTTCGTCCGGGGTCTCCACAAAAAGTTTTTCCAATTTGAACGAAATTTGGTAAATATAGGTAGAGGTCGATGAGTGATACACGACGGTACGCCGTATGACTCGATCCAAGGTCAAGGCGAAGGTCACGCTAGCGAAATGGATACGACAATATGTGTAGACTGGGCCGGTGGTTATTTTGGCATTGGTTTGACATACATCGATCCACTTTTGGCGAAGATGTGAACATAAAACGGATTTTACTTCACGCGCGCTATACGTTCCTAACGTAACGTAGCGACGATAGAAGTGTATGACATCAGTGTAAGTATATGACGACCGTCCAGCGACTGGCGAGACAACCCACCGACCTATCATAATGAACTCCTGTCACTGACCTACAAAGTTCTTACAACCAGCCAACCTGACTACCTACACACTCTTATCTCTGTTCAGTCTACAGGTA
>Ga0056114_1001507_pt1 | contig 10735 bp, 9 predicted proteins | sample WorMetHERISLAND1_FD_77005 | JGI IMG/M metagenome (GOLD analysis project Ga0056114, IMG submission 77005) | Marine gutless worms symbiont microbial communities from Max Planck institute for Marine Microbiology, Germany - Olavius loisae HERON... ... | reverse complement strand
TAGCGTCAGCTTTGTCTACCGCTCTTACCATTTACCCATGCCAGATCCGAGTCCATCAACGCTGACAGTCTAAACTCCAACTTCCTACAGCTCGGAAGAAGGAGTGGCGGCCAGCCACAGCGGACAGTTTACCCCAGGCGGTTACCTGTCAACACTGTGATACACACTACTTTAGTAGACTTCGAACCCACAACCTTCCGATTGTTAGTCCGACGCGCTACCAGTAGTGCCACCGACTCAACCTGCCAAGCCAATGAATGTTGTTGTTGTTTAACTCTATGCTGTAGCAGTAGCTCATACGTAGTTTTGCTTGCAATAAGCTGCTATCATTAAGCTGTCATTAGTATGACTGATGGGTAGAACTATTAACAAACGAGTAATGACTGTTGAGGCAGATGTGTAATAAAGCTTCTAGTTAATGGAGTCTTTAGTACTTAGATGCTCTTGGCCGAGTGTTGTAGAAGGCATCTAAACCAAGGTAGTTTTGTTTAGCTGTATTTTGCACTGTTTGCTTTTTTGGGTTATTTAATTTGTGTATTTTTAATTTGTTATTTTGCTGCATCTTCCAGAAATTACAGCCTAATTGTGCTGATGTGCCTTTAAGAATTTACTCTCTGACTGAGTAACGCTGTTGGCTAGCTGTCAGGAGGGGTTTTTGACGTGTGAAACATTTTGCTCTGGTATTTTCCAAAGGTTTTCTAGGAGGGATTGATTTGGAAGATTTGTGGGGCCATGGAATACTGTGGCTAATATGAATACGGAGTTGTCTTTGGAGTTTCAGTGTGATGCTGTTACTGTGTTGTTGATAGTCACCCGGAGATCGCCAGCATCAAGTTGGTGCTTGGAGACTGTGATGAGTTGTCTGTCCTGCTGCCATGTGCCGACCAACTCCGAACCCTGCTGCAGACCGCCAGCAAGTGGACGACTGCAGTCGAGTCGTCATTGGTTAGTCTTTGCTGTTGCTGTGGACTTCTGTGTTTTTGGTTGAGTTAACTAGCGCAGATTGATTTGCCTTGAGTCTACTGTTGGACGTCAGGAATCTAATTCCTGTAATAAATCTGCTTGGACTTTTGGGTTGTGGGGCAACGGGTAACATTGGAGTTTTGGGTTATGTGGCAACGGGTAACACTGGAGTTTCGGTTTCACATTGTGTGTCGCGGTACTACTTTGTGCATTCAGATTCCGTCTAGTCAGCCTTCCCTGGTTGCCTAGCGCCCGTCTCCGTCTCCAATACACCAATAGTCTTCTGAGATCTCAAGTCTTTTAAACCATTTAGTGCATGTACTGATGTCTTGATGATTTCTGTAGCAGAGTATATCCAGTTGTTTGAAGGTATGGAATTTGGTTGACCAAACCTCTGCGTCGCTGTCCTTTATTATTACTACTCCAGAAAGGCTAAAAATGAGCGGTGAGAGTCAAGCTGAAGTCATCTGTAGCCCTTTGCCTTAACAGCCGAGCCACACGTAGCCCAGCCAGTTCACACAATGGCATTTAATGTCCTTAAATCATTAATCATTATATTCCATTGTATTCAGGACTTGCACTGTCAATACAGTTACAAAGTAGAATATATTGATACGTGGACGCGTGTTGCAGCGACGCAATCACGGAGTGCATGTGTCGGAGCTGGAGCAGTTTGTTAAGGAAGGTTCCCAGTTGATGGTCATGTTACCAGCCATGCGCCAGCTCCATGCAAAGATCTGTGCCATTGAGTCGTGGAAGGCCCGACTTGCTGATGTTTTCCACCTCTCAGGACCTAACGATTCTCTTATACCGGTACAGTGTACGCATGCTTGAAACTATAATTTGACCACGTGAGTAAATTTATTTAGTTAATCTTCAATACAGCACTGTTTCAGGTATAATTAAGTAAGTGGGTTTTATTTTCAAATTTTTAGTTTTGATACCCCAGTTTGTATGCATCTGATGATTTTATATCTTTTCTGTGTTTTGATAATGTTGATGGCACAAGTGAAGTTGTGTACAGCCTGTTAAAACAAGCTTCTCCATTTATCTCCAGACATATTTATGCGCTTTTCAGGATGTTCATCGGCGCAGTAAATAAGACCAGTTAAACCAAAGCTGATATTGTTTAGTTTGTTAACTGGAATTCTCTGTAGGTGTTTGATCTACATTTAGTGATAAGTAGTGGCAACTTAATATTATCTAGTTCTGAGAGTTACGGCAAAAATATTCTGGGGTTGCAAGGCTCAGTTTACTATCACTGTCTGAACTACATATATGCGACTACTGCACGCCATCTAGTGGTCACGTGGTGAGGTGTTATTGCTTATCAGTATTGTGGATGTGTGAAATTTTCTGAGCACTAATTTCAACATTATATTGTTGCTACTTGTTGGATATGTTGTTGTGTCAGGTAATGTTTCCGTTGGTTGATGGTACAATATGTGTAAACGAGGCGAAGGCACGGCACGTTGATGGCGCCATCGCGGCTGACTTTAAAGGCTGCTGCAACGACTCGGCTCTGGTTGGTTCACACTCGTCGTTTGTTTGTTCAGGATGTATAGATATCATACTCAGCTCACTGTTTACTGATAGCTAACATGTTGCTATCTGGGCCAGAATGGGGGTACCGCGGTGGCAGCCCCACCGCCGTTCAGGCCTGGCTAACCTGCCCTCTGTGGGAGCTGTCCCCTAGTCACCCCATATTAGTGTAGACTAGGGGACTTGTTGTGATGTATATGTGTATATCCTTTTTTTGTCTATTATTGTCTATGCATATGTGAATTTGTTGTTTACGTTGTTTGATTTTCCTTTGTAGCTTTTCCTTCAGTACTTTGATACTGTTGGTTGGGTCTTTTGACGTGTAAAACCATCTCCCATATAACCTATACCGTGTTGGCGGGGACATAAAACACTGCACAATCCAATCCAATCCGGGCCAGAATATTGGGATTAGTGAAAATGATTGTAATGTTTTGCTGTCCCTGCTATATCACATGGATGATCTGGATTCAGGTCCTGTAGTGAGAGTAATTGATAGCTTCAGGAAGAACTGTCCAGTGTGCTGCCGAAAGGTCTCCTGTGTGGTACACAGCATCCCAGCCATTGATTGAAGAACTGCATAGTATAAAACCACATTGGACTGCAGTAATACTGTTAAAGTACACATAAGATTGGCATCTAGTCGTCCGCAAATGCCGAAATCAGTAAAACCCTACTCAACTCAACACAGTTTTTTTGCATCATTATTGTTTATTAAAATAAATTGTGTTAAATTTTACCATTGAACTAATAATAATAATCATTATTATATTATTATTATGCAGACGGGTGCATGGAATCAGCAGTTGCAACTGAAACATGGTCTGAGAGAGTCATAAATGTAATAAAAAATATTCTTGTTGACTGTTGCAGGGGAGTTCGGTGATTCAGTGTGGATCTGCTGCTCTGAAGTATCTGGGTGTTGTGTGTGATCAGGTGGATCTGCTGAGCTGCCTGGAGAAGAGGTCAACTGAGGTGCTGTACAAGAAGCGAATGGGAAACCGGTTCAAGTCAGGTCTTCTATCAGCAGGCAGCGTCGCTGATCTCATCACTGATGATCTGGGGCAGACATGTTTACTCTGCCTAAGTCCAGTCAGCGGTAAATATGTTATGTATTCTAAACTAGCATTTCTTCTGCAGTCTTGAGAGATCACTATTACCGGCTTTTAGCTGTGCTTGGCACAGACTGTCAGTATTTTTTTTTTTCTGTTAGCTTTTTCCTTGGCGTTTTTGGCATCTACCAATGCATGTTACACTGATCGACCAAGGTGAAATTTTGCATTACAAAGCTTGCTATCCTTTTGCCTTTGTCAGGTATATTCACTCTGCTGGCGGCGTTTTCTGTTTACGCTGCACGCTGTTTGCACTAAATGGTTGAACATTTGTCGTTGTCAAGACGTTACACCGTTTTGCATGACTTGTCATCTGCTATTGTGGGATAAAATGGAGCAACATTTTTGCTAATTTGTGACTCGCATATGTAAACAACTTGGCATGTCTTTGATATGTAAACAGGCTGTTAATGTGTATAAATGATGTTTGCCGACTGTGACGAATGATGCTGTTAGAACGTCGGCAATGTTGTTGTGCACAGAAGCATCACTGATCAGACAGACTGCTATGCATTTGGTTCACCTGTGTGAAAGTTGTCGTCTCCGCTGGCTGAGTCGACCGCGTCTTGATGCTGTGAACGGACTCGTCTTGGCCTGGAATGAGCTGCACGTGTGCTTGCCGGCTGGCAGAGTTCTTCTGTGGTTGACTGATCGCATCACATCATGGCAGGCGAAGACACGCAGTCAGCTCAGCGTTTCAGATGATCAGCTGGCAAAGACTATGAACGCTGGTAATTAGTCTCGACTATCACTCCACGTGGACTTCTGTCATCTGTTCATTACTCCGTGGTTGAATTCATGTATTTAGAAAAAAAGATTAACACTATAGTTAACACTTTGTCTAAGAATAAATACCAAGTTAATCGTCAGCATGAACTGACGATATAATCAGCTCAACGTTAGTGTTAAGTCTCAACATTTCAGATTATCTAATAGATAAGAAAAAAGATAACACGAAATGCCAGATAACACCAAAGTTAATCTGAACATTTCCAATTAACACCAACCAGCTTCCATGCAAATGAATAGACGTTTCCACTTAATCTCTAGCATTAGGAGATTTTCTAATCATCTTCACTTTTTGATTAACAGATATAAGTACGAGGGGTGATCAAAAAGTTCTCAGCCTGACCTAGTTCTGTCCGGAATAAAATTAAAATAGTACTTGCTTCTTATAGTAGCACGGCTTAGAACACGACATGCACAATATGACTTCTGAGCTATAAATATTTTGTGCATTTTAGCGTATGAACACAGTGTCTGTCAGATGGTGTCGAGAATGCTACACAAGTTTCTGAAGAACTTCTCAAACGATACCGACGTGACCCAGCAAAAATTTTATTTCACAACCCGTTATTCAGGATGAAACGTGCATCCACAACTTCGAATCTGAGTCAGAACAACAAAGCATGCAATGGATCGAACGAATCGGTCAAAATTGTCATTTCATTACACTGCTTAATTCCATTTTTTTTCCATGTCGAATGCAAACAACCGACGAATGCTAAAATGCACGAAGTATTTATAGCCCAAAAGTCTAATTGTGCATGTCGTGTTCTGAGCCTTGCTACTATAAGAAGTAAATACTATTTTAATTTTATTTTAAACAGAACTAGGTCAGGTCGAGAACTTTTTGATCGCCCCTCGTAGTTTTCTAATCACGAATTTAATCCGACTCTGTCCCTAGTGACGTCCTGATTAAGAAATATGGATTAGAAAAAATGTTAAATTTTTTTTTCTATTGGGAACATGAACTCGACCAGTATGACTGTCAGTAGGAGTTTATCGCGGCAGTTTTCAAACGATGCATGTTCTTCTGTTCGTTATGATGTCGACCTGTTTCATATTTCACATGATGTGCTGTCGATGTGTTACATACGAGACTTTTTAATTGTTCAGAGAAGCTGGATATGTTGCTGCGTGAACAAAAGACGACCGCCGACGATGACGTCATGGAAGAAATTCGACCGAAGCTGGAGGAGTTGTTGACTGAAGGAATGGTTATTGGGGTTAACATCGAGGAGATGAACACCTTAATGAGACATCTGTTGGCTCATCGGCAACGCAGACTTGTACGGCGTATTTCCTGTATTACACTGAGTGAAAGTGTTCTTTAGCCGTTTGACACCCACTGCTGCCATATGAGTACAGCTATAAAGCATCCTATGCCAGACCGGGTTATGTCGTCACTTTTGACATCTGGGCACTCTGACGCTCAGAGACATGCAGTGCTGAGCGTCAGAGTGCCTGGATGTCAAAAATTGCAAATGCCGGCTTAACCCGGTCTGGCACATGATGCTTTATAGATGTACTCGTATGGCAGCAGTGGGCGTCAAAGGGTTTAAAATGAGACAAAATTCAGCTATCTGTTATTCTGTCACTGTATGAGCAGTTCTCGCGTATCTTATGATTATTCTTCTAGCAGTAAGCAATGTGATGGAGCCAGGTAGAATTAGGCTGAGGTAACGTTCAAGGAAATTATAATAGGCTAGTGTTGAAAATGACAGAAAATCCTCTCTTAAGAGAATATACCTGGATAGTCAAAGATGAGAAATTTCATTTTGTGAAATAAGAAGGGGAACTGCAACTATTTAGTTTGCAAATTTCATGTAATCGTTTTGTGTGCATGTATTGTGACTACATTCTTTCAATGATGATGTTTCTTGTTGTAGGCACAGCTTGCAGCCAAGAACCCCAGCAAGCCAGCTGCCGAAACATCTATCACAGCCAAGTCGAAAAGCAAACGGAAGTTGTCTGAAAGTAAAGAGTGCATCGGCGAAACTACTGTTGTCAAAAAGGAGCCGGCTAAGCCAAAAGAACCACCAGCTAAGCCGAGTGAACCGGCTAAGCCAAAACTGACGAAAGACATAAAGAAAGGACCTGATTCCACAGGTAAAGGTGATGTGTATCTAAAAGAGTGCGAGGTGATTTGTAATGAGGAAGATACAGATGGACTGATCTGTTAATGTGCAGTTTCAGTACTGTGATAGGGTACTGTGGGATGCTGTAAGAGAGAATATGAAACGTTTTAGTTTCCTACGAATATGCATTGCTTATCGCCGATAAATTTAGATGGAAGTCAACATGGCATCGATATGTGTCAGTAGACATCACCTTATCCCACCAGATTTGCTCATAGGTGATAGTTCACTCTTCTCCCGGTGATGAGATCTATCTGCTCTTCTGTATTGTTATCATGTCGATGTCTTGCTATACGTCCAGTGCATAATTAAATAGTTTCAGCATTTGCTGGAATGTGGAATCTGTGCGTATACTGTATGTGTGTCTGTTCATTAAGTATTACAGTCTTTATTTGAAACAGACAAACTGCTGTTAACAATGCATATGCATGTATAGGTTTAGTTAATAGTGAAAATACTGAAGAGAAAAAACATTCTGCTCGATATGCTATACAGCGTTATTAAGTGTTATTTCTTCATTGGACATTCATTTACAATGTTTTGTGTGTCATCGCTTGCAACTGTTGATTTCAGTTGAGTTGATTTCATTGACCGTGTTCAAATTTGTGCGGCAAACACAGATACCAGAAAGCTTTCGTCTGCGTCTTCGAAGAAGAAGAAATCGTCGAAGGCAAGCAGGAAGAAGAGTGAGAAGACTGACAGGATGTCTGGTGGTGACGAAGATAACGACGTCGATGATGCTACCGACGGTTATGACACGTGCTCCGCTGAGAAATGTGTCCAGCCGACGGGTGAGCAATGATGACGAACGAATTGCATTTGACGTGACATACAGTCTGAGCCAAAAAAATCCCCCCTGCGGTTTTCTGACATTTTTCGCAAACAGTTGGGAATTTTTAATCAATTTTTTACACACCTATTATACGTTACCATTTACGCTACATTACAAATTTTTATTCAGTTATCTCCAACTTTGACGAAGTTATGCCATACTGAGCGAGACCATCCATCGATTTTTTACATTTCACTAGAACTTAACTTCTAAGTTTGCTTACTGTGCAAATGACGTCACTGTTGACGTCATGTCATATACAACATGTTTGTTGACATTATAAAAGCAGCAGATCTGGGATGACTTGCCACAGACAACAATCAACAAAGCTATCAACGACTTTCGCAAACGTCTGCACGTGTGCATTTCAGCCAGTGGTGGACATTTTGAGCTTATTATGTGAAATAGTTAGTTGCTCTTAATATGGCATAACTTCGTTAAAGTTGGAGATAATTGAATAAAAATTTGTAATCTAGAAAATTGTAATTTAACATAGGTAGAAATGTGTAATAGGCGTTAAAAGTTGATTAAAAATTCTCAACCATTTTTGAAAAAATGTCAGAAAACCAGGGTGGGGGGGTATAACTCACACTGTATAGTCCTAAGACTGCAAGTACACGTTACAGTAGAAGAAGTCATGTATTAGTCAATGTAGAGTTGTTGGTCCTACTCAGAACAGCTGTAAGACAAAGCAAAAAGCTGTCACTTATAAATTTACTTAATAGTGGAAAACATGGCTGTATGGAGGTAGAAGAGTCAGTAGTCATGTTTGTTTAATAGCAGTGCAGTGTTTGTTGCATTGCGAAATACGTAGAATTAATCTGTCTTTGAGAATATTGTGGAACTGTTGATTTAAAGATAAATGCGGCTGTCAATAATCCACTTCATGCATTTGCCAAAATTTCCTTCGATTTAGAGGATTGACTGAGCATGACCTGGGGCAACTGTGAGCTCAAGGCTGGTTCATGAGAACCTAAAAGTTGCCATCTTTGTGTGTGTGACTGGAATGGTTAAGATGTGTTTATCGTCGTCGTTGTTTGTATGTTTGTGTGTTTAGGTGCGAAGATCGACTGGGTTCAGTGTGATGGCTGTGAGCTGAGGTATCATCTCAAGTGTGTCGGCCTGACTCCCGACCAGTGCACTGATGATGATGACTATCACTGTCCCGCGTGTACTCGCCATTCGTCGCCGCCCGCTCGACAACCCACCAAGCTACCGGCGGCTGCTGCCAAGAGAAAGACTACAAGGCTGCTGGAGGCTGGGGACCCGCCTGAAGTAAAACCAGAGCGCAAGTCAAAAGTAAGCTCGGCCAAGATGGCGGTGACGTCTGCAGCGCCAGTGTTTGGAGCAGTGAAGCCAGCTGCCGTCATCTCCTCGGCTGTTTCTTCAAAAGACACTCCGACTCAGTTGGTAGACTCGAATCCACTGCGAACAGTTGCGACGGGCGGTTTTGCGGCGTTTGCCCGACCTGGCAGTTTTGGCAACACAAAACTGTTTGAGTTTAGTACATTAGCGCAGAATGCCGTCCGGCGACCGGGGACCATCTGCTCTGCGTCTAGCAGTAGAGACGAACCTTCGGGAAAATCTCTGTCCGCTAGCGGCAGCTCGTCATTTACAGTCGGACAGTATCTTTACACTCCATGGCTGGCGAAGAACGCCCTTGCACCGCGATGATCGGCTTTTGTTTTCCTGTTTGTTCTATTTACAGTAGCAAGAGTTGCAGTGTACACTTAATATATTGTACAGAGGTTTGTTACATGCTGTGTACATAGCAGTGGAGAGTTTTCAGTTGTTTTGTGAGGCGGTGAATGAATGAAGGTTAATTTATGTCTGAGAGAGATGCGTGATTTCGTGAGCAGTGCTTGATTTGTGTGCCATTCACAAACAGCCGTTGAAAGGATTGAAAACGTGGAATTACGTTCTGTGCTTTAACATTGTGAACTTTAGATCATCAGATCAAATGCTTTGTTTTTACTTTAGACTGACAGTTTTTTGCATTTCTTTGGTAGATTTAGACTCCAGAGAAATCAGTCCATGTAATGAAATTTAGTTGATATATGTGTGTGGTCACTTTAGCAAATATTGTAGGTATTTGGTTGTGTGTGAGTGGCTGTATCCGCGCATAGTCTAGTTGCAGTTTGCCGTTTGCTTCGTTCCTGCTGCTTACTGTAAGTAAATATTCTCTGTGTGTCGATGAACTAGTAGTTTGTCTTGGTTGTTTTCACTAGAATGTTGTTCTATTGTGATTGTGAATATGACTCGCGTGCTAGTGATCGTTGACCGTCACTGATGACGATAGACACTCCGTGTGAGACAGATCTTTACTGTGTATGGTCTGTGTAGGCACTAGTTGACGTTGACGATGATTTGTGAAGATCGGACATCGTTTTAGACATGATGATGTAAACTGCCACATGCCTGTAGTCTCGGTCAAGTGTATGTGTTATTTATCACGTTACAGCATGCCATCGTCATCATCAGTAACACTGTCATGATATTTAGTTCAGGCCAGAGATGGACAGATTGCATAGTCAACATATTAAACATTCTGAAACTGAGTTAAGTCGCTGGAACAAATGCCTCAGATGTTATAGCCTTTTACCTAACCCACACTTACCTCTGCAAGGACCGAAGGTCACCCAGTTGCAATTCTGTATTAATTGTGTGCATTATTGTAAATTGTGTGGATTTTGATATCAGTTGCCAAAATTTCTATACAGCTTCTAATCTCAGATCTCTTCCATAATATTCATCCTAAACGAGTAATTTCTTTTATACATGCCATTGGCCTTACTGATGAAATTTATAAACTCTTTAAGGGATGATATAGCTGCTGTTTGCATGCTAAAAATGTTGTAAAACCCTAACCATCCGTTCGTGTATCCTATCCTATGCAATTTCTGATCGTTATCTGCTGTACCATATTTTTTGTCCAAATGAAATAGCTTATAATGGCATAGTCACAGTAAAACGCCAGTGGCTTGGAGCTCATCTGCCAGCTAAGCTGCTAAGCGATCTTTTAGTTGGTACGGTATTATCAACATGTTTGCTGTGTCGTCGTTGAACGGATTTTTCAAATTGCAGCATATCGAAGTGAATTAGCTGTCAGTTTTCTTGCCGCTAATGTATGCGTGTTTCAGATGCCATATAACACCCATATCGTGCATCCATCTGTCACTGGTCTGCTGCCAGGACATTGGCATTGTGTACGTCACATTAGTGATATTAACACAGCAGTGTTGCTCAGTTTTTACCGCGCGATGCACTTTAGTGCAAAGCGCGGTATTGCGATCGCATGTCGTCTGTCTGTCTGTCTGTCTGTCTGTAACGTTGGTGAATTGTGATCACATAGGTTGGAATTCTTC
>Ga0056114_1001506_pt1 | contig 10736 bp, 6 predicted proteins | sample WorMetHERISLAND1_FD_77005 | JGI IMG/M metagenome (GOLD analysis project Ga0056114, IMG submission 77005) | Marine gutless worms symbiont microbial communities from Max Planck institute for Marine Microbiology, Germany - Olavius loisae HERON... ... | reverse complement strand
TGTTTTGCGCCAGCATGTTTGGAGCTCTGAAGCGTGGCTTTCGAAGCATGGCTAGTCTTATACTTGTAAGGAATGTTGTTGGCGAACTTCAACCGAAAATAACACTTGCGGCATCGCGCGGTTCCCTTGCGGCAGCACGGCTTTCTTGTATAGATGAAGTTTTTGACCCCGCCTTGGGGACCTCCTTCCCAGGGCTGGGTACTCATTTCAATAGCAATGATCAGTACGTATACCAGCATGTGTAATTTTTTAATCGAAATATCACATGGAATTACTGACAGACAAACGTACACACCAATAACATAGTCCCTGCAACGACGTTGTCAGGGAACAATTCACAGTTATGTACAGTTATTTGGTGGGAGGCTTAAAAATTAAGTTAAGTACAAAATGCAAGCGCAGATAGACGAGAATTTCGTAGACTATCAGTATCGTCAGCTGTTATTTTTACTTATGTGCTTTATATCAGAGACAACAGAGACATTAATTCAGTGCAATTTTTAAACAATGGGGCTGCGCGCTGCGGTAACGGCCGAGCTTTTCACAGAGCGACTGACGCGTGGAACACAAGTTGACATTTCTGAGTGATGAATGACGCTGTGCCGTAGATGTCGAATAGCTCGTGTTCTGCACACACAGACAGACAGTCACGCTATACCGGTCTGCGAGGCGAGACGGCGCCTGTAGTATCTGCCAGTCCAGCCGGCAGCATTCACTCGGCGTCATACGTCAGCTGGCCGACCGACCGACATTACGTTCATCACTGTGGGCGTAAACGTCGCTCCAAATGTGGGGTCAAAGGCGGTGCGAGTTACGTCGTTTTTTTGGCGAATGCGTAATGAACAAAAGACAACCAACTGCGATAAGATAAGACGCTGATATGTGAGGTACACACCGCCGACCCGCGCAAACGTTGACTGACATCTAACGTCTGCCGCAGGTAGTGATTGACAAGACGAAACTAAATGAAAAACAACTAGAAATGTCGTCGTAAATTGTACAAGAAGCCAAGCTGTCGCTAGGATAGCCGACCGTACTGCCTCGCAGCACCTTTGGGGTTACGTGACGTCATCAGTCACGTGACCATTTGAAAGCCCATATGCCATTTCCTATTGGTGGTCCTTTGGGGAACCAAGCCTCTATCTCTAACGGTTTCCGAGATATTCAACGTCAAATGTAACACAGTGGTTGACGTGACCTTGATATGACCTCTAAACAAAGGTCAAGGTCATTCATTTTGGTACCAATAGATTTCTCATATACGACTTCCTATAGGCTCTCAATAGTAACTTTTGCTCCAGGACGCACCGCTTAGCCACAATACATAACGTCACAGACGACAGACAGACGGACGCAAGCCTGTCGTCCCATTTTGAGCACACTAAAACTGGCAGGTTTTGTTTGTATGTACTCTTAACGCAAAACTGCCAAAACAACCACTTGAAATCACAGCTGATTTTGTAACATCCCATTTTTTATAGAAAATGGAAGTATAGCAATGACGTTACATATGCTGGACACACATAATAAGAAAGCGTCAAAATGCGACCCTGCACTGCCTTCGTTCTCCCCCCCCCCTCGTCGATGACGTGGCTTCTGTCTGTTACGGTATGCAGCTGGCGTGTGCGAGCAAGTCTTCTGCGGCTGTTGTTGACTAGCAACAATACAGCAAGGTCAACACGGGGTCAGGCACGAAACGCATCGATCAATGACAGTTTAACTCGATCAGGCCTAGCTGTTGAACGTGCGTGACGCAGTGATTGACGGCCGCTCAAGACCCGGCTGCACGGTACACGGTCAGAGACGTCGTATCCAATGTCTCTAAGTGAAGACGACAACGGTTCATTACGGATGACGAGTGCCGTACGTGCTGTCGGGATGATGACTAGTGGTCCGTTACGCTTGGTTCCTACACTGCAGCTGTGTTTCTTCAGTTCTCCATAAATCATTTCCTCCGAACGTAACGTAGCCTACGAACTCTGACATTATTAGACCAAACAATCACACCACAAGTCGCGACTCGGCTCTGGTTTCCTCACGGAATTTGGACTTGGGCCGGAATTACTGTGCATTTCCGTTTGTTTTTTTTTTGTTTCTTTTTATTTTTGTGGTTACGCCTGCTAGACTGAGCAGACCTCAACTTTTCAGTCCACGTGCGTTAAACTCCCATCTATCGTATTGTTTTTCATGGCCATCTCAGACAGTATAGCACAGTTGGCAACACTGATCACGGCGTTCATTCTGTCCAAGGTTGACTATTGTAATGCTGCACTGTCGGGCCTGTCTTGAGCTAGTACAGTCGGTCATCAATGCTGCTGCTCGTCTTACGACTGGAGCGCGTAAATACGACCATGTCACGCCGTTGTTGAAAGACCTACACTGGCTGCGTGTAACTGAACGCATAACCTATCTACTAGTTGTGCGTTCTTGTATACAACTGTCTTCACGGTACGGCGCCACGCTACTTACAAGACGTCATCCAGTCTGTCGCTGTAACCTCACGCCGTCGTCTCCGGTCGACATCCTCGTCCGCCCTGATGGTTCCGACAACGCGATAAATCCGACACCGAGCTTTCGCCGTCGCGGGACCTCGTGCATGGAACAGTCTTCCTCAATTCGTCACCGACTGCACAATGCACATCTTCAGGAACCTTCAGAAAATATTTCAAGACCTACCTATTTTTATTTTTACTATGCTACGGAACAGCAGCCTTGTAAAAAAGCCCCCCTGTAGTAGCCGCTTACGACGCTCTATCGTCTCGTTTACATTACATTACATATTCACTGTACGACGTCGTTAACAATGATAACGAGTGAAGTGAATGGATACTGACCACTGAGTACATTCGATGACTTTCCCGCTGATAGCGAGCGTGGCACGCCGTACAACAGGTGCCCGTAATACGACGATAATATCACGACATTTCACACGCCGATAGATCTACACACACGTATAACAATACAGATAACCATCACCAGTCGCCACCGAGCCGTGACATGTACTTGATTCTTTGCTGTAATAATGTCGTTACTATGCTAGTTCTCCACAAATCCTTAATCTCCTAGTTCCCTCTGTCTATACCTTCACGGAATGCACTCAGACTGGACTTAGTGTGCAATAGGCATTATATTACATTACATTTCATGAACTTTTTTAACGTGGCCTAAGTAACTAGCGGGATGGGGCTACCGCATGGTGAAAGTTTCATAATTTCATTTTTCTATGATACACCCGTCTGACGGACAGACGGACGGACGGGCGATAGCATATAGCGCGCTAAGCCTATGATGTCGCACGATAAAAACCGCAAGGACCGCATTGGCTTTCTTGTTTTAGTTACGTCTTTTATATTTTTTATTTCTGCGATTACGTGTGCTAGAGCACATTCTCAGCTTTTCGGTCCACTCTCCTTCTATCGTATTGTAGACTTGACTGGACCTTTTCATAGCATTCGTGGAAAAACACAGCAGCTCTCTGACGGCAATAATCCGTTGACTAGCACACATGGATGCACGCACAAAAAATTGAATGACAATTTTTATTAGCAAACATTAATAACAATGGTATCAGTAGGTGCGTCAGTTACTGGCAGGCTGTCTGCATGGGTCCGAACGCATCAAAGCTGACCACTTTTGATCACTGTCGCCATTGCAATTTCTTACACACAAACTTAATGCTGTTTATTTGTCGCTTTGTTTCATAACATCCACAACGCGCAAGGCGAGTAGTAAATGTGCTTATGCATGGATAGCATTTTTCTTTGCATGATTTTTGGGTGGGGCTAGTCATTGGCCTTTCAAGCATGGTGTCTTATGCCGGAGTGTATTTTCAGTAAAAAAAACTCTAGATTTCTGGGCGAAACTTCGTTACGGTGTTGCAGTGTCCGCGAGTTTGCTAAAATTAAAGCTTACAGATCGACGTTATATAGTGCGGCCAATACAGACTGAGCTCAGCTGAACGTGTCGCAACAAAGTAGAAAAGTATAGAAACAAAGAGCAACAATTCATAGTTGCGTGTGGGGTGGAGTATGGTACGTAGGCCGTCTGACGGACGACATACAAAAAACAACACTGAACAGAAACAGTGCAGACGATACGACCTTATAGAACGGAGCAGTGAGCAGCCAACAGGGCGCCAACAGGCCACAGAGAACGGTACAGCTGAAGTCAAACAGATGCAGAGGTTTATCGTAGTTGGTGACGTAGAAACGCGCCGAGTGGTTTCGCAGCCGACATAGCGTGCAATATCGTCGTCTGTAGGTCGTCTTGAGCCACTTGTCGATCGCTGCACGCACGTCTATCTGCCAACCAACACCATCAGCTCATCCAACTGTAGACTCTTTCATCAGCTTGCAATGATCTGAACATTATCTATAGCTACATGTAACTCGGGCAGATCTGTGCCATAGCAATGCTGACAGACCCTATAACTGGTACATTGTTAATTTCAATCGCATAGATACTGGTCTTAATTTTTTTAGATATCCCAAAAGAAAAATTCTAACCAGACTCACTTCACGGATCTTAACCTGTACTGAATTAAAGGAGCACTGTTTGTTTGTTTTAGTTTCTGGCTACGTGTGCTAGATTAAGCTGTATACACAGCTTTCGAGTCCAAGTTAAACTCTAATATCGTATAGTATCGTATCGTAACAGTTATTGATGCCGTCTCGTCAGCTCAGGCGAATGCTAGATTTTAGGCGCTATAATTCCCCTGGGCTTCAGCGGTCAAATCCGAAGAAAACAGAACGCACATGACGAACCGTTTCTCACAACGGACGAGAACTGTACGAGGTTATATCAGTACGAACGGAGTCAGTCAAGGTGCATAGCTGACCTATGCCGTTCACTCAGCGTCAAAAACTCAATGAGAACAAATGCAAAACAGAAGGCGCTGAAAAAGCTACGCGGCGCAGCTGGTTGCGTGTGTTCACAGAAGTCTTGGTCGTTCGCCTGAGACGAAAGAGTAATAATAACACGACCTGAGTAAGACCAGCTTTAGACAGCCCTAAACCACGCCCATCGGCCTCAGTGGCCAGGTAGTCCATGCATTGCCTAATCGATACCTGGACTTGGGCAAAAACGTAACCACAAGTGCACACAGAGTAGTCTACAATGCTCCCGCTATATTCTTAAGTGTGACTTCAATCAGACCTATACAGTTTCAGGGCCTATTCAGTTCCATTAATAACATACAAAGTTAATATTGGATTTGTGACACTTGAGAGATTCTTGAGACTCTGACACTGTAATCCGGCCGCGACTCGACGCCAGTTAATCTCTCGTCAGTTGCCACACTTCTCGGACCAGTCGCTGTCTGCACTGCAGCGTTCTCAAGTATCAAGTCCATAGCCTAGATCTGTCGATCAGACTTTGTCGCAGACAATCCATGGACTGGTTAATTCAAGCACTGCCTGGTGATTGTCCTCGCATGACCGGGACGGTTTATGTTCACAAAATAGCCAACACGTTTGCTGCAATTTGTTTGTAAACGTTGTCACGTTTCTTAAGCTTACATCTTTGAGTGACGCCCACGACAAGATATCGTTATGCAGTAACCCTATTGGTACACGTTGCCACATACCGGTACACTAATTACATTTGGTTCAGTGAACACGGCTAGGATCGGGTACAGACCCTGCTGTAGCACATGTTACAGCCGAACAGCTAAGTGTAAGACAAGAGCCTCAGCTATCGCTGAGAAACCGCGCGTCCGCATTACATTATACTGAAGGTTAAGTAAATGAATTATCTGCAGTCGGGCAATACAAAATACACCGTTTTAAGATATTCGCATATGAAAAGTGCGTAACCTTGAATGTTCAGTATTAACTATGCCCAAAACTAGAATTTCTGCGCTTGCACCGTTTCTGAGATATTTGATTTCAAAAATACTGTGACCTTGAAATCCGGGTCCGGGTCACTCAGGGTCATCGGGCTGATACCATACAACTGCCTGTGTGAGCGAGCTGTCCTCAGCTTGCATGCAGCGATCGCATCGTTTTCTCGAGCTTTAATCCGAATTCCCGAATTAGAGATTGGATTGGATTGGGTTGAGCAGTGTTTTACGTCCCCGCCAACACAGTATAGGTTATATGGGAGACGGTTTTTACAGGTCAAAAGACCCAACCAACCGGAATTAGAGTACCCGTAGAAAATTGTCTCTCTGGTCCCCTTCCTATTTCCGCAACGTCTTTGCGTCGCCAAAAAACTAGAATTTCTGTGCCGCCGTTTGGTGAAAACCGCGTGATTGTATGTCTTCCTTTGTTGAGATTATACCACGACGCACAATGTGACAGACAGACAGGCGGACAGACAGAAGCAACAGAACAATCATATTAATAAGCTTAGTTTTCACTGAAATTAGGCTACTAACAGCAGCAAACAACCTGTATACAGAAACGACGCTGTGCCTGCATCATCTTGCGAGCACGCTCCAATGCCTTCTCTAGCTGCGGTCGTATCATCGGATGTGACGTATCCATTAGCAACGCCAGGTCACCTGCATTACGTCATCGTGACGTCACAGCGCGCTACATGCTAACGTCCGTCCGTCCGTCCGTCTGTCTGTCTGTCACACGGGTGCACGGATCAGTCAAAAACGGTCGAAATTAGAATACTGCAATTTACACTGTATAGTAGCCCCATCGATCTTATTTTTTGTAGGACAAGTTTCATACAGAAATTATAACGTGTTCCCCCGGAGCAGGGACGTCAAACAAAGGTGGGGTGTGGAAAAAGCTATTTTCTAGATTTATGCCTCATTATCTCGAAACAAGAAAGCCTAGCTGACGCAAGGTAAGCGCGCGACAGAAGTGCGTGTATTAGCACGCGCGCTCTATATACTGTGGTATTAGGCCCTAGGCCCTCAACGAAGAAATCTACAGCCAATCAACGACATGTGAATTCCTAATGATGGTTAATAGGCCTATACCCAGGGTTGCCGTGGATATGAAAATTCTCATCCATATCCATATCCACAGATTTTGCGTGGATATCCATGGATATATCCATATCCATAGATGCCTGTTCTGTATGCATGGATGTATCCACTAGGCCTAATTGCCGACGAAGCTCACTTGGTTTCTACCAGCTACTTTTAGTAGGCCTATTGAAAATATACGAAAGCAATATTTGATTAAACCAATTATTAAATAAATCCACATGATACATGTACTAAGAATGAATGCTGTTGTAAGTTATGTCAAACTGTCTTTCCAGCTGTCAGCATAAGACAAATTAATTGAAAAAGTAAAAAAGTCACAGAGTCAATTGGTAACTTTATTCAGCCAGCCTAGCCAGGTCTTCATTGTGACACTTCAATTTAAATGACTTAGAAATATCCACAAATATATCCATAGTGCAGCTTAAGTCTGATATCCACACAAGGATATATCCATATCCATGGATATATCCATGGATATCCATATCCACGGCAACAATGCCTATACCGCGGTCGTGTTATTCACCGTTTGCAGTATATTTTCACCATTTTCGCCCACTGTATTCTGATTGTAGACTAGCGGAGGAATGCCCAACAATATCAACGTAATCAGTACATTGCCGAAAAGTAATTTTACGGGGCTACATTCTGTCGCTAACAATATGGGTCCATCTTCAATCGTTTAGCCGTTGTTGCCTCCCAAAGTTGCCTCCCAAATCTGCGACATCACGCGAAATTCCGAGAAAATTAGCAGTTCAAGATCATCAAGGTCAATGATTTTGTTGTCAGTCGAAAGCGCATATGCAACTTCCTGTTAGCCGTGCAACTATGGACGTAGTAGCTCTCGTACCGTTTTCGAGATATTGACGCATAAACTAGAAAATTAGCTTGTTTTCCCCACTCACCCTAGATTTACGCCTCCGGCTCAGTCCGTTAACCCGCAAAAAATTATAGGTGAAAAGTGAATATTCCTGACTTCAACCGTCTTTTGACTGATCCACCCATGTGACAGACAGACGGACCGATCGACAGACGGACGAGCGATTGCACATAGCGCGCTGTGCATATGCTGTCGCGCGGTAAAAACACGAGATACGTAAAAGTTACTACTACATTGTGGTCTACTAATGACAATAAGTTCCGTATCAACTTCACACAAACGACGTCGAGTGTAACTCGGTGAAGAAACTAACGTATTGTTTCACCTATTGTTGTCGCGTTCAGATAAAATTGGAGGGTGGGGGGGGGCAATTCCCACACTGCTGAAAATGGTTAATTGGTGGAACCTTCGAAGTGGACGTCCGGCTGTGGAGCGCCGATGTAGTCGTTGGTGGTGAACTCCACCCAGATCCTCATTAGCAGAGGGACGCCGACGGCTTGTTCGTGGAACAGGTCCAGGTCTTCAACCGACGATACCACGATCTGACTACAACACGTTAATTCACGCCAGCTAAACACTCGCGTTAACGATGGCTGAGACGGTATGTGCCCTCCAGCACATGGCCTGCACTGTATAATTAAAGCCATTGTCTTGGGTATCTGATGAATGCAGAAGTTTGGAGTCGTAATGAATACGCTACACGTAAGTAAGCAACTAGTAAAGTGTAGCGAATCGAACGACTTCTACTCGAACGCTCTGAGGGGAAGTAGAGGGAAGGAAGAAGGAGGGGAAAGGGCAGGGAAGAAGAAAGAATTGTCTTTATTTTCACCTGTTTCTCATTGCATATTTGTATCTTATTCAGCTATTCGGCTACTCGGCCTCAAGTGTGAAATGAAACTCAGTGTCAGTGTCAAGAGAACGCCCTGGATCCTCCACTGTTTAAGACCGGATATAGAAACCGTTGAAATGTTCCACTGAGCTGCATACGCCTTCATTTCGGCACAGTCAGTGAAGCGAAAATGACAGGCCTGTCGGCGAGTCTGACATTCGTGCCTCGAACGAGCAAGCAAGTATCTGCAGGGCAGACAGTTAAGGCCGATAACAGACTGTTCTCAAAACGCGCAACTGGCGGCAACCGTGTATGTTTCGCGCGCGTCTTCTCTTCTTCCGTCTGCACTGGGCCACGTGTGCAACGCACGTATCTAGTACATTGTACGCTAGGCTATATCATATCATACGCGCAGCTCTTCTTAGCTCTTATTATTTCACTGTATTACGTTTCCACCGACTGCGGAACACCGAGTAAGGCAAGACAATAACGGAAATTGAGCGGCGAACGGCAATTAGACAGACCGTTCCGACGAAGGCTTCAGTCGAGGCCGAAACGTCAACAATAGTAAAAAAAAGTTGTATATTTTAATGAATTTTTCTAAATAGTAATTAGCAATATTGTTGCTAAATAGATCTCTAGCTGTTTTCGAGATATTGGGCTCTAAGCGTATTGGAGACACGAGTTTGACCTTTCGGGGTCACGTGACGTCATCGGTCACGTGACCATTTGATACCATATGCCATTTCCTATTGGTGATCCTTTGGAACTAAGCCTCTGTCTCTCACGGTTTCCCAGATATTCAATGTCGAATGCGACGCAATGGTTGACATGACCTTAAACGACCTCTAAACAAAGGTCAAGGTCATTCATTTTGGTACTAATCGATTTCTCATATACGACTTCCTGTAGGCTGTCAATAGTAACTTTTGCTCTAGGACGCACCGTTTATCCACAATACATTCCGTACAGACGACAGACAGTCTGACGCAACACAGTAAGCGCAACCGTACGATCGGCTAAAAACTATACGTGAGTCACTCACAGTACACGTAATACCGATAGATTTTGTTGCAAACGTCTCAGAGCTAATAAGAAAAACTCAGGTTTTTTTAAATCGAAGTTTTTTTACGTGCGGCCAAGGCCTTGTAGCAACAGTTGCAGTGAAGTATAGCGGCACCGTTGTGCAACAGCAGACTCGACATTTGCGCCTGTTGATAGCACTGATAAGGTGACGACAAGCGCTTATATAATTTGTGCCCCAAGCCGCCGCACCAGCCAACTCGCAGACGAGACGTAATGGTCCATTGAGCTTTCTGCTGCCACCACCCAGTGACGGACTGCAGCAAGTATAGGGAGAACGTTAAAACCTTCAAGTAAATACCCTTCTGGTATTTTCCAGGGGTATTTACCAGTTTTTTGCCTCCCAATTCTGGAGGCAAAACTGGTAAATACCCAGGTAAATACCAGGAGGGTACCTACTTGAAGGTTTTACGTTCTCCCTACTCCCAAATCTGCGAAATCACGCGAAATTTTGAGAAAATTCGAATCAAAATGGGTAATAACCCTGTTGGTAAAAAGGTTAATACCCCAAAAGTAAATACCTTTGTATTTACCTTTTTACGTAAATACCCAGGTTGTTTGAATGTATAAACCTTTTTACTTTTGGCATTAGGTTTTTACTTGATCCCTATGAGCAAGCTGGACTGGTGAGTAGGCCTGACAGTGTGGTGTTCATTGGCTGATGACTGATAATGATATATCAGCATTCACAATAAAATCACACACACACTCTCCTGTTCCGCCAGCAACGACCGAAAACAATCCGCCTCAAACAAAATACGTTCACCTGCAGAAGACAGTCGAGAACCACTCTGTGGAAAGGAACGTGAAAACGCAAATTACAAAACGAAGTGCACCGAGAGTATGAAGTGAACTGACAATATCGCGACACATGATGCCTGCCCTGTAGCATGGTACACCATGGCACTAGTAAATGTTCACTGATCGACGTCACTGCAGTGACTCGTTGTGACCAACTGACGATTCGATAACACGCAGGCATACATCGTACTTATATAGGC
>Ga0056114_1001505_pt1 | contig 10738 bp, 4 predicted proteins | sample WorMetHERISLAND1_FD_77005 | JGI IMG/M metagenome (GOLD analysis project Ga0056114, IMG submission 77005) | Marine gutless worms symbiont microbial communities from Max Planck institute for Marine Microbiology, Germany - Olavius loisae HERON... ... | reverse complement strand
CTCAGGTTTGTAGCGCCCTCTGGCGAACAAGAGTTGACATAAAGTTATAAAGTTAATACCATCTCATTTGCTGCTTTATGTAGTTTATTGGTGCCAAAAATCATAAAATTTAGTAGATGCACTAATTTGTTATAAGCAAACATGTAAAGTGGTGTCACTTAATTTGGCCCACCCTGTATATGTGTATTCTTTTGTTTGCGTTTCCTGTGTTTTCCTTTGTAGCCTTTTCCTTTAGTACTTTGATACTGTTGGTTGGGTCTTTTAACCTGTAAAAACCGTCTCCTATATAACCTATACTGTGTTGGCGGGGACGTAAAACACTGCTCAATCCAATCCATGGATAGCTGAATATGACAATAGACAGTTTACAAAACAGAAATACAAGTGTACAAACAGGAACAGTGATAAATGAATAATGCAGTACATGATATACGCATGGTAAAAAAAGCATATTTCTTATAGAATCAGTTTCAAATGGTGATTGGTATAAATCGAGTGTAAAATTTGTGAAAGATTGAAACTTGTTGGACGAGGGAAAAGTGTGCTGGCTAGTAGTAAGTATTTGTCAGAGTGCCCGGATGTCAAAAGTTACAAATGATGGCTTTACCCAGTCTGGCACAGCATGTAGCTGTACCCATATGGCAACAGTGGGTGTTAAAGGGTTAGTTTCCACGCATGTAGCGTATTGTGAGTGTGTTGTTTGTTGTGTTGTTGCTTAGCAACTGATGGACGCAGTAGCTCGGCAGGACATTCGCAATACGATCCTCGTGTTGGCCTACTGCAAGCAGGAGCACATCAACACTCCATACAGCAAGACAGACACTCGTACAGCTCTCCATATTGCCGCGGCCCTCGGCAACCTCGTCCTCGTTCAACTTCTTCTCTGGGTTTGCACACCTTCTGTTTCATTCTTGGTGTCAGCATCATTATGTTGTGTATCGGGGCCAGATCTACACTGTGAGGCATAAAAAATTGCACCCTTCTTATCGGTACAATAACTTTGCAAAATCATGTCATACTATGATAATTTTTAGTATATAGATGCACACGAGAATATCCAATCACCTGCCTGTTTGGTGGTCTTTTTGAGATCGAAAACTGAGAACCAGATTAACAGATTTGTTATTGCTTACTTAGTAAAAGACAACATAAAACGTGAAACAGTTGCAGTTGCAGCAATGTGAGACCGCAGACTTCATCACTCCAGACCTATGGCCTCCTAACAGCCCTGACCGTAATCCTGTGGATTACAGGGTATAGGGTGTACTGCAGTGCAGGAGCATGTTTATCGAAAATCTGTTAAAAACTGAACCCTGATGATCTGAAGCGGCTTCTGATTGAAGTGTGATTTGAGTGTCGTTGATCAGGCGACTGACCAATGGCGAGTTTGTCTTAATGCATGTGTCAAAGCCAAAGGAAAGCATTTTGAACACAGGCTATGATGTGCTGTTCCACAACTGTCAATAATTTGTTATGAAACCTATATTCAGTTTTTTTGTTTCACAACTTTTAATCAGTTATGACTTTAGAGTTTTACCTGTTGTTGTTGAACGATTTTGACATGCTTATTGAATTTTGTACTGTAAAAATGCTTGGTCAGCAAAGGTGATAAATTTTACACCAATTTTGTTACAAATTCATTCAGGCAAATGCTTGCAAAAAAATTGACATACTAAACCTCAGCTTGATTAAGTTATTGCAGTTCCAACAAGGGTGCAATTTTATGCCTCTAACTGTAGATGATTGAAAGTGGGGAGCATCAGAGGTGCAAGGATTGAGGCGCCAAGGAGGTGAGGTGAGGTGTGGCAGGGTATCCCCCCTTACCAGTGGGAGAGTTTGGGGAGGGGCTAGGCCCCTCTGCAGAAAATTTTTGAAATTTCAACTGCATACTGATTCAGCATTTTAGTGTATTCTGAAGCAATAAATTTAATAACTGTGTGCTTTTAGGCTTTGTAATATCCTACACCAGTGAAAGTACATTTACAGTATACATTAATTTATAGTACGAATATTGTCTGTCATAGATTGCAGGCGTAATGAAAACAAGCAGACAGCAATGTGCAGACCTGCATAGTGAAAAGTCAAATGTAGTTCGGTGTCAACAGTTCAAAAAGCGTTCTTCTCATGTATCTTCGTCAGTATGATCAAAGCACGTCATTTAAAATAATTTTGATTGAAAAACTGCACAACAGGCGCCTGATGGACTGTCAGGACTGTCGTCAGTACAGGATGGTCCATGTTCTGATAAGTTCAAATGAATGCCGGCCTATTGTGGTCATGGGGGAGGCAGAGGTGTGGCAGCAGTGCATTATCACATTCACTGCCACTGACGAGTTATCTCAGTGTGCATCGGTAAGTGCAATTGACGAATATACTCATCATTCAGTACATGTAACTCAGTTGTGCACCGGCACCACAGCAGATAACCAGCTGGCACCTCGGCAAAACTAAATCCTACCAGGGGATGTCACCCCGGTTAAAATTGGCCTGGCAGCGAATGTGTTAAAGTGTCATTTTCTGCTGTCTGTGTTCAGTATGGTGCCAACTCGAAGGCTATTGATCACGAGGGTCATAGCGCCGTCTATTACGCGCGCGGCGCCGGTGCATTGGAGTGCGTTGAACTGCTGCGATCGCAGGGCTGTCCGGAAAACCCGACGTTGCCTCGTCGACGAATTAGCAACCCACCAGCCAATAGCAGCAGTGCCGGAGCGAGTCGCAGCGGAAACAGTGGGCCAGAAAGTGAGGAGATATTTGAGCGGCTGCCAGCGAGTGTGATATGAATTGTGTGCTGATTAAGCTGCTGGCTGGCATGCTGCCGATGCATATCTGTTTGGTTTTTCATGTCCGGCTGCACACAGAATCGTACATGTACGAAAATACCGTGCAGTCACGTACCGACAACGCTATCGAATACGTTTTCTATTTCGGTCACAATTGGTTGCCTCCTGCGATATTTGTCAAAGTGCGTGATGTGCTTTTTATTATCTTGCCCGCAGCCGTTATTAACGCCATATTGCATGTGTATGCCATCTGCTGTGCTCTTTGCAAAAGCCGTATTTCGCTGTGCAAAGTGGAATCGTGTTGTTTTCGCAGCGTATGCTGATGTTAAGAACTGTTGCATTTTTTTGTTCATTTTTGTAAACATGACTTGAGCAGCATATCTATCCTGTTTGCCTCCTGGAAACAGACCAGGGTTTCTCTAGCAGTGTGCGCGCGTCTTTAGTATTATTTGATGCTGGCTTTTCAGTAATTCTGCAGTTATATACACATGAGATTGCAGAAATTTTTACATAATATGAATTGCAGCATATTTTGCTGTTGCCAAAACATAACATTAATTGTACTGTCTGGCTGCAGTCATCGTGTCAAACTGCCTGGCACTAGAAACAGTTTTAGAAGCAATTTTGTAGTGTGGTCTGCTAAAACAACAGTGCATTTCCCCCCAAACACCGGTTGTAATGGAGATTGCTCTTGATTGATATCTGCTGCAATAGTGTAAATCTCATATTCATTTTGGCTGAGTTCGTGATTTAATTGGTAAATTTATTTTTTTCATTTATTTAAATTTTCCATTGTCAGAATCAGCACATTAGTTGCAGTTATTTCAAACGTCTGAAGTAAAACTCTTAAAGATGACAGGCAAATTTTTTTATAGAAAGTGAGTAAAAAACAGTTTCGAACAGTTTATTACAATGTAAACAAGAGTGGGTAGCACATAGTATCGCAAAATGCTGAAAATTTGAAGTTTTATTTTTCGACAATCTCCGGAAATCCTCGGAATCTCTGACGTAATCACATGGCTAAGTTTCATTGGAGATGCCCTTACTCCTTAGACTCGTCTGTGAGTGCGTTTATATAGTAAATAGTCGTTAAAAGTCGTTTAATTTATTTAGTTAGGCTGTTATGTTCAGTTCATGGGACGAGTGAACATTAATGGGCGCTGTACTGTGCATAATAACTAAAAGTGTGACTTACCGGCCGCACCGGCTGTGTTCACGCTAAAGAGGCCTGCAGCGGCTGTAATCCCTCCGTAAATAAACCAAGACTGCCAATTTCATCGCTCCACATTATTATTAAACTTAGACTGTGCTGACAACGTCCCAAATATTTAATGCCGTCCTCGAGTATAAACAAGCTGGATGTTTGGATTCTGACTTGAAATGACGTCATCACTAGCAAACATAAACAAACGTTCAGGTTTGCGCTTTTCCACAATTTTTTAAAAATAATTGCTCACTTTAAAAACCAATCATGATATGCAAGTGGGTTTTTATGATGTAAAAGGCACTTGGTGAGCTATTTACCTTAAAAAGTACAAAACCTTTGCCTATCATCTTTAACAAAACGAAAGGAAACAAAAATCTTGGAAGGCAGTGAATACCTAATTTTTAGGTGTCATAAGTTTTAGTGATTTTGCCTGTTGATATCAATGTTACCATTCTGTGGTCCTTTTGTCTGTCTGCCTGTGATTTTGGTGGTTAAAGCTATGAAATTATTCTGGTGCTCTTAATTTTGGCATTATTACTTGCTAAACTACTAGTTCTATTAGAGATGTACTCGGTAACTGATTACCGTTAGAATATTCGCGACTCGTTATTTTTTGGCGAATTTGCTGAGGTGGCAAAATAAGGGGCATGCGAAAATTTTAAGTTTTACAGTAGTGCAGTAGTCACAATGGAGAGCCTATAGGAAACAACCATCGCTTTTTTGAATGTCGCCATCACTGACCCCTGCAACCTCTGCCCCCCAAAAGGGGTGCCAAGTGCACCTCCCTGGACCAACTTTGTGGTGCGTGCTGCCACCTAGTAAATACAGTAGAAGATATCATAAAGATTTCTTTTGCATACGACGTTCAACCGAGGGATGTCACATTTTGTGCACATGTACCTATAAACATATTCTAAACAAATACTGCTTCCAGTGGCCCATTGATATGGGCTAGGTTCTCAGTTTTTGTATCAATATTTTCATTTCTCAGCAGTCTTTCATTCCTGCACTGCATTCTGTTAGCAGAATGCCACATCTTGTTCTTATGTACATAACTCCCTACTTTCCTACGCGTTTATGTTACAAATTCTAAACAAGATTCTGCATGTCTGAAAGTAATTTGTCTGCGACTTAAAGCGACTTTGCTGTCGTCCTGTTCATAAGTACCAGAGCTGTCGAGTGATTAATTTTTTTAAATTATGTTAATGCATATGATTAATTATTTTAATCATGCATTTAACGTATTAATGCATCAGTTTGATAGGTCTACTTATGTTGTATTTTGCCGTCTCAGAACGAAAACACGTCTCATCTGCAAGATGTGACCGCTGTTGATCTTGTCATCAAACAGTTACATTCACTTGTCAGCTGAAAATTATTAAAGTAGCGCTGCAACTGCAACATAATAATTAATTGAATATTACTCGATTGTCACATAACCACAGTTTAAATTGAATGTTGGTCTGCTTTGTTGAATTTGTGTATGTGCATTATTTTTTATCTGCATAATTTTTTTTGCGATGATTCTTCAACGTGTTTACACATTAACGTGTTAATTCAACAGCATAGTGCTGTTGCAGCCATGTAGTTTCATGTTTTCTCCAACTATTGTCCTTCTCTTTGGTGTTTAGTCCATGAAAACATTAAATTTATTTGATGAACTAAGCTAACAACGAATGCTATTATTGCAAAAACACTTGTGATCATTAAGGCATGATTCTAATTAGCAAACATTCCTGTTTGATAAAGAATTAAGTTCTAATTCACATCTTCTAATCATCTACAAATGTACTTGTTTAACGGACCAGTCCGCCTGTTGCAGTTTTTCTGCATACAATGTAACTATTTTTGTTCGTGCAGGACACTATTTTTTCTTGTTAACAGCTGTGTTGACTTTGATATCATTCGCCAAAATTTCTATACAGCTTCTGATCTCAAAGATCTCTTCCATAACATTCATTTCCATAACATTCATTTAATTCATCCTAAACGCATAATCTCTTTTATACACGCCATTGGCCTTACTAATGAACTTTAAAGTTCCTTAAGGCATGATATAGCCGCTACTTGCGTGCTTAAAATGCCATTAAACTCTTACCATCCAACCATCCATCTTGTTAACAGTAAGCAAAGCTACTGTGCTGTTTTCCGTGAACTGTGGTATAAATATTTATTAGATAATCTTTTATGGGATATGGCGGGCTTGTTGGCGTATCTCATAAATACAGCGAATTGCAAACTGATTGAATGTCAAACATTGAATACAGCGATATTTGCTAAATTGAATCATGCCTTTCATTGCTGCAGCTGAGTTATATTTAACAATTAAGTAAAATATTTTCTACATTTGTTCAATCATCATTTTCTCATACAGTAGGGTTAAGTTTAATTTTGTGCAAGAAGCAAAAGGTTTTTTGAATGAATAATCTATTGTAGTTTCCTGTTTATTTATTGTGCATATCTTTATGTAACATCATAGTGTCACTGGCTGTGTCCCCTGAAGGGATAACCTTCAGTTTTGTATGGGCTGTGTTTCTACCTCGGCTCCCTTATACACCCAACAATTCAGTGCTCTCTCATTCCCAGTCGTGGAGGTGTCACAGCCCCAATCAACTCCAGCCCCACCGCCGTTCAGGCCTAGCGACCCTGCCCTCTGTGGGAGCTGTCCCCTAGTCTTCCCATATTATTGTAGACTAGGGGGACTTGCTGTGTTGTACTTGTATGCTGTATTCGTCTACTATTTTGTGTGTGTCTGCATATGTGTAATTTCTGTTTTTTTTGTGTGTTTTTTGTTGTTTTCCTTTACAGCTTTCTCCTTCAGTACTTTGATACTGTTGGTTGGGTCTTTTAACCTGTAAAAACCGTCTCCCGTATAACCTATACTGTGTTGATGGGGACGTAAAACACTGCTCAATCAATCAATCACTCTAGTAAGGACCACATGCGTTGATCAAGGTTCACGGGATGATGTAGCTGGTAGAGGTTCATCTTCTGATCGCAGTGCCATCAATTGAGCGGCTATGCAGAACCTAGACAATCAGATCTGGTAGTCAAGAATCTTCATCTCCACCAGGCTGAAGCTGTATAATATTTGCATTCTAGCATTCTACCAATCTTTCTGTACGACTGAGTGCTGGGCAGTTACCAAGAGAGATGCACACAAGATTGATACTTTTGATCAATGGTGTCTGCGAAACCTGGTACCATCATGTGCGGAATGATGTGAGACGGACAACCAAGCAACTATACCTATCGGCTATTGTCCAAGCACGGCATTTCTCCCTGTTAAGGCCACATTGCACGAATGCCAGACAAAACAGATGCCAAGAAGATCTTAACAGCTTCCCCCTTTGGAGAACTGGGAACTTGAGGAGACCACAGAATTCCCCGTACTACGTGGATTAAGACTATCCAGCAAGACATGAAATCCAATAACCTCTGTCTGAATGACGCAATCGATGTGGCTCAGTATCATCTACTGGAGACTGATGTCTTATGTTTGGCACTGCAAGTGGTGCATGCCAAAAATTAAGGATTGTATTTAGAGGTTGTACACCCTTCCTCTGGGATCTGGATCTGGACAATAATTGCCAATCTCCTGACGGATATTTCGGCAATGGATTGTGCACGCCTACGGGCATGATGTAGCCTGAAGGATGATACCGAAGCCAACGAGGTGATGGAGTCTGGTAACGAGTTCCACTCAGTAATAGTTCTTGCAGCAAAGGATTTCTGAAACTGAGTTGAAGCACAACGAGGTATCTTAAGTCTTTGTTTACTAGTAGAGGGGGATTTGTGGTGTGATGAAAATGCAAATGTATTTTGCGTTGCTTGTTGTCGTGCTGCCTAAGAAGGCGAAACGTTGTCTATACAAACACATCAGTATTGCTGCCGTTCTGAATGGAGAGACATTTCAGCGGCAAATTTCACTTGCTGAAGCCTAGTCTCGCCTGTGTTGATGATATCTGTACATTGTGACGTCTCTATGCTGTTTTCTTCATGTATAGTTCAGTGATGTTAAACGAGGCCAAAACCGCGAGGCCGAGGCCAAAGCTCCGAGGCCAAGGACGAGGCCGAGGCCAGAGCTTCGAGGCCGAGGCCAGGACTATGAGGCCGAGGCCAAAAAATAATTATGAAAAAAGTACCAAATAATGATTAACAACATATGATTTAAGATTATTGCCGGAAAAATTAACAAAATTCCTGAATTTTACACGAATTTTCCACGAAAAATGCCCAATTACATAATAAGACAACAAGATTGAGGCCAGGCCGAGGCCAAAACCTCGAGGCCGAGGCCAAAATTTTGGCCTCGAGGTCACTGTGGCCTCGAGTAATTAACATCACTGGTATAGTTATCTGTTCATTTCGTTGTTTCGTTACGTTTCTCGGATCAGTGCTTGTTTGCGAAGAGCTGCATTTTCAGTCAGGTTGTTTCGGTTTTACGTGTCCATTGCTACAATGTGATGTACAGTTATGTAACTGCATGTAAGTGTGTAATGGCATACAACTTTATATTTATCGCTGTTTGATTGACATGTAAATATGTGTTGTAACGTTTCCATCGTGGCTCCGCTGTTTCGTATCGTGTTATGGATAAGAACGATGCCGAATGCGTTTCTGTTTTTATTATGTGTTTTCTGCGCTGTGGGCGTTTCGCAGTGTGGGTTTGCTGCTGTGTCAAAGACTGTGTCTAAAAGCGGAATTTAGTCGCAAATGTCAAAATTCTAGTCTATGTTGTTTGCTACGTAGAGGTGCGATCTCTGTGGTTCTGGTAGATATGACCACATTTGGTGTTTGATGATAACCAAATAAAAGGTTATGAAAGCTATATACAGTGTCTGTCCATGGCACCTCGTAACACTAAACCCATTATTTTTTTACTACCTAAAAATTCCACAGTTCCATTTTTTCCTGGGCGTTTTATCTTAGCAATTTCAAAGCTCTCAAACAGTATAGTATTTGCAGTTAAGACCCACCAGCCGCTGACTCTGCTAGCCGTGAAAATTTTATTAAGCCACCACAAAAATCGAGCTAATAGCAAGCACAGTCAAGACCAATAGAATAATGATTCAGACGTTCGGCAGATTGGTCATGTGTTTGTTGTTGATATACCAAAGTACTAAATTGAGACTGGTACGCACAAGAGGAATTTGAGCTAAACTATGGTTAAACTATGATTATTTCATAAACAAAGGCCTAAACAACAACAATATTATAATATACCATAGCTTAGTGATTAGCTAAGCAAGTGCTCATGGCTCATTTGTGTCCTTTAACCCTTTGACGCCCACTGTTGCCATATGGGTACAGCTATACAGAATCCTATGCCAGACCGGGTTAAGCCAGTCTTGTAATTTTTGTCATCTGGGCACTCTGACGCTCAGCCCTGAGCGTCAGAGTGCCCGGATGTCAAAAATTGCCAGACTGGCTTAACCCGGTCTGGCATAGGATGCTTTGTAGCTGTACCCATATGGCAACAGTGGGCGTCAAAGGGTTAATTTGGTTTTTTATTTCGAGAAAAACTGCACCCAATAATACACTCAAACAAAATGACAAGATAGTGACGTTTATTCTTAAAAATACATACTATATAATGCACCGAACTGTCATTAGAATTACAGAAGTACATCATATTACTGTACACATCGTTACAAGCTATACACAGTTTTCAAGCTTCCTCTTCCGCAGCTGAACAAGTTTCCGTTTCCATTGTTCCATCTTCTCCTCGGCACTTACGAACAACTAACAACAACACAATCAGTTGTAAGTCAGTAATGTAAAACTATGTCTAATGTTTTACACATCATTTTAACGGCCATTTCTAGCTGAACCAGGAGGTCTCTTGATCTTTTTTTTTCTCTCGAGACAACAAGTTTTGATGTGTAATAAAAGGTTATAAAAATGAACTACAGTGCAAACTGCATCATAATGGTTAACAATGAATACACCTAATAAAAGACTACAGTATAAACTGAAGCCCCGTAATCATAATTTAACTCTATCCTGCAAAACGTACTATGACAGTTGTAATTAAGTAATTTTATTACTTGCATGTTTTTTATACAAAGGCCTATTGACTTTACTTACGTTTTACCACCATATTTCATTTAGTTCATGGCATTGCTGCGTTTTACTGTTACTGGTGTTTGTGTCAATGCAGTATGTCATTGATTTAATAAACTATTATCTACATCACGTGAGTTAAATCACACGTCAAATGTCTGCATTAAAGCAACAAAAGTCAACACTTAAATTAAACTAACGAAAGGAGTCATTGTAAATCACAGTCAAGAAACTGGTTATTTGAATGCTGCAGTAAATACAGGCTAAATATGACAATACTGGGTGACAATGGTGAAATTAGCAGAATAATTAAAACTAGTCGTCTGTTGCAAACACATGGTATACTAACATTAGGGTGCATAAGTGCGTCATCGTCAGGTAGACCAGCTGCAGATGACGGGCCATTGTGACTAACTGCACCAACAGCCGGTGCAGCAGCATTGAGACTGCCAAACATTGCACCACTGTGTGACGCATCGACAATACTACCAGTCGGCAATGGAATCTATCACATAGCAACACATTTGTAATGCACACTTTCACCATGATCAGTTAACAATAAATACAGGGTGACCACTTTCCAGACCACATGAAATTCCCTGACTTTTCCAGCATAGGCAAGCAAAGATTACCCGGTATCGAGTTGGGGTTGTACAGATTCAAAATGTTAAATGACACACTAAAT
>Ga0056114_1001504_pt1 | contig 10741 bp, 7 predicted proteins | sample WorMetHERISLAND1_FD_77005 | JGI IMG/M metagenome (GOLD analysis project Ga0056114, IMG submission 77005) | Marine gutless worms symbiont microbial communities from Max Planck institute for Marine Microbiology, Germany - Olavius loisae HERON... ... | reverse complement strand
TGTCCTTGAGATGATCAGTTGACGATCACATGATCAGGCTATCTATCTAAGGTGTTGTCCTTGAGATGATCAGTTGACGATCACATGATCAGGCTATCTGTCTAAGGTGTTGTCCTTGAGATGCTGCCGATTGTGATGTTATGTTATTATTATTTGTTGCTCAGCGTCTTGTCCTGTGATATCTTGTCCTGTGATTTGTAGTTAGGCTTAGACTAAGACCGATACCAGTACTCGGTATCAGTGTCGGCCCAATACCAGTGATATTGGTCCGGTATCAGTACAGCGTGAAACCACATTTGTCGTGGCGGCTGTGACGTCACTACCAGTATCGGTATCGGTACTTGGTATCGCTATCCGTGAAGGTTTAATCTATCGGTATCGGTGATACCGATAAATTCTGGTATCAGTCTAAGCCTATTTGTAATGTGGAAATTTGTTGAGCCACGCCCTCTGCTGGCTAGTGAAGCAGCCTGTGTTTCTGTGATATTTGTAACGAATTACATACAGTTATTGTTGTTGATAACTCACTCATCATGAACTGAACTGTTTTTGTGATGTCGTCAGCTGTGTGACACTTACCCACGATACATCTACATTCCAGCGACGGCGCCGACACCCATCGTACTGAGTAGTGCTCGGTTCCGCAGCAGAGGCCGCCTGCCAGTTCTGTCCTACTTACACCGCGAGAATCAGGTCAGTTCGCGAGAATCAGGTCGGTTCACTGTTCTCCCGTACTGTATTAGTCTCACACTGCAAGAATGATGTTTGATTGCTGGAACTGTTGTCAGTCTGTGTTTTCTCTTCACTGAAGATGTCAGACAGAGCCTGTGTTTTGTTTGACCTGTTTGTGCTCTGTGTAGTGTCATCACTCCATTAAGAAACTGTGAATTTGTCCAGTTTTCTCTTAATTTAATTCAAGTCGGTGTGCAGAGACGACATTTAAGTTGGACAAAAGTAAACAAGCAGAGTCAAACAGGACGATGTCACTTGCTAGCATCAGTGATATTCTAGTATTTAAAATCATTTCAGTTTTAGTTTGTATAAAGTTCAACATCAATCATTTGAGTATCAATTTCTATACAGTAATTATAACCATTTCAGTTCCAGTTTCTATATAGTTTTTTTCATATCATTTCAGTTTAGTTTCTATACAGTTTTTCCATCATTTCAGTTTCAGTTTTACTCGCAAGTTACAAATAAACGTCATCACAGTATGCCTTATTTCTGCAATCCACATGTGCTCCATTGCAACCAAATCAGTATCTGAAGCCGTAGTAGATTGGTTTTGGGGAACCTAAGGTCCTTGAACTGATCTGAATGATGTACTGAGAGGTGTGCTTTAAGAATAGTAGCATTTTTTCCTGCTACTAAGTGACCACATTTTATCCTGCCTTTCGCATCCGGTACCTGACATTTACTTTTTATGTTGGCCTGTTGTTCAAATTATTTCCAGGCTGTGATCTCTCTTTTGTGCCCCCAAAATTGCTTAACAAAGTTTGCCATGCTAATGGTCATAATACAGTTAGCGTGCACGGCGTTGCACGCTATAGCACTAAGCCACAAAAGTAAACAGTAAACAGGAAAGACAAAGAGAAAACAGTTTGCGTCTAGGATGCACTGATATAGATCAGTGCTAAGTAAATACATAAATAAATAAGTGAAATCAGATATGCAATAAGGAGTGTGTCAGAAAACAGAATACTTTATGAATTCCAGTTTGTCATATCATTTCTATTTGAGTTTAAGTTCAGTATTATAAACATCATTACAGTATCAGTACAGTTTCAGTATTTAAATTTTTTCAAGTTATAGTTTAAGTATCAGTTTTACAGTAAGCAATCTTTTCAGTTCGAGGTTCAGTTTAAGTTACTGGAATATCACTGGCTAGCATGTTATCACTTTGTTACTCAAACAGTTATAGATAAATATTTTGTTACAAGTATCTTAAACAAATAGCATGTGGGCCAGGAACCTGCTGTAATTGGTCGGACTTCAGAGACGGTGTAGATTTGTATTGTACACTCAACTCCTGACCAGCCCCGGCCGTCGTTGGATCATACCCTTGTCCTTCAGTAACATGACTGTACTTTAATGGAGCATGACCTGTGCCTGACTTGACCTGTACAGTTTACGTATGTGCTGTATTCAGCAACAAAGTTCTTTCCTTCACAGAAGTTTAAATTCTTCCGACTTATTTTAGCTGAATTAGTAGTTGAACGCCCGTCACTGGCGTAATAGTGATGCGAAGTGACAATACATCAATGAATGACAGACATGATGGGATGTGAAGTGTAGTGGTGGAATGGGGTGGGATGGGCTAAAATGGGATGGGATTAGGTGGGTTTGAATGGGATAGGATGTGATGTATGCCCTTCAGCACTTTGATACTGTTGGTTGGGTCTTTTGACCTGTAAAAACCGTCGCCCATATAACCTATACTGTGTTGGCGGGGATGTTAAACCGTGCTCAGTCCAATCCAATTGGTTGGTGTTGATATGACAGGCTGCTATCTGCCGATGTAGTCAGCCTCTGTCAGGCTTCAGTGCTCGCTGTGTTGAAGACGAGTCGTTACTGCAGGCAATACGCAAGGCCAATCAGTCGTCAAAGTACATGTTTGTCGTCGACATGCGACCGAAGGCATGTACTCATCTCTCAATCTGCTCCTTGCTGTTACTTGCTGGTCGCTGGAAGTGTGAGAAACTCTTAAGTACCAGTCGTCACTAAGATTCGTTTCCCACCGTCGAGTCAAATTTCACGAGAATCTGCCAAGACGAGAACAGCCAACTGCGAGGACTAATTTCTGTTTAAAGATGTGATTGTGAGCCTCACATACCTTGCTATTCGGAGATTGGTTTTGATGGGAAGACTCTAGTTAACTACCATTAATGTGTGTGGTGAGGTAAACCACATGAAATTTGTTATTAGTATACAACATTGGCAATGATAAACTGTGATTGGCTCTTCACTAAGCCACTAGAAGTGCTAATTGTTTTGCAGTGATTATGGCATCATCGTAGTTATTGGCGATTTTTTTGTGAAACGCAATTACTTTTTTGTGGGACTTGAAACTACAAAAACAAAAGTATCGTCCCAATAGTCGAGACAATAAGCAATAGGTTGTAGCATCTGCGTCCATAACTTTTCACCACAAATCCATCCATTACGCGGAAGTTTCAAATTTAAGCTTAGTATTTATTACCCCTAGTCTGTACACTACAGCGTTCAAAATTTCACCAAAATCGGATTATATTTCACTGAAATATAGCAATGTAACAATTTTCAAGATGGCGTTGTCTACCATTTTGCATTGTAAACGTTTCAAATTTGCTGATGAGTAATATGATGTTGATATTTGTATTTTTGTTTTTTGTTTTGGTTTGGTTTTTTCATTAACTGCCTTTTCACACTTATTTTAAACTGATTATTGGTTTAATTTTGAACCTGGTTCCCCGTCAGAGTGTGCACTAGCTTGGTTGTCAATGCTCACATGACTGTACAGGGAGAAGATGAATATTCATAGCAGATGAATATTGATAGAGTTTTGTCGTTTGGTGGTTGAATGCCGTCAGATCAACGCGATGGCAAACCGGGCGACGGGCAAAGGTTACGAGAACGAGACTTTCTACACGAACATCAAGTTTCAGTTCTGGGGAATTGACAACATCCATGTCATGAGAGCAAGCCTTCAGAAACTAGTCGAAGGTTCGTCACTAGTGTGAATGTACTGTGTCTGTGTTGGCTGTGTCAGTTTAGTGACGTGCGGAATTCTTCTGCAGCAACATGGACACTCACTACACTTCTGGCCTTCTGCCTGTCTGTCTGTCTGGTAGCTCTAGTCTACTGTCATTTGGCTGTGGACAGGTTGCCTGGTTAAACAGTGCAGTAGTTTGACAGTTAATTTCAGACCTAGTTTGTGTTCATTATTTGAATGTTAATCATATAATTATTGTTGAACTGGTAGATGTACCTAGAGGGACTGCCGGGTGTACCCAGGGTGACCAGTCACCTGGAAACATGGAACACCTGGAAAAGTTAGGGAAGTCCAAAGTGGTCAAGGGAAAATGAAAGTCTGGGAAGAGATTGGGCAAACTGAAATGAGTTGCCAACATTAGATACTGTATTGTGTTCATACAATCTAACTTCTATTTGAAAATTTATTTCTTTCATCTTGGTGTGTATCATTTAATGTGTCACTCTGTAGCTGTTACAGCCACAACACATTAAATGATCAAATCCTGATTGCACAGGGGCTACCTGGTGTGGTTTTAATTAACATGAAGCAATTACTGTCAATCATACGGCTACCGTTATACTGCACAGTATATCAGTGAAAACTACTGGAAAAGTTGTGCTCTGGAGAGCGGTCACCCTGTATATCACAAGAGAGTACTAGGTGTGCAGCGAGTGTGCCATGAGTGTGCTGTATGGTGTGTGTAGTGTGTGAGCTGCAGAACCCCTCCATGTCGGTGTTTCTCAACGGTCTTGAGAGCAGTGGTTGGATGTGTAGAGAGTGTGATGTAGTGTGTGTGTGTGTCAGGTGTGCTTTGAGGTGTGCCGGGTGTGGTGTGTGTAGTGTGTGAGCTGCAGAACCCCTCCATGTCGGTGTTTCTCAACGGTCTTGAGAGCAGTGGTTGGATGAGACACATCAAGTCAATCATTGATGCTTCAGTCTTTGTTGCTAAGGTCTCGGACTCTCTCCTGTGCTCTGTGTTGTCTGCCTATTGCTTGCAAGGGTCAGAGTGCATTCACATTGGTACGAGTACGAGTCCGGGTACCCGTATACGGGTTCCAGTAAACACAAGTTTGCATGTATTCCAGTGGTGGCCGTTCACAGTGACACAATTTCTGTACGAGTATGAGTTACCTGTGAATTTCACTCGTACGAGAAGTTTCTTGACAGGTCATGTTTTTATACAACCCGCACGATGTAAACGGAAAATATGTATTAATTTAATTTATACATGCCATGACGCACATTTTATGTCATAAATTATGTCACAGTTAATTATTCATTCATTGGTAGGGGTGCGTGATTAGTGAAATTATTGACGATGTAGTGGAATATTGTTACTTTTTCGCAAAGCGTTCTCTCGATTCGGTTTAACTGGAGATTGTCGGTAGACATCGCTGAGTTGTCCTTGTACAAGTGTCGATGAATGCTTACTTGTACGGGTGAAGCTTATACGAGCCGTAAACCAAAACCTGGACTCGTACTCGTATCAATGTGAACGTATCCTCACACTTGGTGGTTTGCAATGCGGTCCTACTGAGCTTCGTCGTGTGATTTAAGCACATGATCCGTCAGGAGTGGTTTTATCAGTAAGAACGTCATGTGGAGTTGTCTGTGACTTCTGTCGTTGTTTGATATCACAACAAATCAAACAATAAACCTGAGCTAACGCAATAATACTCGGGCAACAGCAGTGCATGCATGAAGGCCTCTGATGAAGAAATCTACAGCAAATCCTTGCAACATACTATTGAAAGGTACATTTAGTGGGTATCATAGACATGTAACATATTGATTCGTTTAACAGTTGATGCAGGAGTGTAGTAGTAAACATTTTCTTAGGTCATCACGAAAGCAAAAGAGAAATACAATATCAATATGAAATTTTGTATGTAATTAGTAGTGCATTCTGGTACATTGCATAATTCAGGGCTGAGCATCAGAGTGCCTCGATGTCAAAAATTACAACTGACTGCACAGGATGCTTTATAGCTGTACCCATATGGCAACAGTGGTCATCAAAGGGTTAATGGAATTACTTGTCAACATCGGCACTATGTCTGTCTCTTGTGGTTGTGTGATGGAGATTGTGTTGATGTGATGTTGAGGCGGTGCATGAGGGTGTGACTGTACTGGTACACTGCTCTGATGGTTGGGACCGCACCGCGCAGACGTGTTCCCTGGCCAGTCTCATGCTTGATCCATACTACCGGACTATTGAAGGCTTCCAGGTAACTCTCAGTCCACACAGTCTGTTCTTTAGTGCACTGTGCAGATGTGTTCCCTAGCCAGTCTCATGCTTGATCCATACTACCGGACTATTGAAGGCTTCCAGGTAACTCAGTCCACACAGTCTGTTCTTCAGCGAATCATTTACAATGAACAGTTCATGTCGTGAACCACACTGTAATAATAACCAGGATAATCTTTATGGTGCTGTCGTCCTGGTGAAACATTGCAACAGTTCATCCAGTTCATGCGATGAATACAGCACAGCGCCAGGTGGCTGCTGACCTTTGGACCAATCCAATCGGCTTGAGCCATAAGTAAACTGCACTCACCATCGCCATTTATTATTACTCAGCCCGGAAGCTAATACTCATTGTAACATCCCACGGAGGGTAAAAGGCTGAGTCAACCTAGGTGGCTGGCTACATAACGAGATGGTTTACCCGCTCACACATGGTCACCCATCTGAGTACTAACCGGCCCAACGTAGATAACTACGCTGATCGATGTATGATACATGGTGCAGACTCTGCTGGAGAAGGAGTGGCTGTCGTTTGGTCACAAGTTCACAGATCGCTGTGGCTTCATCGCCGGCATTGATCCCAAGGAACTGTCTCCTGTCTTCACACAGTTCATTGACTGTGTCTGGCAGCTGACACAGCAGTTCCCGACTGCGTTCCAGTTCAATGAGCGCTACCTGCTGGCGCTACACGACCACGCCTTCTCATGTCAGTTTGGCACTTTCATCGGCAACTGCGAGAAAGATCGCATCGACCTTCGGTCAGTCGTCACAACACATGATCAATGATAATAATAAATACCCCGGTAGCAGTAGAGTAGGCCTCATCTGTCTCCTCACTGTATGAATGTCGTCAAAGGCCCTGAGTCAGGCCTTAGTTTCATTTGCTTTAGTTTCTACATATGTTACTGGTTAACCTACCATAAAATCTGGTTCAGTGTGCATGCTTCTCACTGAAAAACGAGGGCATAAAGCAGTGGTCCACATTATGTACGTGTACAAAATTTTTGCAAAAAATGTCAGTTTGCGAACAATCTGAACTAGACGGACTAGAATCATGTTTTGTCTTACACAGCAGACTCTTGCTCACAACATAGCTGTCGGTGAGTTTAGGTGACATTGGTTAGCAACTTTGTTTCTGAAGTGCATTCCTGTGTGCCTGGTGAGCATTGTACCTGAGATTTCATTGTAAACGGTTGTCTAGGTTTTTATGCTGTTCTTCGGTAATTGTTTATGTTTGCTTCTGTTAAGTGATTGGTTGAAAAGGCTCTGTGTTTTGCACTATTCAAGATCGTCTTTAAAATAACCTGTGTCATTTGATGCTGTATAGCTGTACCCATATGGCAACATTAGACGTCAAAAGGTTAATCATATTGATTGATGTTAGTACGTTGTGTCGGTGACGACGATGGTTTGTTGATGTTACAGTCTTCGTGAGAGGACGTACTCCGTCTGGGCGCACATGTCCAAGTACGTGACGGACTTCACAAACCCGTTCTACAAGAAGCATCATGAGCTCTCACAGTCAATTGTTATCCCTGTCACTAACTCACAGAGTTTCAAGTGAGTCCTTGTGGTTGGTTAGATTAGGTTAAATGATATAGCTCCTCATAGGAATCCCACCTCAGAGCTACGGGACCATCGCCTGCTATATGAGATCACGCAGTGTTACCTGCCACCCGACACGGGTGAATGCGCCCTGCCTAACCCCAGCTAAAAAGGCTGGTACTCGATTAAGCTACCCTGGAGGGATGGAAGGCTGAGTTGACCTAGGTGGTTGGTTACATGCCAAGATGGTTTACCCACCCGCAGTCGGTCACCCATCCAAGTGTGTACCAGGCCCGATGTAGAGTAGTAACTACAGGGTGGCCCAATAAAAACCGCACATTTTTGAGATACCATATTTTTGCAGACACTACAGATATAATCATGCGGTTTTTGTGCGGTTTTTATTGGGCCACCCTGTACATTGATCGAGACCAATGCGCTACCGTTAAGCCAGGCTACTACCAGGCCTCTAGCTGGGGCTCTGACCTGGACCATCTGGGGGCGCTCCACAGAACTTCTAGTTGGGTGAAGTCTGGGGAGGGGATGGCCGGGGACACCTCAAACTTGGCGCCTCTCATGTCTTGAGCTCTCTGCACCGCAGACTGATCTCTGTCGTCCATGTAACATGAGGTCGTCCTGGTGGTCTCCAGTTCTCCAAGGCGGAAGCTGTTAAGATCTTGGCGTCTGTTTCGCTGGCATTCGCACAAATAGCCGGTGATGACCTGTGGGCCTCGTGCCTCCGGCAGAGTATTACTGAGACACTTGGTTTATCATGAGGATCATTGTGTGTATGTGTTTGTGTGGCGTAGATTCTGGCGGACGATGTACTGTCGGTTTGAGAGTGGCATTCATCCGCGAGAGAACGTCGTGGACGTCGTGTGTACACTGAAAGATCACATTGAGTCGCTGGATGACCATCGACAGCTGCTGGAGACGGTAAGATCAGACACGTTCCACAGCGAAATTTCACACGCAAGTCCCGGTTGAAAACAGGGTAGCCACTCGGAAACATTACAGAATAGAAGAGTGGTCAGCAAAACAGGACAAGTCAGGGAAAATGTGTTCTTGCATGTGATGAATTACTGCGAGTGTTGTTTTGGACACAAAATATGCAAGAAAGGAGTTGTTTCGTAGGTGAAGTTTTGCATATAGTTGTCATAGTTATGAGAGATTATATGAGTATTGCACTGAGAAATAACATGCATATCGTTTTGTATCGCTCCTGTTGCTAGGGTCAATACTCCGTAAATATTCCCTTGAATTTGATCGTGACTGGCGAGTGGTCACTCTGTGAAAACGGTAACTCTTGCACAGTACTGAGTGGAATTTACAACATACAGCAGCACGTAATGCTAGTCTGACGGTGTCACAGTGTGATTGACCTGCTGCCCTGTGTCATGACAGCGCGTCGGTGCTCTCGGTAAACTCCTCGGCTACTCATACAGCGACGACTCACTCTCGACCGCTCTACAAACACTCAGTGCGTCGGACTCACTTGACTTCCGTGCGTTCCTTCAGCCAGACGGCACACTGATTGACGGCACCGATGAGCCGTTCGTCACCGTGTCGAGTGCCGACTCTGGCTATGAGAACGGCGGCGGCGGCGCAGAGTCTGTGGTCGCCGTCGATCAACTGCTGAGTGAACTGCAGTCTGTCGCCGTCGAGTGGAAAAGTCTTCGGCAAGCGTCAAGCTGCAGCTGTGCTACGCCATTTGAACACCACTCCAAGAAGGTTTACATCTGCTCATGTATTTATTTATCAATGTGGCCCTTCTGGCAGATGCCGTTATCTATTGCTGTTCATCCGTCTGTCTGCCTGTCCGTCTCAACATTACATGCTTTTTAATTATAGTTGGGAAGCTACGCGTGCATTCAAAATTCTATGAAAGTTAATTCCTGTACGATGTATCTCTGGTTGATATTGTTAACTGTGTCCAGAATGTATTGTCTGTCTGTCTCTGTTTATAGTGACTGTTAACCATATGGATTGTGTCGTTGCAGTGATCTCTACCTGTTAGACCTTGTGCTGCTAGAATAACAAGTGACCAGGGGCGTCTACACCATATAAACAACAGAGCAAATGCACCATTGGAAAAGTAGGGGGAGGTTTTTGCAAGAACTTAGCTCTGGAGATATGTTTGTGGCATTAGTTTCCTCTGCAAATTATACATGTTTTATACTGAAACTGGCTAATATAATAATAATTTGCAGAGGTAACTAATGTACTTCTACCCCAAGTTTCTGCAAAAATCCCCCTAATTTGATAATGTACTGACTAGGGATGTTAACGGGACTCGATTTTCCCGGGTCCCGAAAAAATTTCTCGTTCCCGGGAAAAAAATTCCCGAACGGGAGAATTTCGGGAAATTGTGTACAACCCATCGCTACAAATTCCGTGGCAACAGTTCGTAAGTCAATGGACGCCTCACAACGGACACTGCCCGACGCCAGGTAGCGTCCGTTTGATGGCGTCATTTTGTTCACAATAGCGGCTGGTGTTTGCTAATTGATGTGACCTCGCGGTAGGTAGGCCTATCAGCAGACAGCTCTACTCACTCCTATGAACGCTTACTGTGAAGATCATTTGATACCACTGTTACATAACGGCCTTTGATCCAGTGACCCACTCGCTATCTATCTTTTGTACCCACCCACACCCTTTAAATTGAGCATCAAACGCTCAGCACAGCAGGTGTAGTCGCTATTCATTGTAATGACTTCTGAGTTCGCGTGAATTATATGACTGCCGCAGCAACACGAGATCCTTGCTATTGTGAGGCCGTCTGTCCGTGATCAGTGACCAGTCCGCCACTCTGCAGACGTCAAAAGTAACAGGTGACACCCGCCGCGGCCACACGTGTTGCGTGGACCACCCACGAGCATGTGTGTATGTGCTCGTAGGTGTGGTCCACGCCACGCACCTGGGTGGTCCGCTGCCGTTCATGGCAATTACCAATTACATTGACAATCGCAGCTGGTGAGAACTGCCGCACTCAGACTCGATCGATCGAGTCCCGAACGAGTCCCGGGAAATCTATTTCAATTAACAACCCTAGTACTGACAAATTAGTGGTTTTTTTTCAGAAATCAGAAGTAACTACTGGCCTGTAGTTTTAATATATTTATATCTTCAAACTGTGTGCAGCCAAAACAATGCGTCTGTTGAATGGTCATATTTGCCCAGAAATGCATCAAATTTCACCTACAGCCATCTAG
>Ga0056114_1001503_pt1 | contig 10741 bp, 6 predicted proteins | sample WorMetHERISLAND1_FD_77005 | JGI IMG/M metagenome (GOLD analysis project Ga0056114, IMG submission 77005) | Marine gutless worms symbiont microbial communities from Max Planck institute for Marine Microbiology, Germany - Olavius loisae HERON... ... | reverse complement strand
TGTCCATTAATTTGAGTAGGAGAGCATAGTGGTTGACCTTGTCAAACGCCTTGGAGATGTCAAGAGCACAGATGCTGGCTGTACTACCTTTGTTAACAATATCATCAACGATACCATGAACAGTACGAATAGCAAAACTGCAGCTAACTCCCTTCTTAAATCCGAACTGGTTTAATGTTTTGTTTCAGTTTTATTAGCCGATCGTACTTAGTACGGTCGCACTTATGCTACAGTGTTGCGTCTGTCGTCTCTGTCTGTCTGTATGGAATGTATTGTGGCTAAATGGTGTATCCTTGAGTAAAAGTTACTATTGACACTTGAACAGCCTATAGGAAGTTGTGTCAACCGTTGCGCCGTCAATAGTTCCAAAACAACTTGAGCTAGAGACTTCAAATTTGATACTTGGCTTTGTGTGGGGAATGCCGAGCGGGCACACCGATAATTACGAGTGAAGTTTAACAGATGCAATAGTGTGCATGATAACTAAAAGAGTGATTTTAATTTCAGCACAATTTAATATTTTGCCACATTATTCTTTCATGGTCCAAAATCAAATCACCGTGTCACTATGTCTTACCGTTGCTATTTGACTGTCGGTTTCTGCATACTAGATAGTCTACTGTGAGGCAGTACAGCCGGCTATCCTAGCGACAGCTTGGCTTCTTGTTTCATAATGTTTATATGTGCCTTACATGTAGATATGCACTAATGCTAATAATTCAGAGTCGGCACTGTATTAGTGCCACATGGCACTAGTGAGTTCTGGGGCTGCAGAAGGGCCACAAATCTGCTTATGATGTTCAAAGAACTGATCAGTATTCTGTAAAGTTGAACAACTGGATTACTTATTGTGAGCTGCTGCGAGTGAATCTTAGAGGAATTTTTATGTGTCGCCACATACTCAGCGAATGTATATACTATAGTTGCTGAAAAGTATCGAGGCATGTCCTTATATAAGCTCAGTATTCTAACAATTGTCATTACATAGAGTTGTGTAATAAAGTAGACGACGAACTAATTTTTTTATCGTGCATCAGCTCTGTTAATCGCAGTATTAGGTATGATGACTGTCCGTCTATCTGTCTGTTTTTACGTCGTGGTATAATCTGTGATCTTGCAGTTTTTTGTAGTCCAATGACTAGTTTTTGGCAATGTTGCAGAAAACGAAGTGTATTACCTTACCTTACTTTACTTTCGGGGTGGATGAGGTACTTATCTAGACTACTTGGTATTGGGGGATTGAGTCGGTTTGGGTGGCAATGAGGAGTTGAGCGCCAAAGGCACGAATATATATATATATATATACATCTTTGATTCTTTTATTCACCGTGAATGAATACGGTAGAAAATCAAACAAGCACAACAGAACAACACAAACAAACAAAATTCAGCAGTAACATTAACCACAATGAGCATCAGAATTAATCAATGGAGCAGTAAATTTATCATAGTCATGTATGAATTTTTTCGAGAGGATAGGGTCTGGAGAGGGGGTCCCCCTGCCCACTAGGAAGGGGTATGGGGAGTGGGACTGTGCGATGAAACGTGAGTGCTGTGTTGGTCATGTAATGATGTTATATGTTATATCAAAACTGTTATCAGTTTATTAGTCAGTGCCAGACGGATAAGTTTTTGTATATTTTTGGTATATTTCCACTTTTGTATACTGTTTATTGGCTTGCGTTTTGTCGTGCCTCTTATAAAATAAAATGATTGAATGAATGAACGACATAATTCTTGCGGTCAGTGGTCGGTTGACGTCTTATAGTAGTTTTAATGTGAGATATTGAGGATGAGTGCTTCTGCGGCTGCTGCTGCTGCTGCTATCAACGACGTCACGCTTTGCCCATGCAAATACCGTAGTGCCATGGCGCTACCTGCACTAATGAGCTTTCATTCCTGCTGACCTGTTTGTACTCTTGGGGATCACACTACCCCTCCCCTTCGCTCTGTCTCGAATTATCCGTATTGTACAGCCTGCCTGCTATTTAGCTTGTGAAGTAAAGCGGTGATCAGAAAGCACTCGGAGGAGGTGTGCTAAATGGCTGATGGCAGTGTATGGCTATGAGCTGTGTTTGTCGTGCGTATACCGTCTCTGTTGCTCTGACGCTCAGAGTGCGCGGATGTCAAAAATTACAAATGACAGCTTAACCCGGTCTGACACCGGATGCTTTATAGCTGTACCCATATGGCAACTGTGGGCATCAAAGGGTTTTGACATCCCTTGCTGCCTGACGAGGAAGTGATTGCAAGTTGATGACTTGTGGATGCCTGGTCAGTGACACAAAACAATCGCTCACATAGACCCATCGCCAGTAGAATCTATAGTGTTTGTGTGGTGTTGTGTGTTTTCCCGGCGGGGGCGGCGGGCAGTTGAGTGACAGTGAGTCACTATGATGTGACCACTGCCAGCGACAGCTGTCAACTCTTGATTACCGTAGTAGTAGTGATCATCGCATCTCCTTGTCCGCCTGCCAGCTAGCGCGTGCCTCGCTCCAGCCATAAACACCGTATACATGCACGCATCTCGCGGAAAGTTCGGTCCGCCGTCCAGCCGCAATTCCGCTACTCAAGGATTGCGTTTAACCGTACAGTTAAAGGCACGTAGCTCGATGCACATTGGTGAACACTGAAAAAGCTACATCGTCTTGTTATCGAAGTTTCAATGTTCAGTTTTTATCATTATTTTGGACAAACTTTTGATCTGTCCCCACTCTCCAGTACAGGGGTTCCACAGGATGGCAGCCCCTGACCCTGATCATACTAGAGTATGTCATCTGAAATGCTGTAACTTAACACTAAAGTTAACATCGACTGTATCATCAGACTATGTTGACGATAAAGTTTTTTATTTATTCTTAGAAATAGTGTTAGCTATAGTGTTAATCTTTTTTTCTAATCGAAACATGAGCTCATCCACTGCACTGGTAACTGGTAGTGATGAGGTGATGTGAAACGGTGAGCTCTGTGTGTGAGTAGCGACCTCTGGTGAGTGAGAGAGGGAGTGTCTTGGGCGTCATATTCCACATCTGCTCAGCTGCTCATCCTTGGTCTGACGTCATCATGGCAGTGTTACAAGGGTTATACAGCACCCTCACTGGTACACCCTGCAACACTCTTACCAGCATCCAACATTTTGCCTTTTGCATGGTGTCAGAGCCGGCGCGGATTTTCATGACGCTGCGGATCGTGGTTGCGAAATCTGTATACCTCAGCGATATCGTAAGCAAGCCAGCGGTGATGTCGACTATAAGCCATGTCAGCCGTGTCGTCGTCAGCCGATATAAAACTAAGCGTTCGCGTGGCGTCACAACGCATTGTCTATACCGACTGCAGACTCTCGTGACGGACCATCGTGGCGATAGTGTCTCTGGACGTTGAACTGAGTTGATATGGGTAACATGACGGGCAGCTACAATATGTCACTTGCACTGCAAACGGTCGACAGTTCTCTGATGCTGAGGTCTTTGACAGGACTCCCACGGACTCCGTCATTTGACCATCTCTGTAACGACTGCACTGGTCCGGGCCAGATGGACGTGGTTATTGAAGGTAGGTCTTCCAGTCAGAGAACCGTTAACCCTTTGACGCCCATTGTTGCCATACGGGTACAGCTATAATATTATAGCATTCTGTGCCAGGCCGGGTTAAGCCGCCATTTGTAATTTTTGACATCCGGACACTCTGATGCTTCAGGGCTGAGCATCAGCGTGCCCGGATGTCAAAAATTACAAATGACAGCTTAACCCGGTCTGGGCACAGGATGCTATAGCCGTACTCAATCATATGACAACAGTGGACGTCAAAGGGTTAATATGAGCATAGAGTTGTGTAAAGGCTCGTGGCGGACTGTTGATGATAGTGTTCTACTTGCCACCTGCATTCAGTGACGTAACGTAATTGAGTGAAGTGGCCTACGTCCGATGATGTCATAGATGTGTGAATAAGTTAGAGAATCATGTAGCTGCTGTTATAGCGTCTTTGCAGTGCACTCGGCCCATATCTTTGACACCTGTGTAATAGCTCCCTTCTTCATTCCGTCAACATCATTCTGTTCACTCTCCTCCTGGTTCACCCCATCCTGCACACATCACCTCATGTCATCACAGTCATCACCTTCGTTCTCACCATCTATCGCTCTCTCGACCTTTCATTCCAGACTTAAAACTTATCTCTTTCCTCCATAGTCACTCTTTTTCCTTCTGGACTTCCTTCACGGATCTTAACCTGTACTGTATTAAAGGGTCACTAATGTATTCGTTTGTGTCTTCTTTCTTTTTTTATCTTTCATGTTTGTGCAAATTTCTCTCGGGTACGTATGGTGATCTGTTGATTGGCGAAGTCATACTCGTCAGTGCGACCAACAGGCCAGCGCGGACGGTTGTGTGATACACACTGTTCTGTGGCCCTCTAACGGTTGATCGCATTGAGCGTTGATCCTCATCCGTCCGTCCGTCACAGATCGCGAATATTTCCTTCCCCGTTAGTACGCTATTCTGTTATAGCGGATGGTCGCAGATCGTGCAGGTCATCTGGGCCGCGTGCCTTCTTTCTTAGCGCGAACTGCTATGGATTACGTATAGAAGACTCGCTTTTCTCAGGTAAATCGCGCTTATTTGTTAGTGACAGCCGGGCTTCCTTGTGTGTATAATACTGTGAAATGTGGCAGTTTAGTACGATTACAGGTGCATGTCATGGGGCTGAGGTGCAGATTTGGTGGAGTGCTACAAATTGGATAGCATTCTGATATTTTATTTAGGCTTAAATTTGTGAAATTCTGTGTGTATGTAATTGCTTATTCACAGCATCTTTTCTTCCGCGCTTGGCGTGATAGCCCGCTAGTTGGAAAAGGAAAGGATCCGTGAGCATGTGTGGAGTTGGAGGGTGGCAGTGATAAACCTGGAATGTAGGACATTTGTTTGCACGGTCGTTTGCCACGTGGTGGCACTGCGAGTCCGGCTTTAAGCCGGACACACTGGCTAGGCCTGCATATAGAGAAGTATTGGTCATTACCAATGATGACGTCTATTAATGTTGTGACACTATGACGGTGTGGCACCCTAGAGCTAGCTACTGGTTGTCGTGTCGACTGTTTCTATCTGTGTGATGATGGCAGAACTAGACGCACGTCACCAGTGACGTTTATTTGTGGCCTCGTTGCCAGCTATTTCTGTTTCCGTGTTACACGGTGCCGAGGGTTGCCTGCCTGCCCTGTCAAGTGTGGGGTCTGTCTGTGTGGCTTGTCCGTGAATCGCCCACGTTCAGTATAGTGCGTGAGTGGGTTATTGCCGGGGGGGGGGTCATTCGAGTTTACGTACGTCATCGTGAGAGTGACGTATTTAGTGACGTCACGGCCCACCCACTGTGATTCTCGCGTTGCGTGCCTCGCCTCGTCCGTTCACAGATCGCTTCTATTTCAGTGTATATAAGCTCGTTTGCGGCTCTTGTCAAGCTATGACCCTCAATACCCTTCCCTCGCGCCTGCAGGCACTGCGCGGCCCGAAATGGCTGATATCAAAGATGATATAAATAGTTTTCCTTCTCGAATTTGATCTCTCGGGTAGGCAAGGTGTCCTCTATTAACCGTTTGACGCCCACTGTTGCCATACGGATACAACTGTAAAGCATCCTGTGCCAGACCAGGTTAAGCCGTCATTTGTAATTTTTGACATCTGGGCACTCTGGCGCTCAGGGCTGAGCGTCAGAGTGCCCGGATGTCAAAAATTACAAATAATGGCTTAACAGGATGCTTTACAGCTGTTCCCATACGGCAACAGTGAACGTCAAAGGGTTAATATTATCTGTGACCGTCGGTGGAATTGAGTAGCCTGATGGTGACGTTAATAGACAGGCTGATGTTCTTTAGCTTGATGAGATCTAGCTGGCTACTTGCTGCTTGGTCACTGAGTTCCATTGGTGCATGCTGGTCAGAGCCTTGCCAAGGTCAAGTCCTCATACCACTATCATACGTCGTGCTCGTGCACAGTTTCGCGGACACGGCGGCCGTCTAATTACAGGCTACAGCCAGTACAGTGGCCTACTAGTAATGTAGATGAGTCTCGAATATGGTTTTGTTGACCCTCGGGGTAGGAGTTCATTGGGCACTATACTATCTCACTGATGTCTGCTGTGAATGGCACCAACTCTCTAGTGTGGTGCGATGGATCTCCACTGGCCACGCCCACCGCATGGAGAAGAAACCGTACCACGCATGAAACCGTTTTGACGGCGAATGCTGGCAGTTTGGCATTTCGGGCCGACAAGCCTTTGCTTGATGACGTTCAGGGTTGTTGCCGTTATGGCAATGAACTACGAAATTTTCTGTTTGTTATAGTAACCTGAACTTGCTGTATATATACAAAAGGTCGTATGAGTCGACAGGGCTAGCAGTCTCCGGTCTAAGGTCACTACTATGCGGCCTCGGCCTTCTATGAGGCTGTGCAGAATACCGCGATATCGCGGTCACGGTATTTGGCAGCTGCTGTCACGAGTTTTGTATTTTTCACCAACTACGATTTTGATGCACGTGTGCATTCACTCCTCCTTTTAGCCGACCTTACTGATGGCTGTCGCTTATGCTACAGTGTTGCGTCTGTCTGTCTGTCTGTTGTATGTCTGTGACGTTATGTATTGTGGCTAAACGGTGCGTCCTAGAACAAAAGTTACTATTGACAGCCTATAGGAAGTCGTATATGAGAAATTGATTGGTACCAAAATGAATGACCTTGACCTTTGTTTAGAGGTCGTTCAAGGTTATGTCAACCATTGAGTCACAATGTCACATTCGCCATTGAATATCTCATAAACTGTTAGGAGATGTAAGGCTTGGTTCCAAAGGATCACCAATAGAAAATGGCCTATGCGGAATCGAATGGGCAGCAAGTGTCAAATGTGTATGGTCAGTTCACTGCAGGGTGGTGTGAGACAATGGCGTCCGTGTAATTACGAGTAAGTAAAACGTTAACAGTGGTGGTCCTATCTTTCTTCTAGTTTTCAAACTTTCGCCCCAGTGGTGTCCCGGGGGGGGTATTTGAGTTGCTCTCATGATGGCTGACTGGTGTGTGCTGCTCGTGTGTTGTCTTGAAGGTGTAACTCGACCGTTACTGGACCGTAGTAACGCTCTGCCGCAGCCCGACCTCCACTCTCCCTCTCCGCTCGACCACCAGCCAAGAAACGCACCGCACCGACTACCGTCGATTCTCGAGAACACACACGCTGCGTTCCCAGTCGTCGAGACACAGCCCGGCGAAGAACCGTTGCCAAGGGGTTAGACTTTCAGAAACACCACACTTTGACCAGTAATCTCTAGGGATTTTGTGACCTGGGCCCACATTCTCGAAACTTCTTACAAAAATCTTAGGAAGATTTCTTAATCTTATCTTTGGAAAATCATAGGAAAATATTTAGAAAAGCACTAATCTTGAATTGGGAAATAATAGCGCAATAATAATTGTAATTAATACTTTTGTTTTTGCGTCTTTGTTGGATGTTTATTACGTGACATTGTTAAATCGTCAGTTAGTAACTTCCCAGATATTGTCAAAGATTGTCTTAAGATAAGAAATCTTCCTAAGATTTTCCTAAGAAGTTTCGAGAATGTGGGCCCTGAACTGATTGCTATAGTGCCACTGAGAAGGAAGGAGTGGTTCATTTGTTGCTGTCTCTTTTGTATGTATATGATAGGTTTGTTGTTTGCAATAAACTGTACTTATTGACTGTTTTTATTAAATAACAACTAAATCAGTGTAAACATTTAACATAATCAGAGAGATTAAGTCTTTATTGGCTCGTGCACTGCAAGTTTTAAGCAACCCCTGTTGTCAGTCGACGTGTCTGTGTGTCTGTTTGTTGGCAACTTTGATGCTAAGTATCACGGAAACTAAGCGATTTGGTGTTCATGTTCAATAGGGAACCCATAGAAAAGTGCCAATGTCATCGATGACGTCACGTGATTATGACGTCATACTCGTGACGTCACAGTATTCAAAGTCTTTCCATTCGGAAACTAGAACCCGGATCAACTATCTGTGTGGATCCTTTAAGCACATGCTATTCTAGAACATTGTGTTAAAAATCAGGTTACTCGACTTACAATTCTGGAAGTAAGCTTTTGGTGTAACCCTACCTCCAAGTGAAAATTGCGAATAATCGGTACTGTTGCAGTTCGATGGGGTCGCTTAAAGCTTAGCAGCGCGCGAGCCAATTCACCTACCGGCTTGTATGTGGTTAGGTTGGGAGGCTCGCATGGACACACATGGTCGAGTGTTCTACATTGATCACAACACTCGTACGACGACCTGGCAGCGGCCTACTTTGACTATGATTGACGAGTCTGTCGACGAGCATCGGCGACAGCTGGAACGGAGGTTTTACCACTTTCACTTTCAGTTTCAGTTTCACTTTCAACCGATACTTGCCATGCAATGCATGCTTTGAGTGTTGAGGTCACTTACTGGACGTTGAGTTGGCCTTGTGTTGGCTCATGACAGGTACCCTATACCAGCCGAGCATGGCCCAGCCCAGTCTGGCTGTCATTGGTGAGTGCTCGGTGTAAGTGTCGGGAAGAACTGACAAGTTCGTGCCGCAAAAATCGGCCTCATTGTCAGAACTGGTAGTATGCAGGTAAGTAAGTAAGTAAGTAAGTGTTCTTATAGGGCGCAGCTAACAGTGGTCACACTGCGCCGGTGACCCTACTGCCCAAATAAAAATGTCTTAAGTGAACGCCTAAATTGTCCATATGACAGTTCGGGTTGCCACAACTCAGGGGGCAAACTGTTCCATAGCCGTGATGCCGCGGCAGCGAATGTTCTGTCGCCGAAAGTACTCTGAGTGCGACCGACGGCCAGTGTTCGAGTGTCAGCAGAGCGCAGTCGTCTGACTCGGGCGTCGTAAGTAAGTAAGCAAAGTGTGATTTATGTAGCGTGGCATCACTTAATGATCCCTGACGTTCTGAATGTGTTAGTGATGAGAAGTGAAATGTATTAAGGTGATTCTGAAAACAAGATTGAGACAGAGCAGTGACTTTGAGTGAATCTGGTCGATAGTTCCACCGTGCAGCAGCACAAATGAACGACCGTGATCCGTAGGTTGTCAGCCGACGCCGAGGCGCATCTAGGTGACAAGAACTTGTTGTGGGGTCCGGCAGCTTGACTACTGGTTGAGCTCTTTGCCTGGCTGTCATATGTAGTCCTCTGTCTGCAGGCTCAGAGTGCTGTAAAGTGGCTTTTGACATCTTTAAATTGACATCATCAAGGACATGTTCGTTCTGCCAGGCGTCATTACCTCATTGTGCCTTGACATAGTCTCCTATGGGCGTTGGCCAACTGCCTGGAACTCACTGAGTGATGATCTGCGTGATCGTATGCTTAGCACTGACAGTTTCAGACGTCTGCTTAAAACTCGGTTGTTTTCAGCGTATTAGTCTAGGTATCACACTTTGTGCACTGTATAAGTTAGCAACTTAATTACTTAATGGTCTGGGGCCACATTCTCGAAACTTTTCAGGAAAATCATAGGAAGATTTCTTAATCGTATCTTAGGAAAATCATAGGAAAATATTTAGCAAAGCACTTATCTCGAATTAGGAAGTAATAAAGCAATAATAACTGTAATTAACACTTTTATTTTTGATCCATGTTGGACGTAATTACGTGACGTTGTTTAATCATGAATTAGTAAGTACAGTGAAATTATGTCTGGTTAATGTTTCCCAGATGAGAAATCTTTCTAAGATTTTCCTAAGAAGTTTCGAGAATGTGGCCTTAGGACGTTTGTGAATGCTGCTAAATAAATCTTTTCAGTGAAATGACCTTGCGTTGACCTTGGTCACGTGGTCTGACAGGTACCAGAGCACACGGCGTACTAGGTGCCAGCCGGCTGTTGCCGTGAGGTCTTCGTCTCCATCGTCGATTGATGCAACTCCCACACCGGACTCAGATTCCCAGCCCGACTCGGCCAGCAATACGCCACCTTCAGGCGGCAGCAGTTCAAGGTCACCGTCGTTGGCTAACACTCCGGCGGTCCGGTTCCTCACACGACCTGACCTATTTACATTGATACATAATAATGAGGTCAGGTCAACGTTGTCTTGCCTTCCTTACAAATACAAACCTAATTCATGCAAGTTTCTTTAATTTTTATGTCTTTTTGGAATTCTGCGTAAGTTTTTTTTTATACAAAGTTAGTAATAAAATTTGTCTTGTCTTGTCTTGTCTTGTCTAGTATAGGACGCTAGTGGGAAACCACAAGCAGGTTATCAAATGGTTCCAGTTTTGACGACTTTCAGTGACCCATGACCCTGATTTCTAAGTTGCCTTATTTACTAAATCAAATATTTAAATAACGGTGCAAAATAGAGCCATAGTTACTATTGAATATTAATAGGTTCCAAGTCATATGTGATCTATCGAATGACATCATTCCAGTGATTTTGAATGACCCCTAACCTGCGTTTGAACATCACGGAACTGTGTAAAGGCGAATATTTTACAAGAAGCCAAGCTGTCGCTATGATAGCCGACCGTACTGCCAAAAATTGTAAGGGTCGCGTGGCCTAGGTCACGCCCATTTTAGGGTAATTATTTGTGCGCCCGCTCGGCACTCCCGATACAAAGCGGCATACCAAATTTGAAGTCTCTAGCTCAAGTAGTTTTCGAGATATTGTGCTCTAAGCGTATTGGGGTCACGAGTTTGACCTTTCAAGGTCACGTGACGTCATCGGTCACGTGACCATTCGATAGCC
>Ga0056114_1001502_pt1 | contig 10742 bp, 4 predicted proteins | sample WorMetHERISLAND1_FD_77005 | JGI IMG/M metagenome (GOLD analysis project Ga0056114, IMG submission 77005) | Marine gutless worms symbiont microbial communities from Max Planck institute for Marine Microbiology, Germany - Olavius loisae HERON... ... | reverse complement strand
CTTTGGTACGACGTTCGATGACGATATAGATGTGGTTTGCGGCGTGAAAAGTGAGATGTATCGCGATGACCCAGACAGACCTACCGGGCGTATAGGCCTACGTCGTAGTGGCGTGTTGGCGGGATTGTTATTGTGGCCGACCTTCGTGTGCGTCCGGTTGTTACCAGGCATTACGTAATGTCCAGTCGTTGTTCACATGTCAATCAAGCAGTGTTACGTAATTGTTGGCTACTGAGTGACCTCTAGTCTAGCCAGTGTGCTCATCGTACGCGGTCTGTGGAGTTCGAGTGCAACATTTATTCGTCGTCACTTTGTGATGATGCCATTTCCGATCTCCAGTTTCTGTTTTAACGCCTTAAATTAGAAATAGAAATTAATTACATTTAATTATTCAAAACCTTTAGCAAGGGTTTGAAGTTTGACGTAAATTACCACGCTGTTTATGAGGCCAAATTACATAGTATTCTGGCCATGATTCTGCACAATCTAAGCCTACTATGAGTGGACTGTGGACCAGTGAATCTGCTGCTCAGCATTGTTATCTAAAGTCAGTACGTACTTGGTGCCATGTGAGCGTTGTATTATGCAAATGACTAATTTTAAACTGGCATGACAATAATGCTGTCTCTGAATTGGCAAGTACTAGCCCACTTGGCTTTGTACCCTTTTTGTTTAACATACATGCACATCTAAAGTGTTAAATATGTGCTATTAATAATTTGAATTGTTAAATTAGGTCTTTTGTTTGTAAAAAATAGATCAAACATGCAACTTGCATTCTGCAATGAGATTAGAGAATGACTTGTGGTCACCAAAACTACTAACAGTATTATTATTTGAAACTTGTTTGACAGTTAGAAGCAGGCTGAAGTAGTAGGATACAGTCAAATATTTATAAATTTATGTTTACAAATTGTGTATAATATTGATTAATTTTCATGGAAAAACTACAAGGAAAATATTTTTCTGAAAACCGATATGAGTGACAATTGCCACCAAGAAGTAAATACATTTTTTTTAATTTTTTGGATTTTAACAAAAGCAGAAATGTTGTTAATTTTTTTCAGTTGTAGCCTAATGGAAATCTGTTCATTAAGTGTAACATGCTGCCATTAAAATTCAGAATTGTGAAAGTATTATTTAAGATAAATTATTTTTTGCTATGTCTTATTGACAGCATATGACTTTTGTTGTCATATGATAGTATGGACCATGACTAGTTCAGTTTGTGTGTGTGAGTGTATATAACAGAATTAGATTTATTAGCGTGAAGTTAATGAAAACCTTTATGTGTATTCGTAACATAACAACATAACATAACATAAAGTGCATTTCTATGGACAAGATCAATAAATTAATTACCTGTATGATCACATCGGTGCATTACAATAATCAGCTTAAAAATACATATAAATTTCAAATAAAAATATACTAAAACTTGTGCTTCTGATGCCAGATTGTTCAGCATGCCAGTTATGTAATGATATCTTGAATAAGTTGACTAGACCAATGTTTGTCTAATCTGTTTTTGAATTAGTTCACAGAAGGCACATTGATAATGTAATGTGTCTGTATTGCCTGTAAATATTTGAGATTTGCTGGATTGATGTTCTTTTACACTGTTCATGTAAATGGCAAAGGTTGTGATGTTTAATGCATGTGAGAGGTTTTAGCAATATCTAAAGTTGTCATTTCTGTAATGTACAACATTTATCTTGTGCACATGTTTGACACAAACTTAAATTTTATAAATAACTGGTGCTGTAGCATTACTCACACCTTGTGTTTTTTATTATCCGTTTTCTTTCAAATTTATTGCATCTGTTTGTGGACTGACTGAAAGAAAACAAACAAAAATGAAATAATAAAATGAATAAATAATAAATAAATATGATTTAAATAAAATAAGATAAATTCTTGCTAATGTTAGCATTGCAAAGTAAGATGGTGTGTAAGCAAATGTTGGTCAGTGACATGACATGCAGTTAGTTGCATTTTATGTGTCTTCTTTAAACATTGCATATATTTCTTGTACAATTGCTACACATTAGCAGCATTAGGTGGTCTACTCTATATCACAGAATGCTAAGTGACTGTTGATTTGAGTCACAGTGTGTGTTCTGAGAAAAATACATTAGGAACCATAGCATTTTTTTCTACAAAGAGGCGAACAATTGCTTGTACTTGTTTGTTCAAAGAAACTGATGTGGTTGCAGGCAGTCTGTGTAATGAATCACAATAACAATGACAACTTCTGAGAGTGGATTTAGTGACAAAGAGTGAGTACATTAGTTGTTGTCTTGTGTTTTTGCTGCTAAGCTGTGTACACTGTTTTACTATGAGATTTAATGTTGTCATTTTTAAAAATACAAAATTTGGTGTGCACCATATGGTACATAAGACAACAAACTGTCTTTAAAATTGTACTATATTTTCAGATTTTTTCTCGGTATATATTAGTTTACTAGTTGAACCCAGTGTTGCTTGACATTCAATGAATGAATTGGAAACAAATGCTACAGAGCATTTAATGCATTAGAAATTAAATATTTGGGAGACTGATGTCTATGTTTGGCACTACTCACTTCTAGTGATGCACTGCATGCCAGAAAAGAATATTTGGGAAGAGGTGAGGCTGTGCTCCTGTGAATTCTTGGAATTTCTTTAATCCATTGTAGACTGTTTCTTCTGATAACAGGGGGACGGGTTGTCATGACAGTTTGCTGGCTTTAAGTAAAAAGAATGTCAACATTTATTGCAGACAATCACGCCAGCAGCAAACAGAATCTGAAAGTTTTACTTTGTTTCTGTACGTTACAGAAATGTGATACCAATGTCTGGTAGTGACGATTCTACATCATTTCCTGTAGAGCAGTCGGCACTGGACAACAACTGTCATGTTTCAAGTGGTGCTGGGATCGTACCTATGATGTCCTCAGATCCTAGTTCAGACGTAGTTGCTCAGTGCAGCAGCTCAGTCAAGACTATGACTGTTGATGCAGTGTCACTTTCGCTTGCATCGTCAGCACATACCGTTCATTCATCTCACACCGAAACGATTAGTGTAGGAAATGTCTACGAAAACAGGCGTACCTCTGGTCCACTTCCAGCAAAGGTGCGCATCCGTCGAACCCAGCTGAAGATGTTAGCTGACAACTTGAGTAAATTTTATGCGCCGGCGACTGGTGGAAAGCGACGTGAAATGTTGGCTAAGAGGCGCAGTGCAATGGACGTGCAACGGTCCGCGCGTGAACGCCAGCTGGAAGTGATTCGCAAACAGGTTTCACTCGTCGAGAAGCGTAAAAAAGTTGAGTTGGAAATAGCTGCTGTGACGTCCCTTGGTGACGTATCTGAGTCAGATTCACAGCCTGTTCACACTGCATTTGATAAGAGTACCAAGGCTGGTTCGAAACGAAAGGCTGCAACTGCCCTGTTGAATACTCTTCAGAGCAGGAAACTTGACCAATGGAAATCCAAGCGCAAAAAACATGCTTTGCAAAAGTTGGCACGTCGACCTGCTGAACGCCACAAAGCTTGTGTGACGTCTGTTTCAGAGAGTATGTCATTGCATGTATACTTATTGGTGAAGTAAAAAATTTACTAATGTTATCGACTTATTGTTGTTGAAATGTCAAAGAAACTGATGCTGTACTGTGTACAAATGATTACTGAATATTATGCTAATCATAAGCCACTAACAGTCCTGACTCTGCTAGTACTAATAATGTTGTGAGCATTGTTTGTTGCAGTGTCATAGTTTATGTTGCAATTTTGAGAACAGTCCTAAATGTTGTCTCATTTGATATGTGCTTGTACAGTGATTGCTGCTTATTCTGATTCTGTAGGAAAAACGAACGTCACAACATCCCGACATCACCCAAGTTCACAGACAAGAAACGTGACTGATGAGCAGCATGAGAAGATATGGTATGAACAGTCAAGAGTCACCGATGAAGATAAGAAACTATTTTCAGTGTGTCAGACAGCAGCTGCTGAGGTGTGTATATGTGCCGTTAAGATACAGTGCTTTCAGTACAGACTTAGTGCTGTGTTTAGTGACCTTGCGACTCCACCTGCTTTATTTTTTCTTGCTGTGCTTGCTTTGTTTTTATCTTCTGGTGTATTGTTGCCGTTTCATTGCTACAATCTTACAAGTTCTGCATCCAGTCCCCGCAGTTTGCTGTCTCATATATATCAGTCCAGTTACACTTGAAGCTAGTTATTAGCTGACTTCACTTTCTTTCGAGCCTTTCCTGCTGATCTGTTTCTCACAATTTTCATGAAGAGATCTTTGTTTTACAGCAAGACTGTGGTGATGGAAGAGCTGTGCCTCATCCATCATTGGGAGTGGCATGGGCTCAAACACAGGGACCTATCCAGTTTTGCCAAGATCAATAGGGGTTATTGATGGTAACAGTTAGGATGCACTTCTAGAGCAGTCCTGCATTTCGTCACAAGAGACACCATCTTTGCTCTCCATTGAAGGGATAAGGAATTATAATTGTCATTACCAGCAGTAAAATAATAATGTAATGATATCCATCCGACACATAAGAATGTTTCTACTGGTACCAGTATATCTCAGTGTTTTGGTCTCTATCAGAAATTGTCAGAAAACAACATGTTGATAATTTTTGTGTTGATTTGTGTAGACACTGGTCACTTTTGAACATGTATATGTAGTGTACAGTATTATTAGGCTGTGCATCTGTGTATTTATATCTGTTTGTGGGTTAAAAACAGGGAGCAATGCAACTGTTTGCTAGTAGCAGAAAATGTTGTTAGTTCTAATGGTGACGGGCATGTGATAGACACGTAGTAGATTTTCTCTTTTCACAAAAATTCCACTTTTGTTCCATCCCAGAAATCTTTTAACAACAAAGTTGTATATGTGCATCGGAAGTGCATATACAGCTGATGCGAATTAAATTCATATTTTAGATTCACGTTTACTTGTATAACATTATACGTTTACTTTACTTTGCTAGTATTTGTGTGATGAGTCGACTTTTATATTGTTTACTGATTGCAGCGACATATTAAAACACCATGGGCACATGGTTAACTAACTTAACTTCCTTTGATGGCAATTCACACAGGAGTCTAAAACATGTTCCCTGCACTGCATGCTTGGCAGACGTGTGTACATGTGGTAGCTTCTGTTGTGTGATTATATGTTATAACAGAAGAGAGTCACGACCATTCTAAGCACTGATGATACAATTGGTAATGACCAAGATAGCATGCGACAGGCCAATATAGTCGTTGGAAAGCACAGATTTTTAACACCGTATGCCTGCAGCTATTATTACCCGAGTCGGTGAGTTTTGCTTGCACAAATGTTGTCTTTGTTTTGCTTACAGTTTAGCATTAATAACACTGCAAGTCATTGCAGTTGATTTCCAGTGTAAATAAGACAATTGTTATATATTCAAGAAAACATGACTGTTCACTTATTGTAAAACATTCAGTAACTGCTAATGAGTTTATAACTTGCATGTTATTCAAAGACATGTATCAATTAATAATCAAGAACACTTATCAGGTCATATAGTTTGTATTGGCCGATGCGGTCTGTTAACGGCTTATTTTACAGAAATAAATGAAAATGAAATGAGTGATTAAATTGAAACAAAGTCTAGTCAAATAACAGATATTGCAGCCACAAAGTTTTGCAGTGATAGATCATTGTGCAATAAACAGTGCAACACAGATGTGGCAGCTGGACTATTGCACAATGCACATGCTGCAGCTTACATGATTTGCCTGTTTTTAGCATTGAAAGTAAGTAAGCTTGTGCTGTCCACGGCAGCTGCACAGCAAAGTTTAACTCTTGCGTCTTGTGTACTACTAATAATAATAGTTATATTTATGTAGTGCCATAGGCATAGCTCCGACAACATTCATAGCACATTAGCACTTTTGTGTTGGTTCTTTTTTGTCAGTTTCTATTTCTGATTATGTATTGGCACATGTCAGCTTTTTAGCACAAAATAAATATTCAGTATTCTGCCGTATTAATCATAAATATTTATTAGAGGGATTTAGGATAGATTATTAGTCATAACATGTTGTGTGGATGTGATTTGTTTACAGCAACATAACATTGTTCTTCTGTGAATTTTGCTTTGTACCGATGGACTCCATTCGGACACTTCACAGACACCAGGTGTGTATATTATTATTATTATTGAAATCGTACTCGAAGTACACACACACAATAAAGCAAGTATACAAAAAAATTATTTAAAAAATTCTAAAAATTAATCATTAATTAATCAATCATTAATTAAAAAATTAATCAATATTTCTCTGCTAATAAATTTTTCTAATCCAGCCTTGTTCAGTTGCTGCATTGAGCATTGCACATTAGTAAATGTCTGTTTATCTATCTGTCCATCCAGTGTCTTTCATTTACTTGTAATTAGCAAACAATAAAAACTTTAAATTTGGTGGACATATTCTCCTGACACAGGTAACAGGCAATGTTTTTACTTCAGTGCAAAGTTCAAGGTCAGTATGAATGAAAATGTAAAAATCATTTTTGTACATAATTTTGTTAAAATGATCAATTTATGTCAAACAGTGTGCTATTTGCTTTTCAGTCTGTTTGTACTCATTGCCTGCATATACACCTACTGTCAGGTGCAAAGTGTGTGGGATAAATCACTCACATAAGTATCATATTTTATGTTTGTACTGTCATTAATTAACTTGGAAAGCCACATATCAAAAGCAGCAATTTATGGTTACTGACTGCAGTAGAGCTGTTTGCCTATTGTGTAACTGTATACTGTACATGACTCTTGCCTCATGTTGCCTTTGCATTATTATCATTGTCATTGTTGAAGTCAAGCCAGAGACAGTTGTGTGATATCTGTCTATCTGTACAGTGAGCTGGCTGCTGAGGGTGCACTGATGTTAAGAGATCTACGAGAGATTTGTCTAATTTTAGTACGGCCGTGTCTGCTGTCACTAGCAGCTAATGAATTTATGTTGATAATGTAAGGAATAGCCATAACAAATTTTATTGCTAATTGCAGTTTAGGTTTGAGCGTCATTCAGTTTATGTTCCTTGCAGTTAATATGTTGAGAGTAGAAAGTGTCACTCTGAGCGGAGTCTGTGCTGTGTAACATACATGACGTCATGTACTGTTAGTCCCAGCTTGTCTGTACACTTAAGCGACATAATGAGAATAATGATGGAGTATTATGTGCATATAGTGTCATTAGAGTGTTGTAACGTAATGTAATAATTATTGAGAAATAGTAGACCATGTATTGTATGCAGCGGAAATGTGGACTTCATCACCTGCCTGGCAATGAAGTCTGTCGCAGACAAGATCTGCGTGTATTTGCCATTGATGGGAGTGTTGGTGTGAGCGTCAGCTGCAGTCTTCGCCAATTGGCACAGTTCTTCTGCTGTGACCCATCACTCTGGGATGACCCGGCACTTTACGTCTATTACCTTCTCTATCGCGTGAACCAGACAGAAGGCTGCCAGTTCATTGGATACTCATCTAAGGTGCTCAGTTGATGCTGTGATCAGTTACTGTTTGTGTATGTTTTGGATTTAATATGTATTATTTTTCATAACTAGGGCCCACAGTTTTCGGCAGGCCGCAGAATTTCGAGCCAAGCCGCGGAATTTGCTCTTTGCCATGGAATTTTAACATTTCTGTGGAATTTGAGGTATGACCTGTGAAATAGTACGATTGTTTGCGTGATGAGTGATGACTGACTCATCAGTCACTCATTTTAGTCGACTTATGTCATTAGTCATGAGTTTCATTGCACTCTGAAAAAATTATTTTCTTTTATGTTGCTAACATAACTTAAGGCTGATACGCACTGTTGTGCTGACGGCTAGAGTGTATCAGCTTAGTAGCAAAATGCCAGCCTTCAGTAACTGAAGTTTCTGAACAGCTGTTTCAGTTTTCAGTCATAAATGGGAGGCCGTGGTGAGCCGCGGAATTTCGCGAGCTGGCCTGCGGAATTTGGCAAAATTTTCTGCAGAAAACTGTGGGCCTTATTCATAACTATCAGTCTTCACAGTTTGACGCCAAGTTGTCGTAGTAGTCAAGGAATTTATCTTGGCTTCCTCATTCACTTAACGCAGTATGAATGATATCATTTATCACAATGCCATCTTTCATGCAGCTATGCTGAGCCTAGAAAACTACATTTGGAGATGTCAGCTAACTGCAGTGTACCATCTTACCTGTTTTGGGGCATATTCTTACATGGATGACAATACAGGTAGCAAGGTCTATGCAACCCTTAAGCTTGGCAAAGACTGCTGGGGCACGCCAGCATCATGTGGCATTGTGTGGATTTAAGATGCTATAATCTCACTAACTAGAGCATTAGATTTAGTTCAGAACACTTTCTGGAGGATATTGTTGGTGTACAGCATTATGCGGTCTTAGAGTTGCATGCTAGAATGACCTATACTGTTTATGATCTTACACATATACTGTGCTAAGATAAAGGTAAAGTGCTACATTGGTTGGCATTTTACGGTTCAGCTTAGTCAAAAAAATGCTAAGAAATGAATTTGTACTGGTTACTGCCAGGGATGTTTAATCCTCAAGGCCAGTGTGGCCTCAGGCCAAAATTTTCGGCCTCAAGGCCAACATGGCCTCGAGACTAAAATTTTTGGCCTCGGCCTCGTAGCATCGGGCTTCAGCCTTGACCTCAGCCTCACTCTTTCCTGGCCTTGTTAACATCCTGGTTACTGTTAGTTGCTGTTTTTTCACTTGCAGTGTACATGTATTTATTCACTTATTGTGATATTATTAATATTATGAAAGCAAAGATATTTGTTATTGACATCACGTTGCTGTTTCAAACATTGCAGCTGAAGCAGCCTGCAGGTGGTGACAGTACATGTATCCTGGTGCTGCCTCCCTATCAAACAGATGGCTATGATAAATTCCTCACTGAGCTATGTAAGCATTACTGTTTCTGTTTGTAATTATTTTGTGAATTGCTCGGAGTGAAATGGCACCGTGATTTAATTAATGCTCCTCATTTGTTTGCTAAATATGTCAATTACATTCATATGTGGTTGGCATGGAGCAGTAATGTACTTGTGTGGTGTTGAACTAGTTCTGTGTTGATGTGAGTTCTGACTTCTAGCCAGAGCATTGCTGAATCAAAACTGCATATGTTTCTGATACTTATTGTCTCTCTCACCAAGTGATACTGGGTACCAGCTTGCAGCTTAGTAGGGAGGTAAACAGGCACAACACAGGAATCTGGCCTAAGGTTGAATTCTTTAGTCAACAAGAAAGCCCATATATCACTGACAAACCCGCACGACGCGAAAGCCTGCCAAAAATTGTTCCAATTCGACGTGCTTACAACGTTTTCGCTGACAATACTGGCCTATCTTCATTCGTTTAGCTGTTGTTGCGTCTGAAATCTGGGAAATCCCGGGAAATTCACTGAAAATTCAAACTTATGCAGTTCAAGGTCATCCAAGGTCATCGATCTTGGTGTCAAGCGAAAGCCCATGTACGACTTCCTATTAGTCACTAATAGTAACTTTGGCCGTATCAGCTACCGTTTTCGAGATATTGACGCTTAAAGCTAGAAAATCGCTGAATTTTCCCGACCCACTCTTCTTTGAGGGGGGAACCCCTTAGAATTTGGTGATGAAATTTGGCGACAGAAAACTACAGTCTTGGGGCTACCAGACGGTGAAGAAATCATGCCGCTAGCTTTCTTCATTTTGACACAATACCGGCGCGTGACAGACGGACGGACAGACAGACAGACGGACAGACACGTTGTGATCGCTATTACCCGCGCTAGCATAGCGTCGCGCGGGTAAAAATGTACATTTGTATGGCATACAAACTTTCTAATGTGCTCATACTGATGCATTGGCATGAGTTGAAGGCTATTATGTTGTATGTGGTGACAGACGGACAGACAAACTTGAAGTTTTGTATTTTTGGTATTCTTGTATTTTGTATATTATTGTATTTGTGTACTCTTGTATTTTTTACATTGTGTACGCTTATGTACGATTCTATTTTAAATATAATAAATAAATTGTGCAAAAAGTATATCAGATTCAGATATTAGAGTGCACTTGAAAGTGAACAATAACGGGACATAATCCTTTAGCAAGACATGACCAGAAAAAAGTAAATGCCAATAAAGTGAAAATTTGACAGGAAGTATAGCAGGTGAGTTGGTAGCAGTAGATTGGAGACACATTGCACCACTTACCGTATATACTCGCATATAAGTCGCAAAATTTACAACAAAATCTTCACCTAAAAGTTGGGGGAGCGACTTATACGCGGGTCATAAAGTAAAGAATTTTTTCAGCCGCCGAAATATGCAATTTTCGACCGTGTAGAGCCACGTGACAGCGTCCTATTCACCGTCGTCGCGGCAACCGCAGCCGCCACGCTCCCATTCCTTCCTGTCGTTCACCGTAGCTTACTTACATGGCGCTCTATAGCCTACTATTGATTAAATTTGATTGACAGAATGGTCTCAGTTACGCATCAGTGGTCACGCCGACGCCATGCCCTCCTCCCCCACCGCGCGTCGGTCACCCATCGCGACGACGCTGTAGTGTAGACGGCGGCCCGTGCGTATAGGCCTACATCTGAATAACAGGCCTCTGTTGAGTTTATTATTAGCGAAGTTTGCATCCAGTACAAGTCCTCAAAAGCCACCTGCGACTTATACGCGGGTCAATGATTTTGGACCACATACGG
>Ga0056114_1001501_pt1 | contig 10743 bp, 5 predicted proteins | sample WorMetHERISLAND1_FD_77005 | JGI IMG/M metagenome (GOLD analysis project Ga0056114, IMG submission 77005) | Marine gutless worms symbiont microbial communities from Max Planck institute for Marine Microbiology, Germany - Olavius loisae HERON... ... | reverse complement strand
GTATTGATGAACCCATGATAAGTGTTTGAGGCGAATTTTTACAACCGGATGCCCTTCCTGACGTCAACCACAGTTATCGGCGGTGGGTCCTAGACAGATTGCCTGAAAAGGCTAACGAGCTCTAACAGTGACTGTGACTTATCAGAGAAAGTGACATTACAAGAGTTGATCAACACTGTGAAAGTCTTATTGTATATGCGACAAATCATTTTGGAAGTTTTCGAGAGTTGGAAGTCGTTGCAAAGAGACGTCCGCAGAAAACAACAACAATATACTGCTGTTATACTTGGTTACTTACTATCTTGCGTAAGTTTTCTATTTGTAGTCTCGTTTTAGTTGCCGTGCGTGGCTGTAAAGTGTAAACATTTTGTTTAGTTTTATTTCTGCAATATTTTTGTCGGGGTGAGGCATTTTTCACATACACCGCAGTACACATATCATGCATAACGATCACTAACTCTAACCCTGAACTTATCTGCTGACCCTATACGGACCCACGACCGTGCCCCTAACCGTGACCAACGGGTCTAACTATCAACGACGGTCCCCGTCAGTGCGTGTAGCGGGTGACAAGACGACGGGCCGTCTGCCGACTATACGCACCGAGGGCCACTCTCTGTGACACGTCTGGCCCGTCGTGTAAACGACGTTTGTATTCTGTACGCCTTTATTACACTTTATTAGATGTATGTGCTGAGTTTTCGTTTGTGTATAGCAATAATCATCATCATCAGTTTATTTATTCAACAAAACAGTACAAATACAGTGACAAACGTTGGTACAAATGAATTTGAAACGGGAATGACAAGGCTGATAGCACTTACAGTCACCCCAGTGTACTAAAAACATAAGTAATATGACTCAATCATCCCATGCTTTTGTACAAAAAGTACACATTTTACCTACGTCTAAACCTGGGAGGGGGGAGGGAGGGAGCCGTCGTCTGTATGATGCTGATGGGTTGGCCAATGGTCCTATCTCCCTGACCTATCGTCTGGCCCGTCGTCTTTTAGTTAGACCCTGACCGACCCACGAGCGAAGTACTACCCACTCGGCTCTCTTTGCTCGCATAGTCGCTATGATTATACAGTGTAATGGCTATGTAACATAGCAGACAGTCAAGAACTTGATTACGGCCACAGTGAACAATAAGAGACTTGTTTCGTTTTGACTCAAACTTTCCAAAATTGACATGTAATCATGCACTTGATGATCAGCCTGAATCAATTCAGTGATTGCCATTGCTAGCTTCGGCAAGTTTAAGTCAAAATTGTTCACTTGTGCTCGATTCTCAGCCTCCAACTCTCTGCCAATGATACTCTGGTAATTGAGTACTCAACGTTATGCCATGCTACATAGCCATTACATTACACAGTAAGTCATGAAATTTTACAATGTAATGTAGCCTTTTGAGGCTACGATGATGATGATCATGATCAGGCGCTGCCTAGACAAAACATCGCCTCTCTTTGTTCGTTATGGAACTTAACTACTTTTAAGATTGTTAACTTAAGTTACACTTTTACAACTTACTGTTTTCAGTAATGTGTGCCTTGCTTCAGTCCGTCTGTCTGTCTGTCGCTGTGTGTGTAGACATGCTGTCATGGGTAATGTTACAACTGCAGACAGTGAAGCTGGCGTTGCCACTGAACATGCTGATGTGGTTCGTTTGCTCTGCTTTGTGACATTGATATCACAGTCACTATTCCATGTATATTTATCCCAACTACTTTGTTATACAGTCCTCTCTAAGGGGCCGCATTAAGTGCTGCACCCAATTCGTCTGTCTGGCCGTCTACCCTATGCCTCAGATTTTCTCGAATCAGGAAAGCCGCAGAAACTTCTAATTTAGTGAAACATAGCACTGGAGAAGAGTAACTAGGAGAGCAAATTTGAGTTTTAAAGGTCAAGGTCACTGGAAACGAAAATGTAAAATGCATATGCAATAAAGCTATAGAATTTTATGAAACTTGTCGTGCTCCTGGATATTGCTAAGGTGCCCCATAAGGTGCCCCATAATAACACCTCTGGTTTCCGTGCACAAACCATACAACCTATTTTTGACATCGTGCAGTAAAAACGTTTATATCACATTTATCTTTGCCACGTTTTTAACTTGTATTTAAAAATTTTTTTGCAGATATATTTATTGAGAGATTTACATTGCTAGAATCCTCATCTACATTTGCTGCAATTTGTGTGTAAATCTACGCACTATTTTGAAGATGCAGAAGTAATTGTTAAGCGGGTGTTTTTTAAAACATAGTATAGTATCATTTGCCCATTTAAAATTCTGCAATTTGTGTGACTTTTGTTGTTTAGATGGAATCTAATGATGTTGGAAGGCATGATGTTGAGAGAGGTAGACTACCTTTGAACAGTTTCGATTGTTATATGGCATCGTTAGACTACAAAGAGTTGTATACTGTTATGAAAAAATGATTGGCTTTGTTTCAAAGAAATCAAGATAGCAGCAAATGTATTTTTAATAATTTGTCATAACCATACAAACTATATTTATAGTAGTATGTGAGCAATTGATGCGTGTTATTTCTGATGAAATTGACCTTGAAGTGTGGTCAGTGTGTCAAGTATAGAGAGTGTACAATGAAGTTTTGAGAAATAACAGAGTCGGGTGGTGGCAAAATATAAATAGAGAAGGTTGCATTAGCGACGAAAGATGACTTCGCTTCAGTGTGACTAACGACGATGCAGATTCACGTTCTGGTCTGGCCACAGAATGTGGCGATGACAGAATGTAACAATCAGTCAATATTTATTTCAGATGAGTACTTTTCTAATCGCAAATTTAATCTGCTTGGTTCTTAGTGGCGTTCAGATTGAGAAATATGGATTAGAAAAAGTGCTAATCATTTTTCTTATCAAAATATGAACTCAAGCAGTGTATTTATTATAGAGAATGTACAATGAAGTTGTATTGTGTGCGTGCCTGTGATTTGTAGACAAAGTCAACAGCTTGGACTTGAGTGATCTGTTTGATGCCGCGACCTTTCGTGCTGCGGCTGCTAATCTCATGTAAGTTGTGTTGAATTCTTCCTGTGTTTCAGTGGAATTGATAACATACGACACATTGTGTGGTGTACAGACTTGTAATCCAGACAACTTGTGGCAGGCTGGCTGCTGACACATGCAAATGTTGCATCTATCAAGGTGTATTATTCTGTGCTGGTCGACATCACAAGTTCACCCTTGAGGCTTCGTGGCCTGGTGAAGACTTCTCAAGCTCCTCAATGGTGTATGAGACCTTAGCCTCACTCTGCGTGACACTGTGGCAATATGTACCTAATGTTCTATTGAGTTATAGATGGCTAAGAGAAGATGCACACAAGAATGACGTTATGATACGATATGATAGTTGAGTTTAACGTGGACTCAAAAGCTGACTGTGGTCAGCTTAATACTGTGGTCAGCTTAATCTAGCACTTGTAGCAAAAAAATATAAAAAGAAACTAAAACAAACAAATAAATGCCGTTTCTGTTTTTGTCTGTAATGTAGTTTATTGTTAGCACAGTCTGTTATGGGTCATTTTCTGCTCCTGTCAATCTGTAACTCTCTCTACACTACCTGTTTGTTCACCCTTCATCAGTCATAGACAGTTGATGGGGTGAACTGTTCAAACAGCCGGTCTGCATGCTCTGAGAGGTCATTTAGCCAGAGTACATGGTGACCTTTTGTTACATGGTTGAGAAGGTTGAGTTGAGTTGATAAGGTGTATGTTGGTGTGTATAACAGATCAGATGATGTGTCCGAGGACTTGCTACAGAAGCATCGTGAAGTCGTCATTCAGTGGCTCGACGATTTACTCCACGAGAATGGCTCGGTAGCTGCTTGCGTTGTCTGTGTTAACAGTAATTTAACTATTTGCCGCGATCAATTTTCAGTAGTTTAATATTAAATCGATTGTTTCACGGTTTCGTAACATGTTTGATCACTGTGATTGTGTGTGTTATCTAACAGTCTGCTGAATGTGCTGAGTTGAATGTGTTTGTTTGCAGTATGCAGTGACTCTGAATGACTTCTATGATCTGATGCTAAGTCATCGAGTCAGCCGTGACGAATGTGTCCAGGTTATTTGTTGCTGGCATTTTATTGAATTCTCACAGTAGTGATCTGGTTGTCCCAATTTGAGATACTCTTTTGCATTGTGTTGGCCGGAATTACTCTAGAATTTCAAGATAGTTCTGAGAGCGAGTGCAGCAAATGTCTGGATAGATCATTTCGATTATAATCTGGATATACATCTAACCCAGATGTGGGAATTTTTCTCATTGTTCGTAGCAACACACTGTATTAATATTCACCAGCTGGTGTAGCAATTTTTGCAGAGTTTTCAGCTCTCTTGATTTCCAAATAACTTTTCCGCTTTTTAAAACAAATTTTATACATGTACACTGTGTCCCATAAAAAACATGTGACTACATTTTCTACAATAACTTTAACAATAAGTGTCCGATTACAATAATTTTTGGCATAGTGAGTAGTCAGTCTAGGCGTCATCGAAAGCGAAATTTGTCATTTTTTGTGTTCTGTGATTTCCCAAGGTAAGGTAGTTGCACTAGATAGGTGAGGTGGGAAATAAAACCATCTACAGTTATTGTAGAAAATGTAGTCACACGTTTGTTTATGGGACACAGTGTATAATTGTTTATTATTTAAAGTGTCTTCTGCACATGATATTGTAGAATTATTGAGTACATACATATGTTGGCTGTCTAGATTGGAGTCCTTATTTTTTTACAGAAGACTTGATAATGGTCTAAGTTTGCATAAATTCTTTGAGTAGCAATAAGCTGAAATACATTAGAATTTGGTCTTAGACCGAATTTTGTCAACGCATCTAAACCAATCTGAAATATGGAGATAATTCTGTAATCCAGAATTACAAGCCTCTAAAGACAGACCTGTCTGTTAGAGGAATCCCTGAGTGATAATGTTCATTATGGTAGACGGATGAATGATGTTTTCAGGCATTTCAGCAGTTTGACGTGGAAGGCTTTGGTGTTGTTGACGCTCAAGTGATGTTGGACTTTATCAAGAAGCAGACCTATGCCACAACTCTTCACTCCAACCTGGCCGCTGTCGTCCGTACTCTGCGCTCCTGCACTTACACTCCCGGTTTATACCTCACAGACTGTTTTAATGCAAAAAAATGCAAATTGAGATTATTTTACAGTGCGTTCTAAAGCTCTTGGCTTGAATCTAACGCACTCAATCAGTTAAGCCATTAAATCGATCTGTCCCTTTTCTACCCGAGTTTCTTGGAGCTGAGAAGACTGGGGAGGCAATGTGAGTAAACAACTTGCCCAAGTTTGATACTCAGTAGGATAGTGGCATGGCCGGGACATTAACCCCAGACCTCTCGACCCAGCTAGAGCGTTAATCACTATGCCTCTGAGCCTGACATCAGGCAATCTTTACTTCATTTTAGTCTCAATGTTTTTTTTTGCGTGAGTGTCATATTAAACTGTCTGATTGTTTAGTGTAGCATATAGGTTCAAATGTGGTACTTTTTGACTTTAAAAATTCCACAAAATTAACTACTTGTGAAATTTTGCCAACAGATAGATGTTTTGTGCTTGTTTGTGGAGATTCATCACTTTGTAATACACTTCGGCATTGAACACCGCTTGAGCACTTTAGATCTCTCTTTTTAGGTTTCCTATATATGTCCATGTTGGCCATCTCGTTTCCTGGCCGAGTGTCATAATAGGCTAGTGAACTGGGGTAGTTTTGTTTTGCTGTGTTTTGCATTGTTTGCTTTCTTTGAGTTGTATTTAGTTTGTGTATATTCCTGTAGTGTTTTGTTTGTCAGTATCAGTCAAGTGATTGGCTGTGAAGACCGCTTCCGAAATGACGTTGATTGTGTCTGATGGGGCTTTAGATTTTTGTATTTATTTTTTGAACGTTTGTGATGTTAGGGTTTTTTGACGTTTATAATGAAGAGAAGGGAAAGATGGAGCAACTGGCTGGCAACATATTGAATGTGAGTCCCATCCTTTGTTCTCTTGTACAGTGATCTGCAGTCGTTTATAATGTTGGATATATTCACAATGGCCTTCGTGACGGTAAAGTTTGTATTTCAGCCAATACATAACGATAAACAAACTGCTGTGAAGTAACTAATTGTGGTTTGCTATGAAAGTAGTCCAGGGTGGTGCAGAAAATAGTGCAACATACATGTGTTATGTCATGTACACGTGGGTTCCACTTTTTGTTTGAGCACCTTGTATGTTTTGCCATCATGTGAAATATGTATCGTCTTTCTTTGACTAATATATTGTAAATATGTTTACAGCAAAGTGACCACAGCATACGTTACAGACAGCCTCCTAGTTGGTTGGTTGGTTCCTGCTGGCGTGATTGACAGCTGGTGCTCTGTTGTGTGTAGTTTCTACTGAAAAACCGTGCAAACAGCTCGGCATTGACAGTTCCTGCCTTGTCCGCCTACAACAATACAACTCTGCTGCGTCAGACGGCCGTTGCAAGTCTCTTCAATAAACTCAAGCAATCTGGTAGTCACAGTTTCATTGTCAGTCAATAACTCATCCTCCTCTGAGTTTCACTGACACCCTTTGACTGCTTTGGAACAGTTTACCGACGTCCTTACGTAGTATGGACACTGAACTACAGGGTGAATTAAAATGCCAGCTGAAAATGTACATGTTTAATGTTGTTGATGCGTAAGAGCCTACAAGGGTCGATCAAAAAGTTCTCGGCCTGACCTAGTTCTGTTCAGAATAAAATTAAAATAGTATTTGCTTCTTATAGTAGCAAGGCTAAGAACACGATATGCACAATATGACTTTTGGGCTACAAATATTTTGTGCAATGTGCATATTAGCTGTCATCATCGACGCTACTGGTCATTTTTAAAAACGGAGTTATGCAGTGTAATGAAGTCACTATTTTGACCGATTTATTCGTTCCATTGCATGCTTTGTCGTTATGATTCAGAATTGAAGTGGTGGATCCACGTTTCATCCGGAATAACGAGTTGTAAAATAAATTTTGCTGGGTCATGTATCGGTATCGTTCGAGAAGTTCTTTGGAAACTTGTGCTCAGTCCTGGTGTTAGCATTCTCGACACCATCTAACAGACACTTTGTTCATACGCTGAAGTGCACCCCTCGTGTGTATGAATTAACTTACTTAATAATCAACTTTATTCATCGAAAGAAAACAATCCATAGCAACATTAAAAAAATAACAAACAACACACCAAGACACGCGCAGAAAAAAAGAAAAGATCTCACAGCATTATAGGCCTTCATGCCAACAGCAGTGGACCACATTACTGCGACTGGCAAATTTTGCACAATAAATTCTCCTGCATATTAGACCTACATTTCGATAAAAATCTTACTTTACGTTGATCAATAAGTCCACTAACTGTTGATAAACCAAAGAACGACATACAGCTATTAATTACACCGCTATCATAGGTACGAAACAGTTTTATCATTAAACGTTTCAGAGTAAATTCCAATGACCGCACGTCTGAAACGTTAATATGTTGACGTTGTTGGCAGACTGTTCCTGTGATGGTGTGTCGGAAGGCCTAGATGACAACACTGGTTGTCAAGCAACACAGGTCTCCTCCTGCATCTCATCCTATGAAGTCTCCAGCAACAAGATCGACGCTCACAAGTATCTATCACTTGTCTCTCTTAGCTGTAATATCTACCCCAGCTGCAATGATGGTGGTGGTTTCTACTTTCAAAAACTCCGATCCGTTTTTTGTCACTATTTTGCAACGCACGGTTTTGAATTCTGTTTTAGTTTGAAAACCACACAAACTGGCAACTTTGGGTGTTTGTTCTTATTGACAAGGGCCAAAGTAATTCGGTAAAACGCGGCATTGCTTGATATCTTCTATTATATTCGCCAGGTGGCAGCACATGGTGCAAAGTTGGTCCTGGGTGCATTTGGACCTCCATTTTGGGGGAATGAGAGTTTATAGGAGGTAAGCGCTAGTACCATTTGAAAGAGCGATGGCAGTTTCCTATAGCCACTCCATTTTGACCACTGCGCTGTCTTTAACAATTCGGCCACAATTTGCCATCGAATGTCTCCAATGCTCAAATCGACAGGGGTGGGTCACTTTGGGGCAAAATTTGGGAGGAAAGGGTTGATTGATGTAAGCCAAATTTTAACAAGATTTGGGAAAGATATGGGGCTTCTGTATGCAAAAGAAATCTTCTTCCATTTGTGCACAATGCATGAACATGACAGACACACAAACAAACAGACTACAGAATGGTAACATCGATCACAATAGGCGAAATTGATTATCAGCAATGTCGCCTAACAATACAGTCTCATCAAAATATAAGCTTGCTGCGTCAGTATGTAAGTAAAGTCTGGTCTGAGTTTTTCATAGAGTGGATTCCTCTTGACAGCTGGCTCGCTCGGTATAGAGGATGATGTAACTCTTTTAGATCACAGTTATGTTTGTTCTACATCTTAAACACTACTTTCGGTCATTAATTCCAATGTGGAAGGTGCATACCTCACCTCGTTGTTGTCACCGTTTGCCTTGTATTGTGTGAAAACATGCACTGTGGTAGGGTTATAGTAAAAATCTTGAGGTAAATACCAGTTTTAACTTTCGGTCAAATTTTTCAGGTAAATACCAGGTAAATACCTACTAAGGTATATACCCGGTAAATACCTTACCGGGTATTTACCTGGGTATTTACCAGTTTTGCCTCCTAATTCGGTATTTACTTAGGTATTTACCCAGGTAAATACCCGGAGTGTATTTACTTGAAGGTTTTTACTTTCTCCCTACTCGCAAATCTGCGAAATCTCACGAAATTTTGAGAAAATTTGAACCAAAATGGGTAATAACACTATTGGTAAAAAGGTAAATACCCCCAAAGGTAAATACCTGGGTAAATACCTTTTTTATGTAAATACCTAGGTATTTACCTTTTTACGTAAATACCCAGGCTGCTTAAAGGTAAATACCTTTTTACTTTTGGCATTAGGTTTTTACGTGAACCCTGCACTATGGTCTGTCAGCTAAATCATGTTGATGTGTTGCTAACTGAAGGCTGTTCACGGACACGTCTTACTGGCAGTCGGACGGTGTTGCAAGCTCACATTGGATTAGGTCAGATAGATATTCTTTGTCACTGTTTACTAAGAGATAGATATTCATTGTCATTGCTTACTAACTTGTTGCTGTATAGACCCAGAAACAACTCAAAGATCGCAAAATCGAAGGCAGAATTCATTCGCTTTTCTCACTTTGTCTGACTTTAACGCATTTCTAGATGCTAGTGTGCAGACACCAGTCAGTGGAAGACGGCGGAAAGGTCGTCCTAGGACAACATGGCGCTGAACATTTCAAGCAGATTTGGCACTGGTCGGCATCAGATGGGAGGAGGCTGAAGACACTACACCTGACAGATCATTCTGGCGTCAAGCTGCTGCCCGATGTGCCTTATGGCATCGGTGGAACTAAGTCTAAGTCTAACTAAGTGTGCATTAAGCCTACCGACAAACATTGTGCTTACTGACAGAAATTCTCTCCCGACAGTGATAACAATAACAACAACACAATGCATAATAAAAAAACTTGAGTTACAGAGGTGACTGGTTTTATTGAGAGCAAAATTTACAAATGATTCCAACTTTTAGGTTCATGAGATTGGACGAGGGAGAGGTGTGGAAGGACATAGTCTGGAAATGATGGAAGTGTTGCGGGGAGGTGGAAGAAATTGATAGAGACAGGAAGCTAGCTTGCAAATATTTTGACAAAATGATCCCAAAAGCTCATCTTGTCTGTCTTTTAATGAGATTAGGTTGGCAACAAGCATTACATTAGGATGTTACCAATGTGATTCTGCTGTGTTAGACTGAGTTTGAAGGATGAAGTGGTCATTCAACAGCTGCACATCCGAGTCTCGTCAGCTGATCGTAGCTACATGCCAGATCACGTCGTTGTTTTAGCCGGATCAGATCTCAGCGACCTTCACACAGTCAAGGACATACACATTCCAAGGTATTCACGTCTTTCACCATTTCACTCTACCGTATATCTATAGCTGAGCACGTCCAGTAGTAATGACATTGTTGTTTCTTTATACAGCAGCTTAAGGCAACTCGCTGTCACCATGTTCGATTGTGGCTGCTCGATATATTCCGAAGGCTCGATAGTCCGAAAGTCATATAGTCTGCCAGGACTGGGCTTAGGGTTATGGTTAGGGTTAGCATTAAGGTTAGGTTTAAGGTTAGGTTAGCAGTCAGACTATCTGACTTTCGGTCTATCGAACCTTCGATACACAATCTGTTTGGTGACATTACAGCCTTGTTGTCTTTCATTGTAAACTCAAAACTTGCGTACTTCAGCGGTCCTGTCTTACAGAGTAACTATTGAACACTTTGTTAATAGGTTGATAATGGTATTACTGTGAATTGTAAGGTTTTTGCTGTGCCGTCTTTATTCACCAACAATCAACCGAGCAACCACACTAGGGGCCGTATGCATGACGCGGTCGTAAGTACTAGTCCGAGACTAAATCCGAGTTACGCCGGACTAGCGAGTTAGTTGGTATGCACGACGACGTCTTAGCGCTAGTCAGAGTCCTACGTCTGGACTAACTCTAGTCCACATCGCAACCAGGCGTAAGTGGACTAGTCCCAGCGTTGTCAATATAAACAAAACTAATCGGCGACGAAAGTCTGATGAAATGTCGTCTATTCACCAAAAAAAT
>Ga0056114_1001500_pt1 | contig 10743 bp, 7 predicted proteins | sample WorMetHERISLAND1_FD_77005 | JGI IMG/M metagenome (GOLD analysis project Ga0056114, IMG submission 77005) | Marine gutless worms symbiont microbial communities from Max Planck institute for Marine Microbiology, Germany - Olavius loisae HERON... ... | reverse complement strand
TTCCTAAAGGAGTGCGAATGGCGGTTCAATGGAGGTGATCACCGGGAACTGCTTAACCAATTAAAGACATGGGTGAATTCGAGACAAAAACGTCCTTAGCTAGGACAGCCCCTTTCGGAATATCAATCGCGCCCTTGATCGCTTTGGCAGGCGCCTCGGCGTTCGGAGCCACCGTCGCGATTCAGGGACCGTTGTCGAATTATGGGGCCGGGTTGTCGATTGTGCTCGCCCGTCCTTTCGCCGTCGGCAATACGATCACCGTTAACAAGGATACGTCCGGCGTCGTCGAGGGTATCACGCTGGCCCACACGGTATTGGTCGGCGAGGACGGCGAGAGCATCACCATTCCTAATAAGGAGATCGTCGGGCGCGTTATCGTCAATTCGGATACTCGACGGGTTGTGCAAACACGGATCTGTATCGGTGAGGACCAGGATTGGGAACGCGCCGTCGCACTCCTGCGAGACGCCTTGGAAAAGATAGAGGACATCAAAGAGGGGCCTCCGCCGCAGGTCGGGGTGCACGATTTCACGTACGGCGGAGTCGTCTTGGGCCTGCGCTTTTGGGTCCCGTCGAAGCGCTATTTCGAGACGCGATACCGGGTCAACGAAACCGTTCTCAAGGCGCTCGGTACGGCCGGGGTAAAGCTGCTGCCTGCCGGCGCGCTTGCGGTCACCGCAAAGTCTTTATCGGCCGACGACGAAGACCTGGGGGAAGACCGTCTTATCTGAGTTCTTACGGGAAACCACCCGCATACGCCGCCCCGATCACGAATTGACGGATCGTTAACCACATATGGTTAACGTTTCTCTGCCACGATGTGGTGATTTGTGCTAGAATCTCTTTAAGGTTGCAAGGCCAAGAGGGAAATCAATAGTATGGAAAACAAGGACCTTTCCGGCCGCCTGATCCTGGTTGTCGAGGATTCGCCGAATGTCCGACGGGTTCTGGAACGCATTTTGACGGAGTTCGGTGTTGAAGAGGTCGTAGTGGCCGATGACGGACTCGAAGCGATCACCGAGGTTGAGAAATACGGCAATCGGATCAGTGTCATCGTCTGCGATCTTGATTTGCCGCGTATGGACGGGACCGAGTTCATCCGCTGGCTGCGCGCGAGCCGTCATCCGGAGATACCTGTTCTGGCGTTTACCGGTCGTGGAGACCGCGAGCAAATGCACGGCGCCGTCATGGCCGGAATAGAAGGGATGTTGGTTATCCCCGTAAAGCCGGCAGTCTTGGTCCAACACGTCCAATCAGCCATGCGCGGCCGGCGTATCGAGCCGGACCGGCTCAAAAGCGCTTAGCGGTTCACAGCAGCGAAGTCGTGGATCCCGATCGTCGGGTGATGCACCCGCTCCGTCGACACAACCCCGCCCGAAGACGGACGGGGTTGACTGAGGCTCACGGTGCTGGCGATCCGCCTATCCGCTTTCCGTGGTGCACACGTCAGTCAGTAGGGTGCGGGCCATCCAGCGGGTGTTCGAAGTCGCCGATTTCGATCGTGTAATACATAGCGTTCTCCTATGGTCTGCCGTGCTTTCTGCACGTCTCGAGACTAGCAAATAACCCGTCCCGTTCACAGCCATTCAATGGGCCAACCTATCACGGTCCGGTTACCGAAACGTAAACCGGTGGGGGCGGGGATACCTTGCAGGGTCAATGTATGGCGACCCGGCGGTCGGGACCCCTGGGAGGCAGGCTCCGGCGGCGCCGGTCGGGCCCGAAGAAGGTCGCGTTGCGTACGAACCTTCGTTGACGGGCGACCGCCTCCCAGATGCGGTAGTAGATACGCCGGGCCGTAAACGGTTTGGCCACGTATTCGGTCATACCGCTGTCTCGGGCCGCGATCACATGGCGCGGTTCCGTATTGGCGGTGACCATGATGACCGGTGCATAGGGCATCGGCGTATCAGGGTGTTGGCGCAGGGCGTTCAGGAAAGCGATGCCGTCGAGGCCCGGTGACCAGTCGGAAAAGACCAAGTCGGCCGGGCGTTCGGTGAACATCTCGAAGGCATAGCCCGGGTCTGACGTCGCGCGGATGTCGTTAATCCCCAGGTTTCTCAGTACGTCGGCAAGGGTTAAGCGCATAATCTCCGTCTTTTCCAAGATCAGGGCACTGACCCTTTTCAGGTTGAGGCCGTACTTGTCGGCTTGCCTTCGATATTCCTGACGCCACATAGGCGCGCAGGCGTTTTCTACGTCGTCTCGCATAAGGCTTCTCCTCAATGCTTACCTTTCTGGTGCATCGAGGGTACCCGCGAGAGCTGCACTAAGCAGTGACGGCGGTCACGCTTGATCAACCGGCGGTTATATTTGGAAGAGCCGGCCAACATTCCGGATGGGCCCGGCCTGAGTCGTCGTTCTCGTTCGATCTTTTAGCTGGCGCAGGTGTTGAACCTGGTCAATCAGGCGGCGAAATACCCACCTTCGCGCCAAGCCGCCGTGCTCTTGCAGTTCGAGCAAACCCGCTCGCCGACGTGTTGCGACGTGAAGTCGCGCGAACACATGAGGCACTTGCGTTCCTTTGATATGCTTGGCCGATCCGGCTCTGGCTTGCTGGTATCGGTTTTACGCGAAGACATGCGTAGAAATCCTTCCTGATAGGTCGTTGTTTTTGTTGGCACCAACGCCACACGGCCAAACGTGCGCGTTCCGAACAGTGGATATAGCCCCGCCAGCTTTTTTTTTCAAGTTTTGCAGGTGCGATTTTATACGCGAAGGTATTGAAAACATTCCAAAGTGGGCCTGGATTCCGCGTCAACCGAACGGATGAGTCAGGTTCTTGTCAGACTCCGCGATATGATCAATAAGTGGGGTATTGCGCTCCCAGACGAATCAAGAACAAGGTGGGAATAAACCAAGAAAAACAGGGGCGATCGGGCAACGGGCCCGTTCGGATACAGGGGTATTCAAAATGAACATGAGCATCGTCAAACAAGTGGGCATCGGTAATGTCGGCCAAGTTATCGGGATCATCGCATTGCTGTTTGCCTTCTGGGGGACCTACAACAGTTTTCACGACATCCAGCGACAGGTTCACCACTCGGGAGAGAGGACAGCCGAGCACATCGACGAGATGTCAGGTGCGTTCCTGGGCGCATTGGACTCCCTGAAGAAAGTTGCCGAGGTCGGCGCCGGAGCAGCGGAGACGAAGGCTGCCTACGATCGAGCGGCCGAACGCGTGGCAGAGTTCCAACAGAAATTCCACGAAGATCAGACCCACGACACCGGCGCCGTCGAATCCCTTGTCGAAGGCGCCATTACCGTCGGGATCTGGACGATGGTGGCGCGCGTCATTTGGCAGCTCCTGGTCCTCGGGTATTTCATGGCTGTCGCCCAATTCAGTATGAAGCGGCCGCTCAACCGGATTATCGCCGCCGCCGGCCGTTTGGCGGACGGCGACCTGGAAGTGGAGATACCCAATACCGAGAGGCGCGACGAAATTGGAAAGATGGCGCAGGCGCTTGAGCAGTGGAAGCAGAACGCCGTTGAACGCAAACAATTGCGCGAATCCCAGGAAAATGCGCAACGTGAGTCCGAACGCGAACGGCTGCGCCACAGCTTCGGCATGGCCGACGACCTGAAAGGCGTCACCAACCGCGCCGTCAACCAGGTGAAGACGGCCGCCGCGATGATGCGTTCGACCGCTAGCGAGATGCGCCAAGTCGCCGAGCGCGGCAACGAACAGGCCGGACAGGCCTCCGAAGCTGCAGCCGGTGCCTATCAAGACGTGCGGGCGACGACCGACGCCCTCGAGGCGTTGGCCCGTTCGATCAACGATATCAGCGGAGAAGTCGTCGAGAACAGCCGCATCGCCGGCGACGCTGTTTCCCAGGCCGTGGAGGCCGGGGCCTTGATCGAGGAACTGGACAAGACAGCGCAGGCCATCGGTGAGGCCGGTGAAATCATCCAGGAAATCGCCGAACAGACGAACCTGCTGGCCTTGAACGCGACCATCGAGGCGGCGCGTGCCGGGGATGCCGGCAAGGGGTTCGCCGTCGTCGCCAGCGAAGTCAAGAACCTGTCGGCCCATGCCACCGAAACCATCGGTGGGCAGGTGAGCGCCATCCAGAAAGCCACGTCGGACGCAGTGCGCATCCTGTCGACCCTGTCGGAAGCGGTCGGCCGCGTCGACCGCTCAGCCAATTCGGTCGCCGGCGCCATGGACGAGCAGGCCAAGACCACGTCCGAGATTTCGTCCCGAATGGTGCATGCTGCCGGCGAGGTGGAACAGGCGGTCGACGGTATCGAAGCCGTCACCGAAGAGGCCAAGAACACGCTGAAGCTGGCCGACCGGGTCGGCGAGACCTCGACCGGCCTGGCCGCCGAGGTCGACAAGTTCGGTACCGACGTCGAGCGCGGCATCGATGAGACGTCGGGCCAGAAACGGGTCCATCGCCGCTATGAAGTGCCGTTGCAGGCGACCGTACATGTCGGCAACGAGACCTTTGAGGATTGTGCGGTCCGCAACTTTTCGCTCGGCGGCGCGGCGCTCGAGATCAAGGGGGCGGAAACCCGTGAAGGTGTCGATGTGCGGATCGCCATGGAAGGCATGGAGCCGATCGTCGGTCACATGGTGCGCCAGTGTCAGGACGGCGGCATCCCGGTCAAGTTCGCCGAACCGTCGGAGGAAGGCGTGGCCGCCCTGCAAAGGGTCATCGAGGAAGCGCAATACGCAGGTGCGACGGCCTGAAACTGGCCTTTCAGTCAGCCACTCGCTCGAGGACGGCGCAGAAGAAACCGTCTGTTCCGGTTGACGCCGGGCTCAAACGAAGGCACGGGCCGGGCGGCGGCGGCGGGCCGCCGACGGTCTCGGCCCAGACCCGGTCGATGGGCAGGACCCGGAACTCCGGGTGGGCATCGACAAACCAGGCCAGTTGCTGCTCGTTCTCTTCTTGTAGGAGCGAACAGGTGGCGTAGGCCAGCCGGCCACCGGTTTTGACCAGATGCGCCGCGTCGGTGAGGATGCGCCGTTGCGTCGCCTTGATCTCGTCCAGGTCCGTCGGCGTGTAGCGCCATTTGGCGTCTGGATCGCGGCGCCAGGCGCCGGTCCCCGTGCACGGCACGTCGGCCAGGACGCGGTCCCCTCGTTTTCGGCGATCCAGGGGTCGTCCTTGGCGCGCAATTGCCGGCATTCCACATGACGCGCTCCGGACCGTTTGAGGCGCGGTTGCATGCGTTCCAGTCGGATGTCGGACACGTCGCAGGCGATCAGACGGCCGCGCATCTTGCCGCCGATCCCCATGCTCGACGCCAGCGCCAGGGTCTTGCCGCCGGCACCGGCGCAGAAGTCGATCACCGTCATGCCCGGCTCGGCACCGGTGAGGAGTGCCACGATCTGCGATCCCTCGTCCTGGATCTCGACGAGGCCGGTCTTGAAGGCTTGCGTTCCACCCAACCGCGGCGTGCCGGTCAGCCTGAGCCCGATCGGCGACAGCGGCGTTGGCTGGGCCTCGATGAACTCCGAAACCAGGGCGGCTTCGGCGACTTCCGGGGTCGCCTTCAGGGTATTGACCCTGAGATCGACGGCGGCCCGCTGGTTGAGCGCCGAGATCTCCGTCTCCAGGCGCTCACCCCACAGCGTGCTCAACGACGGTTCCATCCAGTCCGGGTACTCGTAGCGCACCGGTCCCGGCATCTCACCGTGGGTCAGGGGGCGGCCGTAAAGGGCGTCGGCGAGTTCGGTCTCGGCCGCGGTGAGGGCTGCCGGACAATGCCGGGCACCGGAAAAGAGCTCGGCCGTCTGCCCCGGCGACGACTTGTCGGAGAGCGCCAGGTCGGCGATCAGGCGGCGGCGTGTATCGGGTTCGCCGTCGAGGCCGGTGCGCTCGATCCACCAGTCGATGCGGGCGCGGTGCCGGAGCAGGTTGTAGACGCGTTCCGAGATGGCGCGGCGGTCACCGGACCCGGCATAGCGCCGTCGCTTGAAGTAGGCGTCGATGACCTGATCGGCCGGCCGGGTGCCGCCGCGGATTTCGTCGAGCAACTCAATGGCCGCCTCGATGCGCGCACCGGGGGTCATGTGCCTAAAACGGGGGCTAACCGCATCCCGCACCGAAGCCGCGAGGGGCCATCAGGCCGCACCCCTATGCCAGCGTTCAGCGCGTGCCGCCATAGTTGGGCGCCTCGCGGGTGATGGTCACGTCGTGGACGTGGCTTTCACGGAGACCCGCCGTGGTGATGCGCCGGAACAGGGTCTTGTCGCGGAGCTCGGCCACCGTGGCGCAGCCGGTGTAGCCCATGGAAGCGCGGAGACCGCCGACCAACTGGTGGATGATGGTCTCTATCGGTCCTTTGTAGGGGACGCGGCCCTCGATACCTTCCGGTACGAACTTCAGGTTGTCGGAGACCTCCTCCTGGAAGTAGCGGTCGGCCGAGCCGCGCGCCATGGCGCCCAAGGACCCCATGCCGCGATAGGACTTGTAGGAGCGGCCCTGATAGAGGAACACCTCGCCGGGGCTCTCGTCGGTGCCGGCGAAAAGCGAGCCGACCATCACCGTTTCGGCGCCGGCGGCGATAGCCTTCGAGATGTCGCCGGAATACTTGATGCCGCCGTCGGCAATGAACGGGATGTCCTCGGCGTGACAGACCTCGGCGACGTCGAGGATGGCCGAGAGCTGCGGCATGCCGACACCGGCGACCATGCGGGTCGTGCAGATGGTGCCGGGTCCGATGCCGACCTTGACGCAGTCGGCGCCGGCATCGATCAGGGCCCGGGCGCCGTCGCCGGTGGCGATGTTGCCGCCGATCACCTGGGCCCGGTTGCTCAGTCCCTTGATCTTGGAAACCGCATCGAGGACGCCCTGCGAGTGGCCGTGCGCGGTGTCGACGACGATGACATCGACCCCGGCCTCAAGCAGTTTCTCGGTGCGCTCGATACCGGCCTCGCCGACACCGGTGGCGGCGGCGACGCGCAGCTGGCCCATCTCGTCCTTGGCCGCGTTCGGGTGCTGCTGTTCCTTCTCGATGTCCTTCACCGTGATCAGGCCGACGCAGCGGTAATCGTCGTCGACGACGAGGAGCCGTTCGATGCGGTGCTTGTGCAGGAGCTTCTTGGCCGCCTCCCGGTCCGTGCCTTCGGCCACCGTGATCAGCGGCCGCTCGTCCGTATGCGCCGTCATCAGTTCGCGCACCGGGGTGCGCGGGTTCTCGGCGAAGCGCACGTCGCGGTTGGTGAGGATACCGATCAACTTGTCGGTCCGCGGTTCGACCACCGGGATGCCGGAGAAGCCGCGCGTCTCCTTCAGGTGCAGCGCGTCGGCGAGCGTCGCCTCGGGGCCGATAGTCAATGGGTTGATGACCATGCCGCTCTCGAACTTCTTGACCCGGCGCACTTGTTCGGCCTGCTCGTCCGGCTCCAGGTTCTTGTGAATGACGCCGATGCCGCCGGCCTGGGCCATGGCGATGGCGAGATTGGCCTCGGTCACCGTATCCATGGCCGCCGACAGCAGCGGGATGCCCAGACGGATGGTCCGTGTCAGGCGCGTCGAGGTATCGGTATCGGCCGGGAGGACGTTCGATTCGGCGGGCACCAGGAGAACGTCATCGAACGTTAGAGCTTCTTGGATTTCCGCCATGCCAACCTCCAGAGAACGGGCAATCGAGTTGGCGCATCATCATACACATGCGCCGGTCCTTGCCAAGGCGGAAAGGGGGCGGGGGAGGGCATCCCTCCACTTTTTCCCCTCAGGCATCATTCGACCCGCGCCCCGCCGCGCTGATGTCCACAAATGTGCATGAACGTCCATGGAAAATTTCCGCCGGCCTCTTTGATTGGTTACCAAGCGGAATAAGTGGGCAAGGCGCCGGGGCCTGACGAACGGTGGCCTCTTGAGACGGCGAGGGCTTGCGCCCGAATCGGCATTGTCTTGAAAAAGGCCATCGTTGGGCTCCAATCAGCAGTGAATAATATAGGAATTTTTACCATAAATAAGGTAAATTTGTCAAGACTATTCTATCGTTAACCCGAGGGAAGGAACCGCGACTGGAGACTGACTTCGGCTATTCCCGCAAAACGGCCAAAGCAATCGGACGGACAAAGGGTCTGTTTAATCTCATAAGGAGACGGTTGGCTGCATTTCGCGTGAAGTCCGGTATTAGCCAAAAGCGGACACTCCAAATCGTTTATGATTTCGACGCCAAAGTCCGCCGTTGCCGTGTTATTTCCTGTCTCATGCAGAAGCCTTCGGTGGTCCGGTGATACCATTGTGGGTCTTCGCTAATCGACAGCACGTGTCCATTGATCGAAACGTTCGGCGTCTTCCACTACGTGGAGTGACGGGCGCTCTTCGGCGATATGTGCATCCAATTCCAAAGCCTCCTATGATCGGCGCATGTACTTCGACCAACAGCTCTGGGCCTTCACCGCCGGGTTCCGGCACCGCATCCTCGGCGCCGTCGGCATCGGCGTCCTTGCCGCCGCATTCGGCATCGCGCGGCTGGCCCTGCTCGGCTGGCTGTTGGCGCAGGTCATAGGCGGCGCGGCGTTTGAGGATCTCCTGTGGCCGGCTGCCGCCATTGGGGCGGTCATGCTGGTCCGGGGTGTTCTGGAATATGCCCGCACCATGGTGGCGCACGGTACCGCGTTCGCCGTCCAGCGGGCTCTTAGCCTGCGCCTCTATGACAAGATCGTCGAACTGGGGCCGGCTCATTTCGGCACCGAGCGCACCGGCGGCGTAATGACCGCCCTGGTCGATGGGGTCAATCAACTGGAAACCTATTTCGGCCAGTATCTGCCGCAACTGTTCGTCGCTGTCCTGACACCGGTGCTGATCTTCTGTGTCGCTATCTTCCTGGATTGGCAAATCGCGGCCATCCTGCTCGCCGCGGCCCTGTTTACACTGTGGGCGCCGGTTCTGTTCCATCGCCGCGACAGTGCCAACAGCCTCGCCCGCTCGAAAGCCTACAAGGCCTTCGCGGCCGAATTCCTGGACTCCATTCAGGGCCTCGGCACCCTGAAGGCGTTCGGCCAGAGCACGGAACGCATCAACCTGCTGGCCGCCAAAGCTCACGAACTGTTCCGCTCCACCATGTGGGTGCTGGCCACCAATTCCCTTTCGCGCGGCATCACGGATACGGGCATCGCCGTCGGCGCCGCCGCGGCGCTGGCCCTCGGCGCCTACCGGGTCACCACCGGTGCGATGGAACTGCAAACCCTGCTCATTCTGCTCATGCTCGGGACCGAAGTCTTCCGCCCCCTGCGCGATCTGCGCGCGACACTCCACGACGGCATGGTCGGCCAGGCGGCGGCGCTGAGCGTTTTTGAGATCCTCAACGCGGAACCCCTGATCCACAACCGCCGACAGTCCTGGGACGGGCCCGAACCGGCCTCGGCGGACATCGCGTTCGACGATGTCCGCTTCCGCTATCCGGAGGGCGACTCCCCAGTCCTCGATGGACTCAGTTTCACCGTCGCGGCCGGCGAGCGGGTCGGCGTGGTCGGGTCCAGCGGCGCCGGCAAGTCGACGATCATGAAACTGTTGCTCAGGCTCTATGACGTCGACGCGGGAACCATCAGCATCGGCGGCACGGACTTGCGCCGCCTCGACCCCGACACGGTCCGCACCCGCCTCGCCGTGGTGAGCCAGGACACCTACTTGTTCCACGGCACGGTGGAGGACAACCTGCGCCTCGGCCGTCCCGAGGCCACCTGGGACGAGATCGACGCCGCCGCGGAAACGGCCAACGCCAAGGAATTCATCGACCGCCTTCCGCAGGGGTACGGCACGGTCATCGGTGAGCGTGGCATCCGGCTTTCGGGCGGCCAGCGCCAGCGTATCGCCATTGCCCGCGCCCTGTTGCGGAACGCGGAAATCCTCATCCTCGACGAGGCCCTGTCGTCCGTCGATGCCGAGAATGAGGCGGTGATCCAGGAGGCTCTCGACCGCTTGATGGCCGGCCGTACGACGCTGATCTTCGCTCACCGCCTGTCCAGTGTTATCGACGCCGACCGGATCTTAGTGCTCGACGACGGCAAAGTCGTCGAAGAGGGGCGCCACGCGTCGCTGATGGAACGGCGGGGGGCCTATTACGGCCTCATGGGCGGCCAAGCCAGCCAAGCCGATGCCGCGGCGCGACAGGCACTCGGGCCGGCCAGAGGCGGGGACGGCCAGGCGGGCGGGTCAAGTGACGTGGCAGTGGAGGATCCCGGACCGGTCAATGCCATTCTGCGGGCGGAGGGTTTGACCTGGTGGCAGGCCTTCGTGGTCCTCATGGCCGAGGTCCGCCCATGGATCGCAAAACTCACACTGACGCTGGGTTTCGGGCTCGGCCGGGTTGCCGCCTTCATCGGCGTCGGGATCTTAGGGGCGTTGGCCGTCGCCGCCGTCAAAGGCGGTCAGCCGCCGGCGGCGTTCCTGTGGGGGCTTGCCGTCCTGGCACCGCTCGCCGGTATCCTCCACTGGCTTGAATCCTGGGTCGCACACGACATGGCCTTTCGGATGCTGGCGGAAATGCGCATTACGCTGTTCCGCAAGCTCGATGCCCTGGCGCCGGCCTATCTGGTCGGGCGGCGTACCGGCGATCTGGTTTCCATGGCAACCCAGGACGTCGAAGTGGTGGAGTATTTCTTCGCCCACACGGTGGCACCGGCCTTCGTCGCGGTCTTGGTCCCGGCGGCCGTGCTTTCCGTTTGGGGCTGTCCTAGCTAAGCGAGATGCTTGGGCTAGGATTGCAGGATGTATGCGAGAAGAAGCCGGCTCAGTGGTTGGAAGCGTGATCGTTTGATGGAGCACTTTGTGGCGG
>Ga0056114_1001499_pt1 | contig 10743 bp, 5 predicted proteins | sample WorMetHERISLAND1_FD_77005 | JGI IMG/M metagenome (GOLD analysis project Ga0056114, IMG submission 77005) | Marine gutless worms symbiont microbial communities from Max Planck institute for Marine Microbiology, Germany - Olavius loisae HERON... ... | reverse complement strand
TTCGAATGGCCATATCTCACAACAGCTCACGATCTACTTATATAGCGCGCATCGCGCGGTCATCTTTGCTATAGCACAGCTTTCTTGTTCTATGATACACCCGTGTGACAGACGGACGGACGGGCGATAGCATATACGCGCTATAGCATATGCTGTCGCGCGTAAAAACTGAGAAGCTTCATGACTTCTATGCTGAGTGCATTAGTACATTCCTTCTTGTGCCAGAGCCAAACTCAACGCTGTGTGTTCTAGCATATCACAGCACCTCATCACAGACCCTGTCTCCGCACTCACCATCTATCACTTCCCCAGCGGCCCAGCCTTTCACTGCTGACTTAAAACCCATCTGTATTCTGTTCCATAGGCGCCTACTTGAGTTTCTGGTTCCATTCGGACTGCCTTCACGAATCTTGTACTCCGACCTGACTTATACTGGGCACTGGCGCGCGTTTGTTTATTTTCTTCCTTTGCATATATTTTTTTTTGTTTTTGTTTATGTGTGATACACTAGCTTACCACACTCTTTTATCGTATCGTACAGTATAACCGTATGTATCGAGCTCTAGCATAGAGCATATGCCATATCTAGTTCAAGAACGACCAAGTTAGTCTGACATGCAGCAGAAAGACGAAAGCACACCGTAATCTACGTCTTGCAGTAGCTGCGCGGCAAGAGCAAGTGACTCTAGGCCTACAATGACTTGACGACACTTGACTGACCTCTGGTGCATGTGGTCGTCGTTCTACTGTGCTCGTCGGGCAGCTTGGCGACAGAATCGTCGATGTCAAAGCGACGGAACCTCGGGAGATTCGGTCGAAACAGTCCTTCCTTGACAGTGGACACGGTGAACGTGTTGATTGACGGGTGGTCATACAGGTAACTGGGCATGTTGACGGGCAGCAGTCGCTTGAACGGCACTGAGGCCAGCTGCTCTGTACCATGTTGTGTCATACTGCCGGACCGGTCCAGTGATCCAAACCTGTTAACAGTCTTATTAGTACTTAATGTCACAATGTTGATTGGAAATCTATAAAATAAAATGCAACTTAAGGCCTACATGTTCATACACGGTGATTCATAATTACTGGAACCCTTGGTTTTATTGTACAGCTTTTGAATAAACAGACACAAAGTGATAAAATTTTGTACATAAATGTCTAGTAGTCAACTCTGTTACGTTCGCCAAAACGCCCAAAACACATCACTGACTCAATGTGTGTTCAAAGTGTCCGCCTTTGGCTTTAATGCATGCACGAAGACGTGTGCGCCTCTGTCTGATTCACGGATGGTCTGATTGCTGCATCAATAATGCGCTGATCCATTCGTCAAGATATTAGTAAGTAAGTAAGAGTATTTAACGTGGATAAATTTAGCACCGTTTCACACAACATTATCTCGGGCTTAACCATATGCCAAGTTGTAGCCACAAATGTGGCTTAGCAACAAAGATATTCCACTTTTCGTAGGGGTTCCCGTAATTATGAATCACCGTGTATATTAATTCCACGAGCGTGCAGTATATTATGATAGGCCTAGTATAGATAGCGGTGTTGTAGTTGTCTATCACAGAACGCTGGAACGAAGACAGACTCAGACTGGCGTCACCTCAGAGCGACGGTCCATGGATCTGTGGTCCCCACGAACAGACAGAGATCGAGAATGAGAGTTTACAACCACAAGCAATATCTAGTGGCACACCGAAATTCAAAAGACGTGACAGATTGCCAGCCAAAGACGTGTATCCATCACGATGAAGACGAATAATCACGATGAGAAATGATTTGACTTTGAGAAGCATCAGGTTGGAATTCCTTTCGATTGCATGGCTTCTGCTAGGCTAGAAGTCTTATGTGCCAAAAGATTACCACAAACGGCAAGCAAGCAAGTGTATTCTTTACTGATAGAATTTTTAACTCGTCCCTTCAAGCTGCCAGTGCGGTCACAAAGCGACACATCACATCCATTTTGCTCTCCTAAGCATACAAGAAAGCCTAGCTAACGCTAAGGTAAGCGCGCGACAGCATGTGCGTATGAAGGCCCCTAGCAATGAAATCTATACGACAAATCAACGCAGGGAACATGTGGGTTACAACTCTGTCGCTATCTTCATTATCGCTGTTGTTGCGTCCCATCTGCGAAATCTCGCGAAATTCTACGAAGATTTGAACTTATAGCAGTTCAAGGTCATCCAAGGTCAATGATCTTGGTGTCAATCGAAAGTGCATATGCAACTTCCTATTAGTCATTAATAATAACAATTGACGTATCTCTTACCGTTTTCGAGATATTGACGCATTTAGCTCGAAAATAGCTTGTTTTTCCACCCTACCCTTGCTGCTTGACGCCGCCTAGCGGAAGAACGCCTTGCAATATCAACTTACATAATGTATACACCGCTGAAAATTTACATTTAATAGGCTACAATTCCGTCGCTGACATTACGGGTCTATGAGCTTCATTCGTTTAGCTGCCGAAATTACGCGAAATTCCGCCAAAGTTTGACCTTACAAGGTCATCGATCTTGGTGTCAATCGAAAGCACATATGTAACTTCCTATTAGTGACTAATAGTAACTTTCGCCGTATCTCCTAGCGTTTTGGAGATATTGACGCTTAAAGCTAGAAAATGGCTGATTTTTCCCACCCTACCCTTGTTTGACGCCCCCGCTCGGGGAACCCCTTAATTTCTGGATGAAACTTACCTCACAAAAACTATAGAGTCATATGGGGCTACCGTACAGTAAAAATGTCATAATCCTATAATCCTAACTTCAACCGTTTTCGACTGATCCACCCGTGTGACAGACAGACGGACAAACGGACGAACGGGCGATAGCATATAGCGCGCTGAGCATATGCTATATGCTGTCTCAGCAGGTCCAGTAACAAATCAAAGCGTGCCTGCTCAGCAACTACTCAAGCAATAACAAATGTTATCGTGCAGACAAACCAACAGAAGTAATGATATAAGAAAGCTTAGCTGCATGACGCAAATGTAGGCCTAGAGACAGCAATGCGTGATTGTAAGACCCCTAGCGGAGGAACGCCGCCCAATCTAGTGTACATTTAGTGGCCTACAACCGTGTTCCTGAAACAATGGTCTATCTTTGTTATCTTTATCCGTTTATTCGCTTTTGCATGTGAAATAACACAAAATTCCGAGAAAATTCGAACTTACAGCAGTTCAAAACTTCAAGGTCATCCAAGAATTGACCTTGGTGCCAATCGGAAGCATGCAACTTCCTGTTAGTCATTAGTATCGTGAAACTTATCCCGCAAAAAATAGAGGGATGCTCTATGGGGCTACTGTAGTACGGTGAAAATGCATTCTCCTAACTTCAACCGTTTTAGACTGATCCACCTGTGTGACTGACAGACTGACGGGAGATAGCATAACACGCTAAGCATTATAGTTACACTGTCGCGCGCAAAAAAATTATTCAGAAACACACTACCAGAAATGCCGTAGGTTGATTAAAGTTGGCCATCTATAATAAATTTAGCAACGTCTGTTAATACTAGGCCGAATAAATAAATTATAAAGAAACACAGACAAAAATAAAATAACACAAAAGCAAACAAGAAACAGAAGCAAAGAGGAGAGGAAAGCGAGAGACAGCGAGAGGTAGAGGGATCTAGAGAGAATACAGCAGAGTATATAGAGTAACTTGATACATCTACAGTAGCAGCATAGCACAGACTGCTTTTCTGCTCATAAACTACGGTACTTGCCAACGTTATCTGAAATTTATCATCGCTCGTTCTCTTCTCTGCCAGAACACTCTACGTTACTACGTCACTGACAAGGTAACCATGACTACCGCTGCAGTGTGATCTGAACCAGAAGTGTGCGGATTGTGGATCCATCCTCTAGTGGACGCAGATCTGCAAGTATTTCCAGGATCCGCTGACCGACGCGGTCGTATTAGCAGTAGCACCAGAATATTGTGGACACAGACCAACACGGCTCAATATTGGCCTACTGTAAATGTAAGCATTCTGTTTACTCGACTCAGCGGACTTTACGAAACCTCAAACAATTCGAATTTTGCTTACCGCATCAGTTGTAATAGATCCGCTATGCTTGTCCAGTGTAACGAGTTTCAGACGCTATCTTTCGTCAAAATAAAATCCGCAGACGAACATGTCCGAAAAATTAGAAGATTGGCACGATATCTTTGTTTTAACTCTTTCCTCTAGACTCCACAGAATCACTGATATCAATGTTCAACGACTGTATGCCATACAGTATAAAAGCATATGTCCATAGGCCAATTTATTGCAGTGCACGCTATATTTTATCTTTCTCGAGGTGTTTTAATTTTACTGTTCCACGGCTTCTACAGCGACGGATGGGCGACTGACGATAGGCTTTCATCGCAACAGACAACACAAAGACAACATATTCATAATTTATTACCAATTCACAAGCATTAGCACTCAACATTCTCTCTGGCAGTCAAACAAGGTTAACCTAACGCAGCAGACTGCAAACTTTTATAGACAGCTAAAGAAAGTTACACATACTCGATAAGTGTTATCAAGATGGGATTGCAAAGACTCGGACTCTCTACATAGCGTATCACTCATTCCCAATCGTGGCTTCTGCGAGTGCACAAATCAAACCCCATTATTCAGCTCTTCTTCAAAACAGCAACAGCCGAAGTACTACTGCTTCAGTGGATAACTGTTTCCGATGCTCCAATATTTTCCTCTATCATTTCACAATAACTGGTATTTTTCTGACCTGGCTTTCACTCCTTGACTTCTCCAACTCCAAGCTTCCCATACAAATGGGTCGTCCCGGACACTTACTGAGTTAGTTGTTCCAGCGTCACATGAGCGCCATTACAGAGATAACAACTGTCGATCACATGTTACATCCACAACAGCGACAGCAGCTAAATATACACGAATGCACTGACAAAATTACACGTCCACATATGCTACAATATAGTACATTCAATAATTAATCTGACCACCACAGCTTCAACAACTTCAGCCCAATAAAGGTTTACCAGTGACACAGTAAGCATATATATATATATATATATATACACACAATTACAGCGTCTCGGCTTACGGCGGCACACTGATGTCATGTTATGTCACAGACACACTTTAAACTTGTGCTTTCAACTGCAGAGTTTCGGGGACGGAACATGTCTCATAAATAATTATATACTCGCTGGAGAGTAATGACCTAGGTCTTCAGTTGTCCTGTCTCCAGTTCTATGCCCGTGTCTTTAGCGGACCAAAAATAGCTCCGAGTAAAAACTGTACAATGACGCAGTGCGACCATTCTGAAGAGAAACCAGACTGTACAAGTGAAGGTACAGGCTTACTACCAGTGCGGAAAAACGCTCGTGACAAGGTAATCTACCAGATTACACAGCAGATCCAGCTAGAAACAAGCACCAGAGCTTCGTATTACCATAATACAGCGGAAGATGTGTTAATGCTAGAGATGAAGCAAAGCCATCAGAGTAAACATGTAGTCTTGTGTCTCGTGCAGCAAAAAGCTGCTGTTAACCGACTGCAATAAACTGCACCGAGTATCAACTGCTGTGTACACAATGAAACGTCGACAGAAAACAGTATGCACAATCACAATAATTATAATGAACACACGACAGCCTATGTAGCATGCTGTCAAAGACGTAGGCGAACTGTGTCGATGAACTAGAGACAGCTTTTCGCTGCTACTTGAAGGCTGTAATATTTAGAACACCGTTCAGCAATAATTCAGAGATGCAAGACAACCATGCAGTACGCGTTATGGAATGCTAAAACACAACGTTTCTATCATTTGATGACAAATAACAGGAATTCATTAGCGAAGCTATTTACAAAGACGACATAAGAAATCATGAATATGATTAATAGGATTATGACAGTTTACCTCAAATTAAATAACCCACATGACAACACCGACAGAACGATGTACTCAGCTCAATGTGGCAATTTCATGTAAATTTCCACAGCACATTACTGTAAAACACCAGATTCGGTTGCCCTTAAAGATGATAGGCAAAGGTTTTGTACTTTGACGTCATTGCACGACTGGATGAAAACATCCATCTTGTTTGTGCCGAGAGCGCTGTTAAATTTAACATTTGGGACGTTGTCATCGTAGTTTTAAGTTTAATAATAATGTCGAGCGATGAAGTTGACAGTCTTGGTTTATTCACGGTCGGATTTAAGCCGTCGCAGGCCTATATTATGAACCTCTGGCATCAAATGTCCGTAGCGCGAACACAGCCGGTGAGGTAAATCACACTTTTAGTTACTACGCACAGTATAGTGCCCGTTAATCTCCACTCGTCCCATGAACTGATTATAACATCCTAACTAAATAAATTAAACGACTTTTAATGACTATTTACTGTATAAACGCACTGAAAGACGAGACTAAGGGCTAGTAAGGGCACATCCAACGTAAACGTAGTCATACTATGAGGTCACAGATTCCGAAGATTTCCGGATATAGTCGAAAAATAAAACTTCAAAATTTCAGCATTTTGCGATATTATTCATCCATTTGTGTTTGCATCGTAATAAACTGTTCGAAACTGCTTTTTACCCACTTTCTATAAAAACCTTTGCCTATCATCTTTAAATCCAGTGCTTGTGCTTCCATTTATTCTAATTCTAATTCTGGTGATGTGCCAATTGTGGGTTTTCAATACCAATATGAAATTAGTTTTGTACTCGTATTTAATCGTCACATTTTGTTTTGTTAATCTTGGCAGGAAGGTCGCAAAGTAAAGGACAATAAGAGTTGACAGTAGTAACTGAAACAAAGTTGTGAGCGTTTGCAGCCGACGACGAGTGTATGGCGAGCGACACAACCACGCGCGACACACGCACACAATTGCACACAGACACCAAACGAGTCGGCGACAGACAGAAGCAACTCTCTAGAACTAACAGCAGCCACTGGCTTGGCTGCCACCGCCACCAGCAGACGGAGTGCTCGGCTTTGATGCAGCCTGATGGGGACCAAGCTTGATACCGTTAGCCTGTAACACAACGCATTCACCTTACTAGAAATGCCTAACACTTGCATATACCACCTACAAGATGAGAAAATGGCGGCTTTTATAAAAATGCTGTATTTAGACCTCACCCTTTGATGCCCACTGTTGCCATCTGGGTACAGCTATAAAACATCTTGTGTCGGATCGGGTTAAGCCATCATTTGTCATATTGATATCCGAGCACTCTCACTCTGACGCTCAGGGCTGAACGTCGGAGTGCCCAGATGTCAAAAATTACAAATAAAGGCTTAATCCGGTCTGGCACAAGATGCTTTATGGCTGTCCCAATCCCGTATGGCAACAGTGGGCGTCAAAGGGTTAGATGAGATACAGTAGCCAAACCCAACATATCGCTAGCCTTTTGTGGCTAACTTAGACCGAGGAGGCAGGACGGGCAAACAAGCAACTCTGACAGCAAATATAACCAGTCTCTGTCATCAAATACAGTGACACAGGCTGTGACAGACCCACCAATGTGAATTATGGCAGTAGCCATTGCTCAGATTTTAATGCAGACAACAGTCAACCAACCCCCTGTCTGCTGAGAAAAGTGATGTCACAGCTTGATACCATTTATCCAGAACAACTCAAAAGAGTTGGGTTGCTGTATCTTAACATGCCCTTTAGTATAAATACGGTACATCAGCCATCTGACATAGTGACAAAAATTATCTGGCATGTGATGCCTTTTCAGTGACAGTAGCAGCATTTGATGCAATACACGCCATCCTATGTTTTCACACAAATCACTCAGGATTGGCATCAGCTGGTTCACAATCTAATTCTAACAATCTGACTGAAAATGAAAGACAATTTCAGAGATCATACTAGCAATGAGTCTATAACAGAAAAACTTTACACCTCTACCAACTCAAAGCCTTGCCTTGCCAGGCCTATGTCTATCCTCATGACTGAGGATCGGAGGTCACTGACACGGACACCAAAGCTCTTCTCGCGCTTCTATCCTTTGCGTGCTGAACACACTCTGCAATGGGTATTCCTGTCCTTTGCTTGATATCGTCAGTCCAGCGTCTCTGTGGTCTTCCTCGTCGTCTTCTTCCGGCAACGATGCCATGTAGAACGCACGTGCAGAGATTATCAGCTCAAGCCACATGGCCGAAGTACTGTAGCATTCTCCTCAAAGCAACTTGACATTATAAAGCCCCAACCACAGATGCTTGTATCATAAGGTAGATTTCATATTTCATAAACAGCTATGTTAAGCAGGTTGTTAAGCACTTATTTTATCCGAATCCGTAACTTGCAGACCATACAACATAACTGGAGAATATAAAAGTCAGCAACCACAACTGACCTCATTGTTGATATCGAATACTCCTTCTTGAATTTTCTGGTAGATTTCTTTCGCAGTGTTGATGAACGCCTTGCATAAAACACAGCACACATCAATCATCTGTTTATTAGCCGAAATACACAATCAACCGGCACCAGGCATTCAGAAGTTCATCATTTGTACTAACGTTTACGAGTTTCTCTAGAAAAACATTTGAACAAATCGACTATTCGACATCATGAATCTCAGACGTTTTAGAAAAAAAGTAAGAAAAATCAATGAAAGTTCGTTTCGGTTATGATAACCTGTTAGACAATTAACACTTTCAGTGCCAGCGACGTATTATTGCATCTAGAAAGTTTTTCGTGCCAGGCTCGGTACGTGCTAACACTTCCTATCATTTAGAGGATCCCATGGTTGTGGTAACCAGTTTTCTGGCCTAGACATAACAGTAAACAGCAGAACACAGTTCAAGAGTGTGTAGTAAGTAGCTCAACATTGAAACTGTCGAACAGCTCAATTGTGTGATCCATCTAGTATCTACCTCTTCTACATTTGCTGCTGTCTTTGCCGACGTCTCCATGAAGATGAGGCCATGTTCACGTGCGAACGCCTCCCCCTCTTCCTTCTTGACATCACGACGGGCCTCCAGATCACTGCAGCAAATGTCACAAGTGCACACTTCACCAGTTTGCTCATCAGTAATAATGCTGATTACAATAACACAGCATGAATGCTAGACTGAAACATCTGGATGCAATTAACAGAATTACACAAGGACAGTTAAGATGAAAAATACAATAAATCACAGTAAACACACAATCAAATACCAAACACAAGTGACGATAAGTGTACAAAACACATCACCGACAATTATACTAAGATTACATTGAGTTCAACGTTACACAGCAACACACATAACGAAATATTTCTCTACATGTTTCTATGTCGTTTATCACCGGCCATGAGAGGAGTTAGTGGACATAATTTATGATTATTATTATGGTGCTAATGCAGGTTGCTATATTAGCTTTAATACTGTTGTTAGTAGACTAGAAAGCTGTTTAGTAGCTAAAATAGATGCCAGTGTTGTTGTATGTTGCAACTTTCAGATAACTGAAAACTTATATAATCTTGTATTCTCTCTGTCTTGCATATTCATATCTTTTTCTTTCATTTTGTTAAAATGACTGGCAAAATGCAACAAAAACAACCAGAATACACGGATGAACGTAGTAAGATAAACGACAAAACGATATACAACGCGAGGATGCTGATGTCAGTGGGCTACGTACTGAGAAATAGCTTGTGACAAATAAACTTGCAGTCTCTTAGACAACTAGTTTGATTGGGAAGCTGAGAGTTGTGTTTGTGCCGCTACAGTTCTGTGATGCAGCTACAGCTGACTTGGACAGGCAGGTTTCATGTCACACATGTTCACTGTCGTTAATGATACTAGCAAACAGGTGCAAGACACAGATCAGCTGGAGGTGGCCAGTTCAATGGGACAAAGCAATTACGCTGTCTCATCGAATAATGCATCGAGTCGTTGACGGTCTGTAGCGAGCCCCACCATGCACTTCAGGCATATGTCAATTTGGCTATGACAACAGACTGAGATACCGTCAGAAGTGCTGTGTCGTCCACGCTGTACATGCACAGTGTTCTCAACACACACTGAGTTTGCATGCAAGAGTTTATTTATGTTTGTATATGCTGCGCCGCAGACGAAGACAGTTAGTGAATACCCGACCACAACCTGCAGTTCATCATCTGATAAAATGCCATCCATGTCAGTCAAGGAATAAAGGCATAACTGTCTAGTTTCCAGTATGGCAAACCAAGGTCCACCTAAAATATCACCATTATACCGGTGTGTGCAAGTGCATGTGCAAGTTTGTTTCAACCTGTTTGTGACTTGGTAGTACGTTTGTTTGTGGATGTGAATCTTTGTACAGCAGCTACTGTTTACTCTTGACAATTAAACATAACGTCGCTGCAGTGGTAAAAGGTCGTCAGTCCGTTTACAGGAAACGGAGAAAAACGCGAAAAACGTGTTTCATATATAAAGCCAGCCAAAAAAGCAAATAATAATATTTACAAATGTTATCAAATGGATAATGATTTATTATGATACAAATATTTATGATCTAATGTATGCTGGTGGTATAATAAAGATTAAAATGCGAAAATCGCACTCCTTTTACCGTGTACAGCTCAACGTATTAATGCACGCAAGAAGGTCGTATCTGTCAGTTACGACCTTCTTCCACGACAGAAAGACATTGCCGTGGAGCTACTTGCGAGCATGAATACGTTCAGGTGCGCTGTAAACATCACAAAGTTCAGCGGCCGTAACTAATTAACGACAAAAACCTGTTTTTATAGCACTAAAAGTAAAAATGCTTC
>Ga0056114_1001498_pt1 | contig 10745 bp, 7 predicted proteins | sample WorMetHERISLAND1_FD_77005 | JGI IMG/M metagenome (GOLD analysis project Ga0056114, IMG submission 77005) | Marine gutless worms symbiont microbial communities from Max Planck institute for Marine Microbiology, Germany - Olavius loisae HERON... ... | reverse complement strand
TGCTGACCACGCCCCTCCAGTTCGCTCTTGGTCGACCTGGTCCTCTCTTGTATCCTGGTACCTGCCAGTACAGTGCTTGCTGTGGTATGCGCTTGTGGTCCATACGGAAGACATGTCCAAGCCGGCGAAGTCGTCTTTCTCTCAGAATGTTGTCCATGGTTTGTTGTCCAGTTCTGGCTCTGACCTCCACATTTAGTGCTTTAAAATTAATGTTGGGAGTCCTTGAAAGTCCTTGAATTCGTTTCATGACTACAGTGTTTAGGCGTGTTCTGTTGACAGGTCTGAGCTGACAAAGAAAGCCGAGAAGGCTTCTGTTGCAGTGTTCGCTGCTAACCTGAAGCAGCTGCTGCTGACACCTCCTGTACGTGGAAAGTCCATTCTTGGCGTTGATCCTGGATTCGTCAACGGGTGTAAATTTGCCGTCATTTCAGCTACTGGTAAACAAACACCCATTAAACCTCACTGTAATATCTCATGTTGTAACTTACAACTGCCTGTTGTTGGGATGGCTTTGCTTGTCGATGTATGCCTGTAAATGTGACAAAGCTTGTCACACATTTACATTTAGCACCTTTGTTACTACTGTGCTGACTGCGTGACAGCGTGAGGCAGTACTAAAGTAATAGAATCATGAAAATCAACGGCCTTGTGTGGACGTCCAGTCCAGCGACATAGAAGAACGACAGCAAACGAAGGCTGTACTTTTATGTGTTGATTTGTTCCGTAAAGCAGGAAGGAAATTCAGAGACAAATGTAAATATAAATACACCACGTTATAAGGATTCCGTTATTTTGTTGGATACATTGTGGATACAGTATGAACGATTGTAGTAGGTTGTGTCACTAGGTGCCGTGGAAGAAGCAGGAGTAGCATATCTTCACAGGAGAGATGGCAGGACTCAAGATGAGATGCAGAAGATTAAAGCTGTCTTGCTGAAATACAGGTATCATCAACATTCACCGTTTCATTAGCTGGTTTTCATGTGAAACTGGATTGATAGATTCTTGATTTTTCTTCTTCTCTAGTTCTTTGTTCCATTGTATCATTTTGTGCTGCATGCAGACTGCTGGTAATGAAGTTTGTAACCAGACTGTATTTGTGAGTGACAGCTGACATTTTATTTGCACTGCAGCACTGCAACTGATGGTCAGATCATTGGCTTGTTTGTGGCCTTATGTAGTTGTGAGACGGTTGCTATTGGCAACGGTGTCGGTTGCCGAGAAACAGAGAAAGTTTTGTCGGATGCAATTCAGTGCCGTTTCTTTGACCCGCTGTCAGTGATGTTCTGGTAGGAGACTCTGTTATTACTTACTAATACCTGAAACATTAATCGACATAAACCTATGTATTACTGACTTACTTAATTACAGAATACAGAGTCCTCGTAAAATGAATTTTGCTTATTTTTTGTCTGTTAGGCCATTAGTGGTGAAGCTACAGATTTGTATGCATAAGTCATTTTAGCAGAAATTGGCATGTGCCATTGTAATCCATTTTATATATGCAGAATTTGAACGAAAATTTGCAGAGTTGGGCATTGCCCCCTTGCTAAAAGTTGGGTGGGAGGGGAGCCTGCCCCTATTATTGCTACTTGCCATGTCTGTGTGTGAGAAGGTGTTGCTGCAAACTGTAGCTGATTTATTGTTGTAATTCGCGAGGTTGAGTTTTTATGCATTTCTGCCTAGTCATTTCGAGTAATTATTTGACATTTAGACTCAGTAACTACTCCTGTCCACCACCGACGCTATTGGTTGGGTCATCAGACCTGTAAAAAACCGTCGGCCATATAACCTATATTGTGTTGGTGCAGACGTTAAACCATGCTCAATCAATCAACCACCAGCGCCACTGAAGTCTTTTATCACATACTGGTGCTATATAAGTCAGATTATTATTTAAATTTCACAATTATAAGTTGGTCAAAATTTGTGGTAGCATTTGTTGGTGTCTCAGTGTCCAGAGTCATGTCATGGATGTCAGTGGTGTATGCAGCTGCAGCTCATGATGATGATGTACTGTATGGTTCATGAATCATGATGTGTGTTTGTGTCTGTTGGCAGTATTGTGAGTGAGAGCGGTGCGTCAGTGTACAGTGCATCAGAAGCAGCTCAGAGTGAATTGCCACATTATGATGTGAGCCTGCGTGGCGCGGGTAGGAACTCAACTCACATTGCTATCAATGCACACACAGAGTGGCAGCCTATTACTGCATGCCGTTCAGCCACACATGAACACATCACACGTATTGTCGAGGTGAGTGACTAGCAAGTCATGCTCAAGAGTGTGGTTGATTCCAGATCAGTGCCAGTGTTGTAGGTGACACGATGTCAGCCCATCTTCCATTTGACCACGTCTGAGCTATGATTTGGTCAGGAGCAAGAGGGAATATTGCCGGAACTGTTCTCTAGTAGTAGTATTGTGTGGCTTTCTATAGTTGCACAATACTCAGCTTTCCAGTCCACGTTAAACTCTCCTATCGTATCGTATCGTATCATTTGAGCAGCTCACAGGTTTGGTCTACCAGATTTTGCTTCATCTCACTGGGTTCATTCACTGTGCTTAGATTACTTTGTGTGTTAGATTATTTTCTTGTATTATATCTGCATGCATGTTGTATTATTGTAACATGGTGAGGTGAGCCCGAGGCCTGACTGGATGACTAACCACCCTCCTTCAGTGCTTTGACACTGCTGGTTGGGTCATCAGACCTGTAAAACATCGTCTCCGAAATGACCTAAACTGCATCGAGTGGGATGTTAAACCTTGTTCAGCCAATCAATCAAGCCCATCTTCAGTGCTGTCTGGCACATGAGCAATGTGACGTTGCTGGCTGGGTTCCTACTGGTCAGGGAATCTGGAAGAAGTCGGGAATGTGATTGATCAGTGAATGACGAGCAGTTCAGTTTAATTTGTCCAACAAAGTTAGGGAAAAGTTGTGACAAATAAATGACAAATGAACAGTTGTCTGCGTCCATTACTAAACAGAAATGTTTATTGAATCTCAGTAGCACACAGTTGCTTAGTTACTTAACTTTCTGTGTATTAAATTATCACTTTGATTGGTTTTATAATTTCTAAGACGTTTGGGATATTGTTTTTCAGTGTTTGAGTTCGGTACTGTGTGGTAATGCTTATTTTGACTAGCATATGATATCATCTGTAGGTTGGATATAAAAAATGGTCCAGTGTTTCTTATTCGTTAAGTCACTTTTCTTTGGCTAGGATGGCAGTTAAGGGTAGTTTACTCTTGAGACAGTGGATTGTACTTGTTCACGTGTGCATTGTAGTGTCCATTGCGAGGAGACTGCAGGATCCGCTCGCTGAACTGATTAAGATTGATCCAAAGAATATCGGTGTTGGCATGTACCAGGTCCATCAGCTGTCGTTGGTGTTTTACTTTGTTGAGTTTGTTGTCCTTTTTAGTCCGTTTTCATTTGACAACAAATTTCACGCAATAGAACGGGTCAGATCTTGTTTCACAGTAGACTGTTATATCCGTTGATGACCGACTGCAGCGAAGCTGTCTGGCCTAAGCTTTGCCTATGAGCATGTGGATTTTATTTGAGCAACGAATTGTGATGTAAAAATAGTATTTATTTTCTGTGTACAGTGTGTGCATACAAAAGATGTTACCGATGGTGTGAGGTTTCTGTGGCGCTGTGGTGTTGCTGTAGCATGACGTGTGTGAGAGGGAGCTCAAGTCGGCACTGGACGGAGTCGTTGAAGATGCTGTCGGTGTCGTCGGCGCAGATCTCAACGTCGCTAGCGAAGCACTGCTGCAGTCTGTATCTCTACAGCATCTCTCTGACTCCTGAACCCAAAGATGAGGCCATGTCTTTATGTGTTCACCTAATTCAGTATTTGATGAGTCTGTTGGTTAGTCTCTGCTCTGCGCTCTCTCTTACATTATGATCACTAGCTGGCCAGTGGCAGCTACACAGTTGTCAGGCTCGCAACACAGAGTATTTCTACACTCCATTTGGTGCATCACTTCCAGTTTACTTGGCTTATAGTGTGCTGGATTGCATGTGATAAAACGTGAGAGTAGTCCATGTGATGAACTGTTGAGATGTGCTTACTACGCAGCAGTGAATTGTGATTAACAGATGATTTTGTACACTGCAGACACATCTCTGGCATCGGTGACAAGATGGCTAAGAAGATCGTGGAACATCGACGGTCTAACGGGCCTTTCATCTGTCGAGCACAGCTGTTGTCTATCACTGGCCTTGGACCAAAGACGTTTGAACAGTCGGCCGGCTTTCTGCGCATTATACCGCGACATGTCACTGATCCCTCAGAACGGTTTGTCTTGGACTTCGTTTTCCGTCCTCTCTGTTGTCTTTCTGTCTCGGCATTTGTTTCCAATCGTATATCTGTAGACGTAACCACATTAGGCCATGTCCATTCTTTGAGGTCATGGAGTGGACTGTTGCCTTATTTCCTTTTCTGGACTTATATCATCTATCAAACTACTTCAGAACACTCTTCAAAGATGGTCTTATAATATGATGTTCTATCACTGTTTGATGTCTGCTGTCAGCTGTGTTGTGGTTGCTGTTCTGGTAATCATCGTTGTTTTTAGTGTTATAATTCCATTCAGTTACTGTGCACAATGCACATATAATATGTAAATCAACTCAGTAACATGTGATGCAAAACGAAAAATAAGCATAGAGTATGTTTTATTTTCTGTATTTTCCCCCAGTTATGTTGAGTTTGGTTGGTTTCCCGACATTCTCCCAAATGAATATTGTAACTATGTGCTTGGGAATTTTACAGTGGCTTTATTCATTAAATGTTGATAATGATTTTAGTGATATTTTATGTGTAGCATAAATAGAGTAATGCTGACCTTCTGTTGGTTTCTGTGTCTTGAATCTGTATGTCATTTGTGTTTTCTTGTATTACTGTATGAGCCTCCATGTGTCTGTATTATTGATGTGTCTGTGTGTTGGTATCTGTGGACATATGTCTGCATTTGTGTATGTTGTCAACACAGCGCCGACAATGAGCCACAACGGACTGCCGGGAAGAGTAAAAGAAGTGCGTCGTCGTTAGAACCGAAACTGACAAAAAAGCGTAAGATGGACACTGCGCCGAATCCACTCGATGCGACTTGGATTCATCCTGAGTCGTATGATCTGGCAGACAAGTGAGTTCATTGTATATGTGAACTGGTGCTGGGTGTTGTCCTTGGTCGAGGGTCGACCCATCCATGTCCTCACATGTCTGTCTGTTGAAGGTTGTTGTGGGTGTACCATGTACATTATAACATGCAGTAATTTTTTGGCAACGTGTTGCAATCATCTCTAGTGCAGGTACCAGGAATTCAAGCAGCTCAGCAAGGAGAACAACATCAGATCTGACTGGGACTGCGGACCAAACGACACTTCTGCTTTGCGTGCAGAAAAATACAACGTGTTGCAGTTTTTTTTTGCGATGAGTTGTGGGCTACTTTACATGCTATGATCACGGCGGCCTTCCTCAGATGTCCACACATGTCTTTTCTCCTGTTTGAGGGCTGTCATGCTGCCTTTCTTGTGCACACGAACAGTTTTGTTCATAACACCACAACTGACTTATATAGCAGTGACAGTTGTTACTGACTATGTCCATTGCTGTAGCCACTGAATCCTCGCCTGTGGCTGGTACTTGATTGGTGAATCTGTGCGAAGATGCAGAGCTGACCTGATGTTGCTGATGACAATGCTGAGTGTGTTGTTTGATGCGATTGTGCAGGCTGTTAGCGATGTCGAAGGTCGATAAGCAGCTGATTGGTCAGACGACGTTTACTGAGCACCTCAAGGCGTTTGCCGACTCCGTTGGTTTGTAACTGTGCTGCATTATCACTGCACAGTAATTTAAACATCCATGTGAACGTGAGTTATTGATGTGGCTGGTTGCTGTTGATGCTAAGCACGGAGTTACACACAGAACTTCATCAGATCTAAGCGATGGAGTGAACTTTGCTTCATTTATATCAGATGCTGACGCTGTTGTGACTTGATAAAATGTTGAGTAGTAGACTCTCAGTGGCGTCGATCTGTGGTTAAGATTGGGGGGGGGGGCAAACTCCTTTTTTCGACCCTCCTTTTCTCCTTCGTTTACCCTCCTTTTCCCCTCCCCGCCCCTTAGAAATAGGGCCCCTTAAATGTAGCCAGAGGGTCGGAGGAGCTCTGTAAGCTCCTCAAATGGGGTCTGGGACAGCCGAAATCGAACTTTGTACATTTTTACCCCCAAAAATTTGATTTCTAGTGGCAACGATTCTAATGATTTTCCTGATAGTACCCAATCATCCACCAGCAGCAGTCAAGCCGATATAGCACGTCGCATTGCACTTGCGTCATTGGTCATGTCTTCTCTGCAACAAGTCTGGATGGATCGACGCCTCTTGTTATCAACGAAGATCCGGGTATATGAAATCCTTGTCTTACCCGTTCTCTTGTACACTTGTGAGACATGGACAGTACTCGCAGCCGATGAACAACGTCTGGAGGCTTTCCACATGAAGTGCCAACATCAAATGTCCCAAGATCTGCTGGCAGGACCACATCAGGAACTCCGAGGTTGCAGCGCGCACCGGTCTCGGCCCGGTGTCGGATCTCATAAAATGCCGTCGGAATTCTCTCTTTGGTCACATCGCCAGGCTTTCTGAAGATACGCCAGCACACCAAGCACTCCGGAGTCATGTTGATCTGACTCTCAGCCATCCTTCCGAGCACAGCTGGAAGCGTCGTCCAGGTCATCCGAACAACCGATGGATCGACCAGCTCTGCCGGGACAACAATGATACACCACCAGCCCTGACCTGTGGAAAAGATTCACCATGCGTGGTCATACGTAGCCTACGGGAGTGACGCTATGGTCCTCGACGACTACGTATTGACGACGACACAAAAATTAGCCCAGGGTCTTCACTACCAGTAGATGAAGGGGTACCGTGGCGGCAGCCCCACTGCCGTTCAGGCATGGCAAACCTGCCCTCTGTGGAAGGCCATCCCCTAGTCACCCCATATTAGTGTAGACTAGGGGACTTGTGTTTTGTGTTCATGTCTGCTTATTGTATGTTTGATTTGTCTGTGTACTATTTGTTCATTCAGTACTTTGATACTGTTGGTTGGGTTTTTTGACCTGTAAAAAAACCGTCTCCCGTATAACCTATGCTGTGTTGGCGGGGACATAAAACACTGCTCAATGCAATCCAATCCATGTTGTCGACGACGACGAATAGTTCATAGACCAAACTTTGGTCTAATGAAAAGTTACAACAAGCATTTGGTTTTATCTTACTTCTTAGAGCAAACTAAGATTACTTCTTAGAAGTAGTTGTTAGACCAAAGAACCAGTCTTAAATCTGAACAGTTAGTAGTTCAGTACAGTTAGTATAAACAGAATTCAGTACACAAACGTTTTTCATAACGCTGATTTACTGCACTGTGTTGCTGTCTTGTTTGTCATCAGATGTTGCGGCTGTCGCCGAGTCACTTGACATTACTGACTCGATGCTTAGACAAATACTCGATGGTCTTCTGCAGCCGATGAATTTTGATGTGCGAGACCGTAAGTTCTGCATCTCAGTCACTTGTAGTGTTTTACAGCGGTGCTCATAAAAGTTCACTCGTAACATACAAAATTATCTCAAAGATGAAATACCATTATTCACAGTATGTATGACTTGACCTTCTCACTCTGAGTAGAGCATACGTGTATGCCACGGACCATTTTCTTTTATCTATCTAGTTCTGTCTTGAGCTGCTGCCTTCATCTTCGTTCTTGAAACTTTTCCTGTGTCCTTGTGGTGTTTACTTCCATAACACTCAAAACGAATAATTTTTTGTACAGGCCGTTGGTCTCACTAATTAAATTTAAACTATCTCACTAGGCATAATATAGCTGCTACTTGCACGCTTAAAATGCTGTAAAAACCCTAACAATCCATCCATTCCAAAACACGCTCGCCTGCCTAAAGCAGCATATCATTCTGATGTGCTGACACAGGACTCGACGTGATTGGTTGGGCAATCAACACAGTTCGCTGTGATTGGTCGGCCGTATTACTGTAGTTGTGTTGCTAGTGGTTTGCACGGTAAACAGAAATTGTCTATTTATAGCTCCATATATCTGCCGTTTTTTGTGAGGCAGCGCACTGGCCGCAACTCCGCTGTTACTGAAGTAATGACAACAAAAATATGCTATCAAGAAGAATATTTATGCTTGATTATGTTGTGCCGATGTAGATTATCAGAAGCCGTTGTTTCGGCGCGGCGTGACGTCACTGGCTGACACACGAGTGGGTGAGCGCTTGACGGGCAGTGTCACTAATGTCACACACTTCGGAGCGTTCGTCGATGTCGGAGTCGGTCGAGACGGCCTGATACACATGAACGATAACTGGACACGAGTTCTGCCACCGACCAGACAGTCATTGGAGGTCGGCGACCACGTGGAAGTGCTCGTCAAATCCATTGACGTGGGCAGAGAGAGGATCAGCCTGTCCCTGATCCGCTTACTTGTTAACTAGTCCATTGACAACAGCTATAATACGGGAGTTCATTGTCAGTTACTGTACGTTCTCTGTTTGTCGTTTACGAGTTGTCAGTCTGTGTTAACTGAGTTACTGTGATACGCAAGTTGTATTTAACAGCTCCATGCACACAAAGCGAGTCCAAATTCATATACGCTAATTTCTGCTAATGTTTTAGAATCCCAACAAACTAGTGGCTTTCTGATGGACTATAAATACTTCAAACTACTTTTCTCGGCGCTGTGAAGAAGACCCCATTGAGCGAGCTTATGACACCCCTAAACCTCCTAGTTGACTGGGGAGGGATAACCCTCCCTCCAGTCCATCCCAAGTAACAACCCCTCACTACTGTGTGCTGTCCCCAGTGTAACCTTTATGCAACCCTAGGCTTTGATATTTCATTGAATGTTATATTGTTCGGTGCGTCAAGTGCTCATAGCTCGACTGTGATTTTATAGTTTTTCGCTGTTGTAAATGCCAGTGTTAAATTTGATGAATTCGTTTTATTGATTTATTTCCTGATTGATTGGTCGTTGTTAGCGGCTTTACCCGGGTCTCTCTGCTTTGACAATTGAGTGAAATAAATTCTAGTAGGTCTACAAAGTACAAACACGCCACCTCGTGCTGCCCTCTTGTGTACGACTCTGAACCAAAGTCTGATTGCACGATTTGCATTGGATGTAAACAACGTGTTGGGCTCTGCTATTTGTTCGATTTTATTATCCCACAAATCTCCCATGGTCTGGTCTTTCCGACACTGGGTTACCATGCCAAAGTTGGCGTATAGGCCTGACTCGTAAGTCAGTGTGATGTCAAACTGATGTCCGTGAACTCACGCACAAGCCCGAACTTATTTTCCATGTTATAGTATTAGTTTGGCGACGTAAAGAGGAAGTGTGTGCGAAAAATGGATCTATCGCCGTCGGTTTAGTCTCCACTGCTTGCCTACTGACAAGTTGAACAACTTTTTTGTGTAATGGACCAGTTGCTACGGTGATCAATACACGCTATTGCTGTGATCACCATAATATAATCAGTAGCATGCGACAGATAGCATTGCTTAGCAAGCGATACTTAGGGCCGTTTAACAGAGTGCAGTAGTGCACACCTCAGCTGTTTCACATCATTCAGGCCAGACGGCTTCGATTTTTTGGACACGTGGCAAGGATGGATACGTCACGTGACTCCGAGGGCTGCCCAAAGATTGGAGACGCCCACCTGGTCGTCCTCGTCATACGTGGCTACGCACACTGGAAACAGATCTCCAACCTCTTAATCTCGGTCTCAACTCAGCATGGAAATACACTCAGGACCGAGAACACTGGAAGCACCTCGTGGAAACCGCTACGCTCCAGTTTGGGGCATGCTCATGATGATGGTGACGAGTAGTGAATGTGGACAAGCTTATTTGTCATTTGTCTACTGTGAAAAGTACTGGTCTCTGCTAGTGCGTCCTAGCTGCAGTGCTCCGCTATCCGTACAGCTACGTGTAAGTGTATAACGACCGCTGAGAGAACCAACTCTGAGAGCCGAGTTACCGACGGTGACAAATATGGTTTTCACATGCATAACGACCCGTGGGGGCGGTCCAACGCTCTTGAGTTTCCTGGAAGAAAGACGATTTTATTCATTAGTAAAGCGTACCAGCACTCTATCGCCTTACGACGTCATAACTTATCCGCTGTATATATGCAGAAGTGTCGGACCCATGATGCTGCCGTCTTGGACCTTGGCCAGCGATGTGACTGATTAAGAAATAGATTACAGTTCACCGTCGTTTGCACAATGTGCGTGCCGCCACTGTGGGCTGGCGTCCGTCTGTGCCACAATCCATCAATCCCTAATCTGCCGGTCAGCCACAATGCGGCGCTCGCCTTCCGTCGATTAGAAATTCGTTTGCGTCCTTCACGCCTGGACCTCCGCTTATACAGCTGTTCCTCCCGGTCGTTTCCCCCATCGGACCCTTTGCCCATCACGTCTTTTTTGATTTAGCGGTCGTGGTGACAGTGGGCGCCCGTTACAATACGGCTGTCGGCGAGACGCAATGAGGTTTTTCCTGTGTGACGCAGCGCCGGTGAATTGGATTAAGCGATCACCGGTTCGTCTGACTGACGGAGGGACTGTCTTCGGGGCGATTGAACGCCGAGGCGCCCGCCGGCTACAGTAATGCTGCTCCTAATAGCGTCCGATATCGGCGTCAACTGGAGTGTATAGTAG
>Ga0056114_1001497_pt1 | contig 10746 bp, 10 predicted proteins | sample WorMetHERISLAND1_FD_77005 | JGI IMG/M metagenome (GOLD analysis project Ga0056114, IMG submission 77005) | Marine gutless worms symbiont microbial communities from Max Planck institute for Marine Microbiology, Germany - Olavius loisae HERON... ... | reverse complement strand
CACAGCTTTCTTGTCTATATAAACTACTGTTTTACTGACTGACTGAATGTGGCTGGTAGAGTCGCTGAGTGACGATGACACTCACACGTTGCTGCTGGTGCTTTGTCAACTGGTCCCACGTCTCAGCGACGTCTCTGATGGCAGGTCATCTGATGCCGACCTCTCTGACTCGGATGAAGATGATGCAATGGATGTTGATGGACAGGTACAGTATACTGTTTACACGTTGATCAGCCCCCGGTGTTGCCCGCGATGGACTTAGCAGCATTATCTTTATACCATAGTAGTAGTTGCGTTAGTGGTAGTATTTGTAGTAATAGTCATTAATGTTTTTTTTCTGTTACTGTAATGTTTAACTTCCTGGAAATCATGTTCTGTTTATATTGCTGTCGTCATGACTGCATGATTTTGAGAGTTCACTCGTTTCATGTGACGAATGCAGACTGAGCGCCCAGCGACCACCAAGAAAACAGAGTCTTGGGCTGTGAGTCCCCTGTAGGCTGCCATATTCTACACCCACTGTCGCCGTTTATTACCATTTTACCGTCCCACAGAGAGCAGAAGGCTGAGTTGACTTAGGTGACTGGCTACATAGTGAGATGGTATACTCCCCCGCAGATGGTCACCCATCCAGTTACTAACCGGGCCCGACGTAGAGCATCAGCATTGATAACACATTCGCCATTGATAACAGGCCAATTTTTTCCTGAATGCCATCCCCAGGCAGGACTTAGTTTTGCCGAGGTGCCAGCTGGTAATCTGGTGTGGTGCCGGTGTACGGCTAAGTTACATGTACTGAATGACGAGTATACTCGTCAGTGGCACCTGACGCACATTAATTGACGAGATGACTCGTCAGTGGCAGTGAACGTGTTAAGACCAACCTGTTACCCACACCACCGGTATGTTCAGCCACTGTGAACAGTCTGAGTGAATCAAACGGTGTAGGCAGGGTGTATCGGCGGCTGAGTGACTCGAAGTCATTGCAGCTGTCACGTTCCAGGTGAGGTTGTGTCCGTCCGAGGAATTTTTGTGAATCAGTTGAACTTGATCTACTTCTACCAAAAGCGAAGTAGATATGCAGACTATGGTGCTGTTGTACATATGTGTGCGTGATGGAATTAAAAAAACTAACGTTTTTCCCGAGCCTCAAGGGCCCATGGGGCGGCGCTGATCTCCATTTTCTTTAGCCCTCAGCCGGACACCAGCCGACGCCGCAAGACCACGGATACGAGACTAGTGTATTGCGTGGTATGCCCGTTTACTCCCCAGCTTTTGCTGGTACTCATTAACGCTTTGATGCCCACTGTTCCCAGCTATAATGCATACTGTGCCAGACCGGGTTAAGCCATCATTTGTCATTTTTGACATTCGGGCACTCTGATGCTCTCGGCTAAGTGCCAGAGTGCCCGGATGTCAGAAACTGATCGTGCTGTGACTGTGTTTTCAGTCGGACGTGGCCGCCGTCTGTCAGTCGTGCGTTGAGATGCTCAACGGTGTGATGCTGGTCCGGAAGATGATTCGTCTGACAGAGAGACGACCGACGCTGTCCGTGTTGATGTCGACGGCGACCGTCTGTCACGCACTGCTCTATGGCAGGAAGCTGGCCATTCACCGCACACGGCCAGTGTTACATCGCTGATACTCAACGATGCTCAGTTCTACACATTACTTGTCTACTGCCACCGCACGTTGATAACTGATTGTCTTTGTGCAGATGTGCATCTGCCTTTAGTGCTTTAGTGTTGTAACAGTTTGCAATTTCATGTGTGGGCTCGGGAGCATTGTAGAATAAGCCCATCTCATTTCCTAGCCAGCTGTCGTAGCGACTGAACCAGGGTAGTTTTGTTTTCTGGGTTGTGTTTAGTTTCTGTACTGGCTGTATTTTTAATTTGTCTTCTGTCCTATATTTTCCAGCGTGAACCAACATGGATGGCACTGTATAGCCTAACTGCTGCTGATGTGCCGTTAAGAATCTACTCATTCGTTCGTTCGTTTCACCCAGTGGGTCGGGTTTTGCTAACGAGTGTGTTGCACAAGCAAGCACTTGTTTCGGTATCAGTTTTTGTTTTTAAAAACTCACAACAAATGCACAAAACCAGCAATTTTTGGCAGTTTTTTGCTAACAGCAAAACAAATTCGTCACTTACTGAGTTGAATGTTGAATTGTAGTGGAGTGAATGATTCTCAGTTGTGGCACACGTCAGGTTGTTCTAGGCAGCAGTTAAATATCATTGTGGTGAATGTGATGTACATTCATGGAGTGTATTTTTCTGCTGTATTACAGACTCTTATGTATTCATGAGATGTGTTGTATATTCATGAGCCGTGTGCTGTCTTGTAGGCTGCTGTACTCGTTGGCGTTCAATCCTACATTGATTCAGAAGCTGTGGTCTCCTGGCCTCGTGTATATTCATGCGATGTGTTGTATATTCATGAGCTGTGTGCTGTCTTGTAGGCTGCTGTACTCGCTGGCGTTCAATCCTACACTGATTCAGAATCTGTGGTCTCCTGGCCTCGTGTATATTCATGATACATGCTGTATATTCATGAGCCATGTGCTGTCTGTCTTGTAGGCTGCTGTACTCGCTGGCGTTCAATCCTACACTGATACAGAAGCTGTGGTCTGCGTGTGAAACTGTCTCCACAAAGTCAGTCACTGGGTGAGTAGTATCGTATCTCGGCATGTCTGAGCATCTGCACACATAACTTTGAATATAATTCGCACCACCAACCTTAGATTGTTGTCTCAATGTAAAAATCTGTAGACCTATGTATAATACGCACCCACCCCCTCCGGATATCAGCACTCAAGAGGTCAGTATAACTGTCAAAATGGTGACGAGTGTATCATATTGCGTAATAAATGCTGAGCGGCCGCGCGCTAACCGTAGTTAAATGGTGTAAGTTGATCTGGATCATAAACTTGATTTCGATCCAGTTACAGGGACATCAAATCAAATGAAATGATGCTCCAGCTCCGTCTCCAGTTGCTTCATCACCACTGACTGCTGTGTCCATCCATCCTAGTTAATAAGTGTGCACATCAATTCACTCTGTGACGTGACATGACATTGTGTGTCCATGTTGTGTCTAGGATGAACACCACGTTGCTGTCGTTACTGACTCGTGGTCTACAGATGTCTAGTGACGAGCTCGCTGGCATCGTTCCTCTCGTCTCAGTCTTCTCGGCTCTCTTCAGCCACGTCCTCACGTTGATGCATGACGTTGAGTTCTTTGACGATCAACCGACAAGTCGGTCCACTCACCCTTCCTCTGTCTTCACTGTCTGGTGATGCGATGAGAGAATATGACCCTCTGACACCCACTGTTACCATATCGCTACAGCTATAAGGTCTTTTTTGCCAGACCGGGTTAAGCCGTCATTTGTAATTGTTGACATCCGGGCACTATGATGCTCAGGGCTGAGCGTCAGAGTGCCCAGATGTCAAAAATTACAAATGACGGATTAACCCGGTCTGGCACAAGATGCTTTATAGCTGTACCGATATGGCAACAGTGGGTGTCAAAGGGTTAACATGGACTGAAAAGCTGAGTGCAGTTAGCGTAATCTAGCACGTGTAACCAGAAACAAAAAATGTATATAAAGAGAAGAAACTAAAGCAATCAAGACGCCAGTGCCTACTTAGTTCAGTACACTACAGGTTCAAGATCCGTGAAGGCAGTCCTGAAGGAATCAGAAGACTATGGAGTAAAGGATTTGTGAAAGAGATGATTTTTAATTCTGGAGCGAAAGGCCGAGGGAGTGATAGATGGTGAGAGCGAAAGTGGTGACTGTGATTAGGTGATATGCACAGGATGAGGTGAACCAGGAGGAGAGTGAACACAGTGAGGTTGACGGAATGAAGAAGGGAGCTGAATGATGATGTGTGTCTGTGTGTTGAATGCTAACTTGTAGGTAAACATGTCACGCGTGTGGATGAGTTATTGATTCAGATGAAGATTGACTTGACTCATATCGATACTGTAACAACTAACAAGAACTAACGTGATCATAGTTGTTTTTCTTTTCACAAGCATGCACTTGCTGCTGCTGCTTTTGTGTTCCCGCATGCTCCTCATCCTGCTCTATTGCCTCTTGCTTCTTGTGCTCCTACTCTTGCTACTGCTGCTCCATCTCCTTCTGCTCCTGATCATCTCCTGTTGCTGCTCCTTCTCCTGCTGCTTCTCTTGCTTCTTGTCCTGCTTCTGTTGCTGCTCCTTCTGCCACTGTATGCTTCATCTTTTTTGCTTCTGCTGCTCCTCTAGTTTCTTGTTCTTGTCCTGCTCCTGCTGTTGCCTCTGCTCCATCTCCTGCTACTACCGTTACCACACGTGCTGCTGGTGTTGTGCAGGCTCCTGTCGGACGATGCCGTTCCGTCTGTCGGAGCTGGCACAGATGTCGGTGACGTTACGTGATGTGTGTCTTGGCATCATTGACTTGACTCATCCTGACACTCGGCCTGTCACTGCGTCAACACGACAGAATGCCACTCAACAGCTCCATCTTCTCGCCTACGTCTTTCGTGTATGTCCGTCCGTCTTGTCTGTCACATGACCAGTCACTCAGTCAGCTCGAGTATGCAACAGAACACCATTCTAACAGATACAACTTCATCTTGCACACAAGACAATAGTACAGATGGATAAAATTGTAGCATGAAATAAGTGAGGACTGAGACTGGAACGACGACTGAAGGTGTGGGTTTGACAGAGGATGAGAGCACCTGGAACTGGAATGATATTTGAAGGTCCAGGTTTGATGGCGGGAGAGAGAGCATGTAGAACTGGAAGGATGGTTGAAGGTCCAGGTCTGGCAATGGGACACAGCACGTGAGACAAAGGAATGGTACTTTGTGGCACGTGAGTAAATGTGTCGATACTTGTTGTATTGCGGAGCTCAAAGCTTTCATTTGCGTCCGAGAACAAACTGTGTTGAAGCGTGATCACATACTTGACTGTATACAGGTGATGGTTGGCTTGGTGAAACAGCTGTACCAGCGAGACTGCCGCCGATCGTTCTGTCCTCCGGACCACTGGCTGTCATCAAGACCAATCTTCCAGTTCTACACCAACAAGGTTCACTGGCACTGTGCTCTCTGTTCAATAGTGAGTCAGTAACAAACAGTGGTGGCGGGAAGGGGGAGGGGGACAAAGGGGGCATGTGCCCCGGGTGGCACTGTGTAGGGGCAACATTTGGAGGGGCAAAAATACGCATTTTTCAAAACTAGCCACTTCTGGCAAATTGGTGTCAGCAATGCAGAACGGGTTGGTTCGTTAGTGCAGTTCAGCTCATGCAGCTGAGGGATGAGATAGCAACACAGACACGCAGTAATTAGTAGCCTTGTTGTTAGCAACAGGAAGTGGTTTTGCCTGTGCTATATCTGCTCGGGTGGCTCGGTGGTGTAGTGGTAGGCAGTGGACTTGTGATCGAGAGGTCGCAGGTTCGACTCCCGGCCGGTGCATTGCTGGGTAGCAACTCCGGGCAAGTTGTTCACACCCATGTGCCTCTGTCACCAAGCAGTATAATTTGGTGCCGGCTAAGGAGCTGTTCTGCGGCTGGGAAGGTAACCGTAGGTCTGGCATCGCACTGGCCATGCGTCACAGACTCAGTGGTCTATCCACCTACCGGCTCAAAGGCCAATGTGCACGAGATGAGCGCCCCAACTATGCACCACCGGAATATGGTCCCCCTTTACCTTTTATCTCTGCTCCCAGAATTGGCTCTGTTTATGACCCCACAACTGTACAATGCAATGCGGGGAGGAGCTAGCTGGCAGCAGGCGCTGTTGAGTGCTGTTGTGGACGTCTCTTGGTGGTGCTCGCCAGTAATGATGATGTTGCCAATTCACTCTTCTTTTTGTGTGACTCGTTGGTAACAAGCAGATAAGAAGACCGCCTGCATCACGGCTAAGCATCATTATGTCCATTATCAGACGGTATCTAACGCGCCCATTGGGGGTCTTTTCAACCCTTTGACGCCCACTGTTGCCATATTGGTACAGCTATAAAGCATCCTGTGCACACCGTGTTAAGCCGTTATTTGTAATTTTTGACATTTGGGCACTCTGACGCTCAGCCCTGATCGTCAGAGTGCCCAGATGTCAAAAATTACAAATGACAGCTTAACCCAGTCTGGCACAGGATGCTTTATAGCAGTACCCATATGGCAACAGTGGGCATCAAAGAGTTAACTGAGCCCTGGGTGTATTAATGCATCCTATAATGAACACGAGCCCATGGCATGCAACACTAGGCGTGCATTGCGCCAAACGTAGACGCGAGTCTTCAGAGTGGACTCCAGTCAGTTCAGGTAATTGACGACAGTAACGGAGATTTTGTTATTCTGTGATGTCGTTTGTTTGTTCGTTATTCTTTGCAGCCGTCGGTGATGTCAAGCCCGCAGGCGGTGGCGTTTGTCCGTCGTCCATTCGGCGCGTTGAGTATCGTCAACCCCCAACGGCCTGGTCTGTTGGCGGAGCCTGTCATTCTAAGCACTGCAAAATAGATGTTCTACTTACTTGTACTTGTGCATCAGGTTTTTTTTGTAAGTAAGTATGTAAGCAAGAGAGGCACGTTGCTTTGCAGATTGACTAAATAGACTACACCTTCTTATATATCGACAGTAACTTTTCATGAAATCGTAGCCAGTTTTGATAGATGGCCACTGTTTGAATGTTCAACCACTTCCTGTATCGTCATGTAGCTTAGTTGCTGCTGTCTCTGTGTACTTTGAAGTCTCTGTCGACTGTGACAGTGGACGACGACGCTCCGCGCCTGTCCAGCACGGAGGTCCGTAAACTCATTACGCTGATGGAGCTGCCGTTCGTTGTGCCGTTTGAACACCGCGTCAAGGTCGGTGCTGCGTCCCAGCCGTCGTACAGAAGCCTGATTTACAAAGATTACTTAGATTTTCATAAGTTCCTCCTAAATGCATGCCTCAGTCAGATGTAATTTTTGCGTAAGTCAGATGTTGGGAATTCCTAAGTTGGATTTAAGTTTCGCCTAAGTCAATTTATAAAACGTGACCCACAAATTCTTAACTGTTGCAGAACCTTGTCAACCACCTAGAAGTGGGCGTGGCCGCGTGTCCACTTACTGGTGTTGTCGGTTCATTTCAGTCGTCATCTGTTGCAAATCGTATAAATTTTGTTAACTTAAATCAGTATTTATTGACTGATTTATTTTGTGTTGCTGTCATGTCAAGGCCCAGGTTATAGCTCATTGGATTGCCTCTACGGAGTTCATTTTGTGCCGATGTGGACCAGATCTCGTTAAAGTTTTCACTGTGAGATAATTGCTGATACTGACCCAGGCAACCAGTGTGATTTATTGTCCTTTTCGCCGCCGCGTGCATCTGCAAGACTATTATTTGCTGTTTTGAAGCTGTTGTTATTGTCAAATGTTCGATTTAAGCCCAGATTATTTCATACGCAAGTTGACCTTAATCCTACACCTTGTCAGTATCAGTCAAGTGATTGGCTGTGAAGACCGCCTCCGAGATGACCTAGATTGTGTCACATGAAGCATTAATCTGTGCTTCAACTGCAGTTCGTACACCATCTTCCGGTGAAACTTCAGTACCATGGTTCCTCCCGTGTGTTCCATACCAGGTTGCAGTGTCTCAGGTCTTTACCACAGTACCTAGTCATAGTTCATTGGGCCTGATCCATACGAGGTGCCGATGATGCCTCAGATCTTTGCCACATCACTCAGTCGTAGTTCTTCCAGTGTGATCTGTGTGTAGATCTTTCACCAGCTGATCCAGCAGGACAAGCTGGAGCACCAGGGTCAGGCCGTCAACTTCGGCGTCGGTCAGACCATCAGCATCGCCGTCCGTCGCAACTATCTCTACGAGGACGCGTTTGAGAAACTCTCGCCCGACAATGGTATGTCAGTCCCGACGGCAAGACTTGTGACTGGACTGTAGAACTAGAATGTACGGAGCTACAGCATTGTTAGCTGAAATGCCAGTTTACAATGATTATGATTTGCACAATGTGTAAATATGTAGCTGGACATATTTACTTACTTAAATAATGTCACTCTCACATGATTTGAGTGTATTGTATGTGGAGTCGGGTGACACGAGTTAGTTGAGGTGGAAAATGAGCGCACCTCGTATAATTTTAGACTGTTTGCGATTTTCGTGCTGAAAATTATCAGAGTTGGTGGAAATTTGACGAAGCTGTGACGAAAATAATTTTGCTTAGTTTTTTTGAGACACGGTGTAGAATCACGGCATGTTTGCGGAGGTTCATACGTCGTACGTGGCGCCACCTGTTGACTGTTCAGAGCCGAACCTGAAGCTGCGGATGCAGGTTCGACTGATGAACTTTGCCGGTCTTGATGAGGCCGGAATAGACGGCGGCGGCATCTTCCGTGAGTTCATGTCGGAGTTGATTACGACCGCGTTCGACCCAAACCGCGGCTTCTTCTGCTGCACCGCCGACAAACTGCTCTACCCCAACCCACAGGCACGACTGCTCGTCGACAATTTCACCAGCCACTACTACTTCCTGGGTCGTATCCTCGGCAAGGTCAGCAGTAGTAGTAGTCGTCGTCGCTCTGTCGCGGCGGCCCAGCCGCTGTGGCGCCGCTCCCAGGCCCAGCGATCGGAGCGGCTGCAGGCACAGGGGTGGGCCAGCAGGCCGGCGCCTGGTAACGGGACGGGCTTGTAGCCCAGATCCGACCTGATTCGATGCCTAACCAGATCTGATCCGGTCATATAAAAGCGATGCAGAGTTAGCGGGGGAATAGCTCGAAGTGACAACAGTAATTAAGTCGTGTCAGTTAGTTTTTCGGTATTTTGGACGTGTTCTCTGGCGAAGGAACACTTTATTCGTGTGTTCTTATACCTTTCGTGAATGTTTGAAAATATGTCTGAAACTTTCTCGAGTGTCTACCTCGACGACGGCGCGCCATAGGTTGAAACAACTTGTCCGTCACCTGCTAAAACCTACAACCCAGGGAGAGCTGGAAGTAGAACGAAATGGGGGTGGACGTGACAGCTTGTATTGTCGTCATTGCTCGTCTGGTCATTGTCTCATCGTCGTCGCTTGTGTCCGTCTGTGTTTGTCTGAGTTTGGTGACAGGTGCTCTGTGGGAACATGTCTCTGTCTGTCTGTCTCTACGCCTGTCTGTCAGTCTATATCTGTCTGTGTCTGTCTCTGTGTTGACAGGTGCTCTATGAGAACATGTCTGTCTGTCTCTATCTGTCTGTCTGTCTGTCTATAGCTGTCTGTCTGTCTCTGTGTTGACAGGTGCTCTATGAGAACATGCTGACTGAGTTGCCGTTTGCTAGTTTCTTTCTCTCAAAGCTGCTGAGTTCACAGAAAGGTGACGTTGACATACATCACCTCGCCTCTCTCGACCCCGAGATGTACAGGTAGCTTATTGTGGCTGGCTTTTCTCGATTTTCAGTATTTTCCTTGGGTTGAATCTGTCAGTTTTTCATAAGTCATGTCCTCTCTAGTCTGCCACCACCTTGCGGACTGCCATTTATGCAGCTGAACTTAATGTCCTGCTTTAGTTTTAGGCGACACTGCTGACAAGCGACTTTGCCTATTGGTAGCGATGTTACGGTTCCATGGTCTGTCTGTCTGTCTGTCTGTTTGTCACATTTATGCATTGTGCTCAAACGGCAGAAGATACGGACACAATTTCCTTTGCATACAACAGTTCTATGACTCTCCAGATCATGTTAAAATTTGGCTTACATCGGTCAACCTCTTCCTCCCCAAATTTTGCCCCCAAATGACCCTGTTGATTTGAGCATTGGAGACATTCAATGGCAGATTGCAGCTGATTAGTTAGAGATAGCACAGTGTTCATGACTATAGATTTAACAGAACGAATAATTTGAAATAATTTAATCTTTCTGTATTATTCTGTGGAATTTCAGACATCTACAGCAGTCAATTCTTTCACTCGTGACCATAACTCTCCATACCGTTCGCTGCCGTCAAATCGCACGATTTTTTACATAAATTTATACTACTGTGTATTGTTTTAGAGATGTTTAAATACTAGGTGTCAGTTAACAACGCTAGTAACCAGCATTGTTGATACTAACTCCCTCCGTCTGCACTGGCTGACTGTTCCTCGCATTCACTAGACAATGACATTATAGAGCATTAGTGCATTACGGGTGTTCTACCTAATGACTTAGCCAATCGACATTTACTGTAACCCTTTGGCGCCTACTGTTGCCATATGGGTACAGCTATAAAGCGTCCTGTGCCAGACTGCGGGTTAAGCCGTCATTTGTAATTTTTGACATACGGGCACTCTGATGTTGGTGAGAGGCGTTATTTGAGACAGACTGGTGTTGGGTGTCCTGTGCCAGGAACCTGCTGTTTTTGAAGGACTACACTGGCGACGTGTCGGAACTCGGCCTTGATTTCACCGTCGCCAACAACGACTTCGGTGAAACGCAGGTATGACTGATGCAGTGAGTTGTAGTTGTCAAGGTGCCGTTGAACTGTTCACATCTGTTTATCATTGTCTTATGTTGAGGCATTGGCCCCTTGTGGGCTCGGCAGCATTGTAGAATAAGCCCACCTCATTTCCTGGCCGACCGTCGTATGAGGCGACTAAACCGGCTAGTTTTGTTCTGCTGTACTTTGCATTGCTTGCTTTTTACCGCGCGATGCACTTTAGTGCAAAGCGCGGTATTGCGATCGCATGTCTGTCTGTCTGTCTGTCTGTCTGTCTGTCTGTCTGTCTGTCTGTCTGTCTGTCTGT
>Ga0056114_1001496_pt1 | contig 10746 bp, 7 predicted proteins | sample WorMetHERISLAND1_FD_77005 | JGI IMG/M metagenome (GOLD analysis project Ga0056114, IMG submission 77005) | Marine gutless worms symbiont microbial communities from Max Planck institute for Marine Microbiology, Germany - Olavius loisae HERON... ... | reverse complement strand
AGCCCAGTCCGTCGGCCGTATAACCTATATTGTGTTGGTGCAGACGTTAAACCATGCTCAATCAACCGAGCCCAGCCATTTGTAAAAGTCGGGGGGACATGCCCGCTCCGTATCCTACGGTGCCGGCGCCTATGATCCATAGTCTAGTACTTGTCAAAGCCTCTCAAATTATAACACGAATTTTTATATTCTCGTATGTCTTTTTTTCTTACAGTATAATGAAAGTAATTACAGTAAACGTCAGAGACTGAATGTCGTCGACGTAACGTTGTTGACAGCTGTTGTTCTGTGTTTTTTGCAGTAGACTCAACTGCAGTCCAATCCAATCCAATCCAATCTTTATTGTAAAAACACAGCTGACAGAACGCAGCAGAATAACAGACAAACATACAGAAAACCACATAAAAAACACGAACAATGAAAACGAGAAAAAAGTATGAGAATGAACCTCTCCGCTTAGAAGTGCAAAGTTATCTGTGGCTATCGACTGCGACAGTGTTTTTATTCATACATAAAACGTGCATTTTTATGTCATTTTCGAAAGTAAATTGTTATACAATGTTTAGCCATTCCGGCACAATATCGGCATTTGACAGACGGGTAGACGGACACACATAGCACTATCATCACTCATCGCAGCACTGCATGTATTACGCGTTACACAAAGTGGACGTGGCCTTAGCCATCTCACCAAATACTGGTAGCCATCTACATACAGCGCCGTAGCTGAGTCTGGGCGACCAGCAGGGTCCAGTGTCCGATAAAACGTCTCACTCAGGATGGATGGTCATCATGACAGCCGAGGACCAGAGACATCCAGGTGGTGGAAATTGTGGTCTCACTTTGCCTTTACTGAACTACAAAAGTTGTCCAGAGACCGTGTCAAATATCATGTGACATCGCATCATCTAATTGCATATCCACGACTGGGTGAGTAGAAAGCTTCTACAGCTTTCCAATTTCCAGTAAATCGTAGGCTCCGGACAGATGGACGCCGGACGGACGATGGAATGCAACGCTTCATGCGGCCTCTAGGGAGCTGCGTATAACAGTTAATAGCTGCTGTCGTATAGAAAACAGAGACGTACAAAAAGTCATCGCCAAAGTTGTGCATGAAACGTGATTAAGCATTTGTGAACAACGTTTGAAGTTGTGTTCAATTGGTTTTTCTGGACACGGTGTATTACGACAGACTAGCTAATTACAGTGCTTGCGGTCGGTGACAGACAAAACGCCGCTCAGATCTGTAGGCAGACAGACAGTGTCACTTGCAGCTCGGCCAGTACGTTCGTTTAACGCGTCATAGAAAGATCCCGTCAGTCGCAGCAGCAAATTACAGAGTTCATACAGTGAAAAGGCCGGCTATCAAGGTCTAATTTATATCATAGCCAGCCGCCCATAGGAGGGGGAGTAAGGGGGGGGGGGTACCTGTAGTAGCGGCCTGCCTGGGCTGGGTGCAGCGTTCAATTGACACAACATTCCGCCAGCTGAAAGTGACAGCGACAGAGGAGTGATATACAATACGCCACATTGGCAGCATGAATGTCAGCGATTTAATGACAATAATCCACATTGAAAGCCGGATCAGACGCATCATGCACGTGGAATGACTAGGCTCATGATGATCTCATTGTACACTAATGACTGACTGGCAGGAGTTCTGTCATATACAGGCGACCAACTCTACGTGGCTTAACTGTCCGTATACAACACTCGGCCTCAGAACCTTCGACTCTTACGGACGACGTCATTGACTGACGGACAACCAACCAGCATAGAGAGAGGCCCACGACTACGATTACTGTAACTAAACTGACTTATAGTTAACGCGCTGTTTCACTTACTGCTGTTCACATCTATGACTATACGTGTTGTATTAATTAGCCAGCCAGTGATGGAGTCATGGAGGACATGTCCTTGGCCTAGAGGATCCTCCAGGACATTTTTATAAGCCCTTGGCCCTGGCCTCGGTCTCAACAGGCAAGTCCTTGGTCTTGGACAGTTGGTCGTGGCCTCAGCACCTAGTCCTTCGCCTTGCACTGAAAGGTCCTCGCCTCGAAGTCCTCGGAATTTTCGAAGACATGCATCAGTAAAGGGCGTACTAATGCTGTAAAGAACTTCTGTAGTCTCAAGTCCCTGAACTAGGTTGCAATTTGTTTTGAGGTCATATAGTTCGTAGCTACAGTTTGGCTTGTCGCTATGTGTCCTTTGCCGTCCACTTGACAGTTCCTAATAGCTGATCTATCAACGTATCAACTGCAGTAGTGGTGGGAGCCTGTCAAATGGTCAAACAGTCATAATACATTCAATCCAATCTACTTGTATAGTCATTGTCTTCCCGTCCACCATCGCGTATCACATGCAGGGTGGTCGAAAACAACTGTTTTGGGCATCTGTAACTTCCTGAATTGTCAGAACATTACCACAAAACCTGTTGATAATGAAGTCATACAAATTTGCCCTGTGTGAAACAGTATAAATGTCGTACACCTTGTGGCTCATTAGCTAATCTATCAAAGTTAACAAACTTGCCGTCTAACAGTCCCGCTACTGTGCTAGTTTAATAACATGAAATATTGTTGAAATTACCAGTTCTGAAGATGACACAAGAGTTCAGTTCATTAATGACATATGACACAGTACACATCAGCTTATCTTCTACTATATTCGCCAGGTGGCAGCACGCGTCGCGAAGTTGGTCTGGGGCTGCATTTGGGACCCTATTTGGAGGAAAGGGAGGTCGTAGGGGTCAGCGATTGTACCATTCGAAAGAGCGACGGTTTCCTTTCCTATAGGTTTTCTACTGTGACTAATGCGCTATCTCTAACTACTCGATCGCAATTTGCAGTCGTCGAATGACGGCTTATACGCTCAAATCAACAGGGGTGGATCAACAGGGGTGGACCAATTTGGGAGGAAGGGGTTGACCGATGCAAGCAAACTGTAACGCAATCTGGGAGAGACATTGGGCTGTAGTGTCGATATCTTCAGCCGTTTCAGCACAATGCACGAACGTGACAGACAAACAGACAGACCACGGAACGTTAACATGATATCGATACCAGGCTGCAGCACTCGATCAATCCAATAAACATTCGACGCAGTTGCAGTACAGTATACGGTACCGTTCAGCGTAGGTTGAACGTATACTAGTTCCACAGTCGTGGACGGTGGTCTTAAGACCGCCGTCATTTTCCACGCGCCCTCGTTTGACATAACCAGCAGTACGCTTAGTCCTGTGCGGCTCTCAGTTCCGACCTACCGGTATCTACCAAACAGCATTATAGCTGTTGACCCTGTGAACCCTCACGTTCTTTCTGGTAGTGCTGGCTGTGCAAACCTTGGAGAAATACAGCGATAATCATTCGCGATGCTACTCGGAACGCAAACTGTGGATTGATAAAAATCAGTTGCTCACATTCAGAAGCAGACTGCTAAAGACAAGTGATTATCTATCAATCACAGTCATATCTGTTCTGTTATCATGACCCATGATCTTCCATTAAATCTGACGGTCAATGAAGTACATGAAAAACTGCAGGACAGTAATTATTGACATTATTGCTAATATGTATTCAAATACCACTGGCTAAGGGCTCCTACGACCTCTAATGTACCAGCTCAGTTATTCAACCAAGGTCGAACATTACAAGTGAAAATCAAGATGAGTGAAGCTGCTATGTCAAGGACCTAGGCAGCGAGTTCACTAGGGTTAGGAGGCTGAGTTGACTGTGATTGGGAGGCTGAGCCCCTGCTGCTGTGACAGTCTCCTTGGCTCATCAGATTTTCAGCTCCCAGGGGCTGCCCCAGGGGGTGGCTGATGGAGCGCACAGTTACGTTGATAATCTTTAAAAATGTAGATTTCATTCTCAATGTGGAAGACATATACCCCTCGCAATACCCAACCCCTTCTGGCCTCCCCTGCTACTTTTACTTCATTGAAATAACTTATGCCATTCTGACCTTGGAAGATACAAACCTGCATCAATAATGGCATAACTTCAAACTTCCGGGACCAAAACCAGAAAGGCTGAAACCCAAGAGCAAGACCAGGACTGGATGACTGCAGTGGAAAGTTCTAGATCAAGATAATTTTGTCGAGACCAAAACAGCAGATGCAAGCCAGTGACATTGGTATACAAGGTCATTCAAGGTCGAATAGAAAATATTTCGATAAAAATGCAAAAAAATAAACATATCTGTTTGTAAAGTAAGTGGGAATGACTTCCAGTGGAATTAGTTACGTGTATGCATATGAATACATTACTGACACCAGGTAACACGGTAACTGGTGAGTGACGTATAAGGCTGTAAAACCATGTGATTCAACAACAGACGCTTCAACAACGATGCACAAAACTGCTCACAGTAAAGTCTACTGACCAAATTATACACGCACTGAGTTATAGGTTACTGCAGCATTACACTGTCACCAATACGACTTTCAGAAAATAACATCAGAAATCATCAAATAGTTTATCACCATATCAATAATATCACAATATCAGAGAAACAACAATCTTCACCACAAGGACAGCGTTCAGTTTGTGCTTATTTGTCTGCGTGTGGACTACCATAGTATTATTAGTCACTAGTGGTTATTGACTCTATTGTGAGTGCCATATGTATGTAGGCCTAGTGACGCATGTATGTATGGACTTCAGAGGTTCTGAACTTCAGTTAGTGATGTGGTCTATGTCAAAAGGTCAAAGTGACCAAGACAAAGAAGAAGAGGATGACGACTCAGTACACAGTGTGTCTAATGGTCAACTCATTGTGTGTGTCTGTCTGTACACACGACTCTTCACGGTTCCACTGAGCTGTCTGTACTCGCTCTGTCAACAATCAACTTATCAAGTCGACATGCAACTGACAGTGACTGTCAGATCACTTCACCTACAACAACCCTCCGTGACCAGTGAGGTCTATCTCTCAGCAAAGACTCAACGACAGGTCCTTGCAACAGCGCGGCAAAATTAAACAGTGGCATTATGTGGCGTTCAACTACCGGCGACGCGGCATGCAGATATACCACCTCTTAACCAGTCGGCCGAACAAGACCTTCAACCGGCCGTAACCCACACCAGTGAGGCTGTGGTGAGGGAAGGAGAACAGACACGTAGTAGACCACCCGCCACCTCTTTCAGCCCAGGTGTACAGCTCTACCTGTACACCTACAGAGTGCAGAGGCTGAAAGGGGATGAGGTGTGCAGTGGACAGCAAACGGGTATGATGCCTCTCCATGCCGAAAGACTGAAATATAAAATTTGCATTAAAGATTCTGTGACTCGAGGGGGATAGTCAGTCGCTGAGAGCGGACATTAGATCAGCAGGGAATGTGATGTGTCGCTGTGTCCTACCTTGAGGTTTTTGACGGAGCTCGAGCGGATGGTCTCCAGTGTTCGACTGAATCGTCTTCGTCTCAGTCCGCCGTCGTCGCGCGCCAGTCGCCGGTGAATCGTAAGCTTGCGACGTCGCGAGCAGAACTGGTACTCGAGCTCCTCATAAGCACTGCCATCGATCGTCACCGACCGCTTGTAGCCGGTCCATGCCGGCGGGTAGGGGGCGTTCAACCCCGCCATACACACTGCTACCTACTGGCCGACAATGAGGACTCATCCCTAGCCACTGTCGACATGTCACTGTCACTGACAGCACGCTTCAACAGGTTCTGTTGACTACCGCACTCTCGGTCTCTAAGACGACGGCACGGCTAGAGCACCTAGACCTCAGTGTCCGTCGACCGTCGTCCACACGAATCACCTCAGATCAGTTCAGCGCTGTACGTGACGTGAGGTACACACAGATACCTGCACAGCAGCGACAGATAGGACGTCTCGCCGGCGACTGGCGGAGTCATGAGGGGTCGCTGCGAGCCAGCCAGCCAGCCAGCAGGCAGGCTGCACAGAAACATCGGCCAAGACGGCGACTTGCTTGCATGTATGTAGGCCTCATTGAGAATCGTCAACGAGGCGTAACAATATCGCACAAAATCATCGGCGGCCCGCCCCGACCCCACACACACCGAGCGGCATACCTCATCATACCGCACCAGCACAAATCATACACGCTCCAACAGCTCCACTGCAATTATGATCTACTACATAACAACTATTTTATAACGGCAGTCGTTAGTGCCATTTTGGCCTTACTGACGCTTAGAACATATGGTTTTTAACGCGCGACAGCATGTATGTTTAGCGCGATATATGCTATCACCGTCCGTCCGTCTGTTCGTCACACGGATCGATCAGCCAAAAAATAAGATGTGCCTCGTCAATACAAGATTTAAAAGACGATCTTTTGACGCTAAAAATTCTGTCATCAAAATTATTCGCCCATGGAGTGTATCTCCCAGTCACACCCTTCAAGGCTTCACTATCGGTTTACTAGTGCAGATGTGACAGACAGACAGATGAAGTGCAACGTGTCCCCGCAGTGTCATCAATAGTACAGTGTATGATTAGACCTGGAAGTGAAGAATAATGGTCCAGACGAGACCGAGTGTCAGCTTCGTGTTGCCATCGACGATCTCATCGGCTCGAATGTTCACCAAACGAATCTACCAGTGCAACAAGCAACAAAAATCAAACACCGAAAGAAAATGTTCCTTCAATACTAAAAATAAGCCCCTATACTGGACTGCCGGGAGCTGTCCCCTAAAAAAATTGGGGCCAAAGACGTGCAAAATATGGTGTGATTTTACACAACTTCCGACTTGTGATCGCGGATATATCCAGAACGATGACAAGACATCCAAAATAGGAAAAATAAGTGATCGAGGACTATCCCTCCCGCGTTCGGCAAAAAAGTCTGGTGAGATTTGGTCCACAATCCATTAAGTAACACGTGAGTTTGGACCCACCCAAATCGACTTGTTCCGTTTTCGGGAGACTATATTTCGACCCTTAGTGGGTGATGGCCCCTCAAACCAAGGCTTGCTAGCACACTCCACAATCGCGGTCAGGTCCCCCCAAAATTTAAGGGCGACCATTTAAAATTGACGCTTAAAATTCAGCATGTTGCACCTATTCCTATGCGGTTAGTGGACTTAACCTCACGAAACTTTACCAGGCGAAGTGCCGCGCGGCAGGCGTGATAACGTGAGTACAACTTTTGGTAGGGCCACCACCAACTAAACTTCTTCTTCAGGAGCTTGTCGTAGACGTAGCCGTTGCTATGAGTTTCCGCCATGTCGATCTGACCTGAGCACGCCGCTTCGACGTTGCCAGTCCGAGGTTCATTGGTCGCAGGTCAGCCTCCACTGTTCGTAGCCAGGATTGTCTGGGACGGCCAATCATCAGGAGGACCCATAATGCAGGCTTGTAAAGCACGGTAATGGTCTTGTGAGGGGTCGGTGCGGTGCAGGTGTCCAAAGAAGAAAAGACGGCGGCTGCGGACAGCGTCCGACAAGAACGGCCAGTACGAGAGCGTATCTCGTCATTGGTGACAAATTCTGATCAGTAGACATTCAGAATTCGCCTAAGGCACCAGATGTACAACGCGTCAATCTTCTTTGATAATCTCACGGTCACCGACCATGTCTCAGCGCCATATAGGTATATGGGTAGAATACATGTATTATAGAGGCGCAGCTTGGTTTCCAGAGTAATACTGGATTTCCATATAACTTAAACTTGGGAGGGCAAAAACGTCCAAAATTCTGACAACTTTTCTGATTTCTGACAACTTTCGACTTTCAGCGCGAATAACTCATCGATCCAGTTTTTGACATCCGGGCACTCTGACGCTCAACCCTGAGCGTCAGAGTGCCCACATGTCAAAAATTGCAAATGACGACTTAACCCGGTCTGGAACAGGAAGCTTTACAGCTGTACCCATATGGCAACAGTTGGCGTCAAAGGGTTAATGTAACTGAAATGACCTATCACGTGCCTGACTGGCTAACTGCAATGAGTCAGTCCAGTGTCTCTGTCAATGCTATGTGCTCTGCTCTGCTCTTCAGTCATGTTTATGTGCGCCGTGACACGAAGCATTAGGCAGTAAATTCAACCACGTTCCACGGCACACAAACAAATTCTTACATATCTTCATGCAGCCGACTTTGCTATGCTTTACGGTTTACATGTATATGCACGTGCTGTTTACTGTTAGAGTTGAGGCTAATAGCACGCGCTGCAATAGACCGACGCCCTGTTTGGATCACGGCAACAGTATCTGTGTCATGCCTGTGCAACCTACCGAGTAGGTACTAGGAAGCCATCGTTTGCCGTGTGTCCAGCGGCGACATCTACGTGAGCCACATCGCACTAGCAGTAAATTGGATTGGATTGTGCAGTGTTTTACGTCCCCGCCAACACAGTATAGGTTATATGAGCTTTTAGTTCAGTAGGGTTCAATGTCCCACTGCACACTCAATAATCAATATAGGTCGTTTCCGGGAGGATGTCCCCAAGGTGCGACCGGAATAACGTACGCGTACGGTAAAAACGCAATTCATTTTGTAGAATTAGCGACATTTCTTGTGCGCAACAGTAACTAGAACTACAACTAGCCCCCTACTAGTCGCTTTCAGCCGACCGTACTAACGGTCGCGCTTATGCTACAGTGTTGTTTGTGTCTGTCTGTCGTCTGTACGGAATATATTATGGCTAAACGGTGCATCCTACAACAGAAGTTACTATTGACAGCCTATAGGAAATCGTATATGAGAAATCGATTTGTACCAAAATGAATGACCTTGTCCTTTGTTTAGAGGTCGTATCGAGGTCATGCCAACCATTGCGTCACATTCGCCATTGAATATCTCGGAAACCGTTAGAGATAGAGGCTTGGTTGTCTAAAGGACCACCAGTAGGAAATGGCCTACGGAGAATCAAAGGGTCATGTTACCGATGACGTCACGTTACCCCGAAAGGTCAAACTCGTGACCCCAATACGCTTAGAGTGCAATATCTCGAAAACAGCTGGATATGCCATTTAGCAACAATCGCTAATTACTAAATAGTCTGCTGCGAAGCAGTACAGTCAGCTATCCTAGCGACAGCTTGGCTTCTTGTATTGTTTGCATTTGCGAGAATCAATGACACATTCAGTGCTGACTTTTGTGAACTATGGTTGTAAGTAACTGACACAGTTTATTATCGTCATGTAACGATGAGGTCAACGTACGGTTAACGTACAGCAAATGATAACGGACATACGTACATACGTACATACGGTCGCACCTTGCTGTTCGCAGCCAATCTCTTGACTGGTGCAAAACACCCAAAACTAAACATAACTAAAATAAAGAACAACACAAAACCTAAACAACCATGTAGGTCCATGCAAGAAAACTACCCACATATGCACAATCCAAACCAGATAAAACTGACGCCTGATTTAGGGGCCTTTTATGGCCTTCGCTCAGGAAATACATTCTAGCCACAGATCCTGCGGTCCGCAGTGCACACGGGGCAGCAGTAATACAGTACTGTACAGATACAGACTGTACTTAACAGATATACAACCAGCATCTACACAATAATAATATGCCAAGTCAGCTGAGTAGAAAACCGACCCGTTTGTGAGTGAGGTAGTTGAGAGCAATCTGGACGTTCTGTATCTTGTGAAAGCGCGTGTTGCCTCGTTCACGTGGCTGTACCACACCACACCAAACAGACACTCATATGACATCACTCAGTCGCAATGTTCAGTCAGTCTGCCATCAACATACCGGTAGTCAGTATGTACATGCACACGTGTTGAGAAACAAATAATTGTCAACGTTCTGCCTATACAACGGGGTGTATTTATTCGGCCTGTATATCACGTCTTTGTAACTGTCACCGCAGCTGGACTGAAATCAACGTCTCTCGCCAGCCAGCTTCAAGCTGGACTGCTAGATTTCGGTTCAAAGAATGTCAATGGTCAAGGTCACCAAAGGTCAAATCTATAACAGGTATGGTGGTGGAGGCGTTTATTTCCATAGAACGCCATCAACGTTCTCCTAGTAAATACTTCATATCGTGTTTTGCAGCTGCAGGTCCGAAGCTGTGGAAAAGCCTTCCGGCCATCTGTGACAAGCTGACATTAGCTTTCAACGATATAAACGGCTACTAATGACATTTTTGTTCGGGTGCTGAGATCGCGGCTCATTGTGACTAACGGTTAAAGCCACACCTCATAAGTTTTCTTACATAATTACTGACTTATACTTATAATTTTACATACTTCCTTTCTTTTGCCCCTGGACGTTCTCAAAGGCACTACAGGTACGGACAACATCGTATAAAAACAGAAACAGGCAAGGTAGTTGCTTAAAACGTTCAAGCATGGTGAAACGTCTACAAACCACGTAAACCAGTTCTTTTGGTAACATTCTAATTCAGTACAGAGAGACGGACATGTCAGCGAGTGTCTGTTTGGATTCTGATGAAACCTGGCACTGTGGTCAAAGTGATGAACTTTTGAGCACTCCACGCCCACAGGAAAAAAGATTTCTGGTAAGGGAGAAGCATAATTGTCGATAAACAAACTTAGCTGTGGTAGCGACACAACAGAGCCATCGAATTAGTACACACTATTACACTAACACACCATTGGAAATACACGTAATAATGTTTTAGGGGTCTAACCCACCCCCAGTACCCAGTACACAATGGCCAGAAGTCCCAGTGTTCGAGCTCAGTCTACACGCTCAACTCGTTCAACGTACAGATATCAAATTTGACATAAAGAGTTGTCACGGTCGTCAGGGCCAGAATATTCTCCGTTGATCCCAATCCCCCCCCGTCATCCAGT
>Ga0056114_1001495_pt1 | contig 10748 bp, 5 predicted proteins | sample WorMetHERISLAND1_FD_77005 | JGI IMG/M metagenome (GOLD analysis project Ga0056114, IMG submission 77005) | Marine gutless worms symbiont microbial communities from Max Planck institute for Marine Microbiology, Germany - Olavius loisae HERON... ... | reverse complement strand
TTCCTTCAGTACTTTGATACTGTTGGTTGGGTCTTTTGACCTGTAAAAACCGTCTCCCATATAACCTATACTGTGTTGGCGGGGAAGTAAAACACTGCACAATCCAATCCAATCCAACATTTAGTCTGTGTGATGGACGTTACGTGTTATTGGCGTGTATGTTAATTGTATCTAGTGATGAAGTGTGAGTGGTGCAGGGAGTTCGGCTACATTCACATTGACACAAGTACAAGTACGAGTCCTAAGTCCGTGTTTTGGTTTATGGCTCGTACAAGCTTCACCCGTACGAGTGAGCATTCATGGTCACTTGTACAAGGACAACTCAACGCATGTCTATACCAATAATCTCCAGTTAAATCGAATCGAGAGAATGCTTTGCGTAAAAGTAACAATATTTCGCTACATCTTTAATAATTATACCAATCGCGTACCCCTACCAATGGACAATTCAACAATGACGTAATTTATGACGCAGTATATACGTCATGGCATGTATAAATTGAACTAATATACATTTTCCATTGTTTACATTGTACGTGTTGGATAACAACACGACCTGCCAAGAAACTGCTCGTACGAGTGAAATTCACAGGTAACTCGTACTCGTACAGAAATGGTGTCAATGTGAACGGCCACCATTGGAATACACGCAAACTCGTGTTTACTGGAACCCATACACCGGTACCTGGACTCGTACTCGTATGAGTGTGAATGTAGCGTTCGACTGTGATCATTGCAGGAAGTTGAAGAAGCTGGTCTATTCAGCCGTTCAGGCACTGGAGGCTGATCTGGTGTCACTCAATAAACTGTCCAGGTGTGTAAACTGTCCAGGTATGTAGACTGTCCAGGTGTGTCAGTTAATAAGACGACAACCAACACATTCATTTGTGTAACACTTGCTTCTGTCTCTCAGTGCTTGCGTCTTTTCTTTCTCCAAGAGACTGACAGAAATGTTCCTCGGAGAGTTGACGAAAAAAACGCCCATCTCTAGGGAGAAGAAAAGGGGCGACCAGTTATATCTTGATCAGTAGTTCATCATTTTCAGGGCTGCACATCACTCTATTACGTGAGTAATGATTTTTTTTCCAACCAATCAGTTATTGAGTTGTGCTTTTGGTTTTTGGACTTATGAATCTTGGTTCTGGAACTCAAAGTCTTGGTTTTGGGATTGAACATCTAAGTCTTGACAACACGTGCGGTTGTTATCAGTTTAATGCAGCTCGTCTTCATCTGTGATTGACATGGCATTTAAGAGAGATATGATTCAGCCTGTGACGTGATGTTGTAACAGTGCCGGGCTGAACGTTGCCAGCTACATACACAAAACGCCTCTCGGCTTGCTCACACCAAGAGTTGGAGGTGAGTTGGCACTGTGTCATTTGATATGGCTGTAACATGACACAGTGCCACTGATTCACATTGTTGCTTGTCAAGTCGTTTGTGACAACTACAGCTAATGGCATGAATGGGCCGAACAGAGCGACGGAGATTTGTCTGTGTATTTTGAGCAGCACTGTGTCATTTGTTGCTTTTGTACCGGTGTTGGTGAGCTGTCATGTGATGATGTTGATAATGAGTAGATGATCACTGATGAGGGACGCATAGAAACTTAATTATATGTGAATTGTAGGAAATATTGTAGATCTCAATGGTTAAGGTTATCTGAGGTGAGATTGGAAGTGCACAGAGGAATGTTTTATGATACAAAGTCACTTGTTTTGACCCATTGATTCACATTCCAGCTGAAAAATCTGATATTCAAAGATAGACAGACAGTGCTTAAATTGTGGAAGAAGAACTGAGCTCTGGATCAGCACCAAGGGGAAGAGGTCTGGGGAGGGGGTGTCCCCTTCCAGGGTGACTAGGGGGTTTGGGGCATCGTGAGCTCACACAGCGGGGTCTGGGGTGGAGCCCCAGCCGAAATTGAATTTGCTGTCTTTTGACTTTTTGACTGGCACTGGTTGCAAATCTATAATACATGCCAGTGGCATCATGTATCAACATTCAACATTGCAAACATGCATTTTACCCATCACTGAGCGACAGCCGAAGTATATTGCGCAGACATAAACCTACACGTATTGCTGAGTGAAACTGATCTGAAGCGTGGAGAATAAGCAGTTATAAATATGTTGTTGACGTTGATGAGAAGATGACAGCCATGACACACAGAAAGGTCTTGACAGTCTTGAAGGCAATGATCGGCAGACGTATTATGTACATTGTTTATATAATTGATATATTGCTGGTTGCCGAGTCAGTAGGATTGTGTCTTGATTGTGTCTGCGTGTTAATGAGGTCTGCCGATGAAACTGACATACTTTGTTGGTCCGTACGACCTGCTTAATCACCGAACTCTACGACCAACTCCTATGACCATAGAAGGTAAAGTCTCTATGCTCATCATGACTCGGTGTTTATACTGTTGATAGTGTCACTCTTCTGCAGTTTTTGTCAATCTTCCTGATACCGCATTCCAATGCGGAGTCTACACGTCTGTTTCGGTGAGCAACTATTTTTCTTTTAGACTTTATCTGACATTTCTCTCCGTATAGTTTCATATTGCATCCGGCATCTGATTGCATCACGTGTCAGTGTCGAAACGTGTACACACCAATAAAGACTGTTGCCAGTGACTCGTGCCAGACAACAATCTGCTGACTCTCAGATCTGATCATCCCATGCAGTTTCTACTGCACGGGATGTGCGATTTGGTTCACGGAGCTTCCATGTGTCAGCTGCAGTTATATGTCTCAATATTTATGTCCGCTACTGATCCATCTCAAAGACAGACACCAGTCATGAACAGTTGAAAGACAGTCTGAAAACCTGGCATTTTGATTGCGTCTACTCACAAGAGGCGCCTCCGCGAACATCCGTTTAAGAGGCACCTTACAAATCTACAGTTGACTTGACTTGTTTTTGACATTGTCATGATGTAAACTAAGAGCAGGGGTTGCTGTGTGGTGCTTTAGCGATTGTAGAAAACAATGTTGGCTACACTGTGACTGTCGGTATTGAGCGCAGCACTCCACGCCGACTACAGACTTCACCGTTGATCAAGTCTCAAGACGCTGGTCATGGTAAAAGGTATCAGTAATCCACTTGATTTGCCATATGGCTACAGCTATGGATTCTTTCCTTTGACTCACACTGTCCTCCTATAGACACACATATAACCATGTGACGCCCACTGTTGCTGTATGGGTACAGCTATAAAGCATCCTGTGCCAGACCGGGTTAAGCCGTCATTTTTAATTTTTGACATCCGGGCACTCTGACGCTCAGGACTGAGCCTCAGAGTGCCCGGATGTCTAAGTTACAAATGACGGCTTAACCCGGTCTGGCACAGCATGTTGTATGCAAGGCAGCTGTATGCTGTGCCGGATGTCGTTATGAGCTGAGCGTTGTTGCCTTTTGCCACATTAGTCTGGCCGTCGTTATTATATAGATGTTTTGAACTGCCATCAGTGATAATTGTTTTCAACGTGTTAGACCTATTGCTCACACCTGTGTATGCTGTGGATGTATTGCAGTCTGCCGCTGTCCTCTCTGACCAGCAGTAACAGCAGCTTGATGCCCGCCGTGTTCGTTCTGTCTCTTCGACCTCCCGTCGCCGTGTCTTTACCAATGCTCGACCGACTGCGCCATCTGAGTGGTACGTCTTACCTTACCTTTGGGGTAGATATCATTCTATGGACGTTATCCAATGCTTGGCCCACTATGTGGGCCGATTGTTTATCCCCGTTATGCCAGAGGCTGTATAAATCTTCCAGAAGCTTTCGCAAGGTTCAGGAGTAGTTACCTAAATCAGTGTAATCCATATGGTAAAGACCGAGAAGAGTGAAAGTGCGGAGTGCGCTACGCTTGGTTAGCTGAGCTGCTTGTTCCTGACTGTGAGACATTGCCAACGCTGACACAGTGTAGCGTAGCACTTGGACTGGACTTACTGTTCACTTTGTTCCATTACTTGTTTTGTTTAATAGTTGTATGATATTAACACTCTATCTGCCAAGCCAGTTTCTGCTGGATGCTGTCTTTGGGTACAACTTAGTGTCAGTTGTCAGCAGCAGCGCCAGAGTACGGCTGAGTTACATGTACTGCATGACAAGTATATCTTAGCCCTACGATGCCCACTGCTGCCATATGGGTACAGCTATAAAGCATGCTGTGCCAGACCGGGTTAAGCCGTCATTTGTAATTTTTGACATCAGGGCACTCTGACACTCAGGGCTGAGCGTCACAGTGCCCGGGTGTCAAAAATTACAAATGACGGCTTAACCCGGTCTGGCACAGGATGCTTTATAGCTGTACGCATATGGCAGCAGTGGTCGTCAAAGGGTTAATTGATGATGTAACTTGTCGTTGGTGGTGAAAGTGTTAAGCTGGCTGTTCGTTGTCAAATCGTGGAAGGAATTGTCCAGTGCTGACTGAGGTAGATGAGTTGAGTGTTGTGTTTGCGTGGAAGGCGTGGAGACTGTGGACTGTGGTCCAGTGCGTCCACTCGCTGCCATACTGGTGGAACCTCTCATTCGTGGAAAGGTGAAGGACTGTGATGCGTGGTCAAAACACTCCCATGTGGTATGTATATGGTCAACTGCTTCACTCTTTTCTCTCACTGGCATTTCTGGCTTGCATTACGGCCCATGTAATTGACATTTTATTGTCTAGTTTAGATGCTGTAAACCCTCTGATGCCCGCTGTTGCCACATGGGTACAGCTATAAAGCATCCCTGGTCAGAAGTCGTGTGACGCAGAATCTGCGTTATGCCTTCAACTTCAGAAAATATAACACGCTGCATAACGGCTGTCTATGTTAAACCTTGGACACCCACTGTTGCCATATGGGCACAGTTTTGACATCCGGGCATTCTAACGTCCAGCCGTGAGCTTCAGAGTGTCTGGATGTCAAAAATTACAAGTGACGGCTTAACCCGGTCTGGAACAGGATGCTTTATAGCTGTACCATATGCCAATAGTGGGTCTTCTTCTTGTGTGGCGTGCACCAATAGGGGTGGCAAAGGGTTAATATTATGAGTCTGCTAGCGTATTGGCTGTGTGCTGGCGTGAGCAGTGACACTTGGTGTATGTTCACTGTTCATTCTGTCAGCTCAGACGGCGTCCTAGCGTTTAAGAAGGTTTTAAGAAATTTTATGACGAGAAACAGCCTTTGTGACACGTTTGAAATCACTAATTATGTGTAACGTGGCAGAAATGTTGAAAGCGTAGTTAATTGTGATAGAGAAGGAATCGCCGTCAGAGAGACGGATTTGGGAAACACTTCACCATGTGGTTCAGTATCCCCTGCCTGTGCTGGTGACAAGTCATAGAACTATGTACTGTCCAAACGTGCTTAACTTAGGACATTGTCGCCATTGTAACTGTGTAAATTGTACAAAAAATGCACAAGGAATGAAAAATAAATACAAATGACCAAACATTACACACGTGAGCAGTGTGATGAACGTGAGTTGACAGTCAGTCGGTGCATGAGTAGAAAGACAGAAAGATTAAGAAATAGTAAAGCAGTAATCAGTGAATTTGAGCAACATTGATTACAGTGATGAGAGATATGATGATTGATGATGGTGAAAAAGATAAATAACACCTGACAGTCAGCTGATTGTGATTAATCACACCTGGTTGCCATGTCGACTGATTGCTGCAGGTGCTACCAGGTGGTCAGGTCCATCGCTACTACGTGTCAAGTTCCACCGAGGCATCAAGCAGTCTTCAGACGGGAGTCATCGTGTCAAAGATCATGTTTGGTTTGCCCTCGAGCGTTCCCGCTGTCATCTCGCTGCTGCGGCAGCAGGCTCTCTTCAACACAGTTCTTCTCAGCTGTCTGAGGCCGTCTTCACTCACAGGTCTGTGGACCTTTCAGCCGCCGTAACTGATACACGATGTGGACCAGGCAAGGTAGATGCTGTCAGTTTGGCTGGTGTCTTGTCAGCACTTTGCAGATGTACAGTGTGAGTCAACAAAAAATCCCCCCCCCCAAGCTCGTGACATTTTTTCATTTTTTTCGCAAACTGTTGAACATTTTTAAACGATTTTTTACACACCTATTATACGTTCCTATCTTCGCTAGATTACAAATTTTTATTCAATTATATCCAACTTTGCCGAAGTTATGCCATATTAAGCGCAACTGCTTTGTTCACGTAATGTGCTCAAAATGTCCATCATCGGCTGAAACGCATGCGTTGACACGTTTGCGTAAGTCGTTGATAGCTTTGTTGATCGTTGTCTGTGGCAAGTCACTATAAAATCAACACTTTTATAATGTAAACAAACATGTTGGATATGACGTGACGTCAACAGTGACATCATTTGCTCAGTAAGCATGATTAGAAGTTAAAGTCCTAGTGAAATGTAAAAATTCGCTGTGTGGTCGCGCTTAGTATGGCATAACTTCGTCAAAGTTGGAAATAATTGAATTAAAATTTGTCATCTAGTGTAGAAAGGTACGTATAATAGGTGTGTAAAAAATTGGTTAAAAATTCCCAACATTTGGAAAAAATTGTTAGAAAACCGCGGGGGGGGATTTTTTTGACTCACACTGTATGTGTAGATAAGTGCAAACAGTTTCAAATACTGAAGGTTAAAGGTTAAAAGGTTCACAATATAGCTCTTCGTCTACACACCTTAGAGCTACGGGACACCACCTGTCATATGGGATCACACAGTGTTACCTGTCACCCGACACAGGTGAATGAGCCCTGCCTAACCTCAGCCAGAAAGGATGGAAGGCTTAGTTGACCAAGGTGACTGGTTATACCAAGATGGTTGCTCGCCCGCAGACGGTCACCCATCCAAGTATTAACCGGGTCCGATGTAGAGTAACTACTTGATAGAGACCAACGCGTTACCACTATGCCAGGCCACCACCACTGGACCCTAATGATCACATCTTAGCATGCAATGTAGCGTTTGAAGTGATCAGTCAAATGGCATTACAGCTGTCAGTTGCTCAGAGGAATACCTTCCATTAAAGTAAAGCAACGACAGAATGACGAGTGTTAAGTTTGCATGTAAAAGTATCGTTGGGGACAGACTGGTCGACAGTTTACACAACTCGGCTGTGTTGTGGTAAACAACATTGTTGCCACGGCTGCGAGTAGTTATGAATACAGTGATGACAGTTGTGTCAAAAGGCTGCTTCTGTTGTCAGAGTTGTTTTGCTGCCTGCTAGCATCATTATTCTATTCTTCTTCACTGTCACGTCATAAACAATACTGTGCTATTGTGGTCTGCCTATGAGTTGGAGTGTTTGATGGAGCTAAGGCGCTGCGGGTGGATGTTATAGATGATGTTCAAAGTCACTGATATTATACTGGCCGCATGGCAGACAGTGATGCCTGAAATATGTGAAGCTTTTGTGCAGTGTTTTCCGCATAGCATTGATGTTGATTTTTTGGGGGGTAATGCACTTTAGTACATGGTGCTGCCTTTTGCTAGACCAATTCCGCCCGTCCGTCTCTGTCTGTGACAAGTCGGAGCACTGCAAAAACGGTGAGACATAGGCCTATGGTTACTATGGGGAGCCTGTAGGAAGTTACTACTGGGCTACTCAGGAGACCCATCTCCAACCCCAAACTGGGGACTCACAACCCCCAGTCAAAACTTGCATTGCAGTTTGTGGTCAAACGGTGCCAGATACAACGGTGGTTTGTATTGACAGTGTACGGCAACATACGATCGCCCTACCCAACAGTACCATCGTCTACTCTCTAAGGCACTTCTTACCATGAGGAAAGAGGGCAGTCAAAAAATACCGACCATCGGCTGCGTAGTAGGGTTTACGTACGTTGTTGTACTTACCTCATTTCCATGTCAAGTCACACACATAAGGCGTGTCACGAACTGCAGACACAGTGGGCAATAATACTGCAAGATGTCATGTGTGTTTGGAAAAGTTTAGCCTATAAATGTACATGGCGACCCAGTAAAGCTCCAAATAATGTCATTAGTGAGTTACGACCGAATGTGGCGTGTCTCACTGACGGTGTTAAAATCAAAATCGAAAATCACGATTTTTTTGTGACAATTGGCCCATATTGAAATCACGAACTTTGTTAAGTCATTGTTACGATATATTTTTGCAGTAGTTACTGGATGTTGCTGGATTAAATGACTTTATAATTTTCATTGTTATTGTTGTTTTTGTTACACATGGTGGCTGGCGGAAGTTGTAGGCCTACAGCATTCGACACAATAAATAAGTAAACTGATTGAATAAGCTGCTACAGGAGAAAATGATCGCTCAAGTCCAACAGAACAAGTATTTATATTATGTTTTCAGGATTTATATTAGCATTATTAGGTTAGGTTAGTCACAAGATGAGTACTCTGGAAATACCATACACCGAAAAATGGAATCGAAATCGCGATTTTTCGTTTAATATCTAATCGAAATCGATCGTCTGTCAGTATCGTCACAGCACTATTTGTGTGTCAAGTCTTTGTAGAACACAGTGACTGTGATGTGATAGTGCTGTCGTCTGTCAGAATGTGAAAACGCCTTGGTGCTGTCGTTTGACGTTGCCGTGCCGTCAATTCAAAACCTTCTCATCACGTTTGAACACCCGTACTTCACGTCACTTGTGACTGGTATCTTGTTTCCGTACTGTCGTCATCATATCGCTTCATCATGAGATAACCTGTGTACCACTAAATGTAGTGAAGTGAGTTTACTGAAAACTTTTGCACTCTTTTTAAATTTTCTTTTCGGCTTTCAAGTAAGTCGGTTTGTAGAAAGCTGTATCACAGCAGTCATGCTTTCTGCACATGACATCAAAGTGTTTATATTGGTGAATTACACGAGTGAAATCAACAGTGAAATAAGCTGGTGAAGATCATTGCTGCTGGCATGAGGTAACAAGTAACACCGTGTTTGCTGTGTGTGTATCGTTGTTCAGTGGAAGTTGACATTCTCGACATCTCTGGCGTCAAATGTCGTATTGTTCCGAGCACCGCGGAGTTGCTTTGTCCTGATGACTATGCCAGTAAAGTGTTCCAACGGTAAGTTTATTCCGAGTCGGCCACACTTAGTGACTTTCTGTAAGTTAGACCAGTGTTCTTTTGGTGCATCTTGCCCGGTGGCTGAGCAGTAGAACAGACACCGTGATGTCGTGATAAGTGCTTCACTTATACCTCGCTTAAAGAATTATTTGAGAATGTTGATGCTACTGCAATCGTGGATTTTATAATCAAAGAAATAAATTTTTACCATCTTGTATAATGTTTGTTATTTTGTTTTCATTTTACATTAGCTGTTGGAACCTTGTTTTACATAACCTCTTTTAATCATTCGTTTATTTAATGTTATTCATGTTTAGTATCGGTATATATGTTATAATATATTATATTATCCAAAACGTTCATCATGAATGGCACTGTATAGCCTAATTGTGCTGATATGACCTACTCACTTACTGTTCAGAAACGCTTAATCAGGCTGTTGGATCAGGTGTCTGTCGCTGCCGGTCATGCTGCGTGCCATTCTCAACAGAGCTGCCGTGGAGTCTGCTCGTCGACCTCCTTCTCAGCTGACCATGAAGCGGTCACCAACGCCATCGACAACGTCCGCTGCACTCCACCGGACACCTTTACCGTCAACTCTCGTCACAACAGCCAACTCGGCGTGTCCGCCATTTCCCGGTAATAGTCCATCGCCGAAGCTGACGACGCCCGGCGACCGCGGCCATCACAATCCAATGTTGACCAGTCTCCTGGAGTCTGACGCGCTGACTCCGAGCGGCGGCACCGAGGTGTCCAATAAGAAGAAAACAAGCGCGGCAGACATTATGACGGCAATGAAGCGACAGTCGTCCGTCGACGAAGTGTTTAACGGAAGCACCACGTCGTCGAGGTCAGCGGCGGCGTTTCATATGAACACCGGACCACAAGTCTCACGGTCCTACTCTGTGCCGGTTCCGTTGAGTTCTCCTCACCCTTCCGTCAAGCTCGAGCCTGGATCCTCTCTATCCATGAAACCACTGATGTCGACACCTGTGGACCATGGCAGGACCTTCGGTACTACGAGATCCAGCACGTCTGAGCTGATTAACCTTCTGTCATCCGACAGCTTTTCTGGCAGCGGTGTCGGCACGCCCGGTCTAAGTGCCAACAAAAATCAGTTTGACTTTAAAAACGGATCGTCCGAGTCACTGGCGAGCTTGACAGGGAACAGCACTGGTAGAACGTCAGCTGTCAGTATGGACTGGAGTGATGGTTCCACTGTCAATGCCAGTGTGGACTGGGAAACCTCAAGTACCGCGTCGGACGATCTCCGGCAGAAGTCTTTCACGTCTAAGAGTAGTCAAGTTATGAGGAACAACTTGACTTCGAGCGGCATTAAGACGGAGCCAATCGTAGTACGAGACGACGCTACCGTTGGGCTAGTCGCGGTACAGAATAAACCTCTTACCGTCAAATTCAAGCGTTGTATATCGAAGCCATCGACACAGCGTCGATCCAACCCGGAGTCCGACGGCACGGTTGATCGTGCCGCATTGAAGGAGCGTGCCAAGACGTGCCAGGGTGCCAAGCTGAATTCAACCACGACAGACTTTATACTGCCGGAAAGTTTGGATTTTGAGGTGGATAGTTTAACGTCGGCTCCGATGGCTGTTGTGGCATGTTCGCCAGGTCGATCTTCAGCGTCACCGCGACTTCCAGGCGGCGGTACCGGCCTAGCGGACGTTCTGAAACCCGGGGATAAGAGGCCGCGAGTGTCGGGAAAC
>Ga0056114_1001494_pt1 | contig 10749 bp, 4 predicted proteins | sample WorMetHERISLAND1_FD_77005 | JGI IMG/M metagenome (GOLD analysis project Ga0056114, IMG submission 77005) | Marine gutless worms symbiont microbial communities from Max Planck institute for Marine Microbiology, Germany - Olavius loisae HERON... ... | reverse complement strand
GGGGAAGCCCTTAGAATTTGGTGATGAAATTTGGCGTCAGAAAACTAGAGTCTTGGGGCTACCAGATGGTGAAGAAATCATGCCGCTAGCTTTCTTCGTTTTGACACAATACTGGCGCGTGACTGACAGACGGACAGACACGTTGCGATCTCTATAACCCGCGCTAGCATAGCGTCGCGCGGGTAAAAATTATGTACGCTACTATAATACGAAAATAATCATCCAAAAAAAACTGACGGCTGGACTTAAGCCTGCTACCACAGTACCATTAGGTTATACTTCCGCGACTTTAGGCTATTCGCCCGGCCCATCACCATTATGAACAATTCATGATTTCATTTGACTTCAGTCCCACCTCAGTAAAATCATTAAACCGGATACGAAGCCATATTGGTATCCGGATATTTATCTGGATATTTTATTATCCGGTAAATGGATATCCGGATAGTAAATTATCTGTTTTGAGCATCGATCATGGCAATAGGTCTGGACTAGACATGAGCTAATAACTGTAAGTATGTGAGTAGTGAGAGTGTTTCTACGATACAGTTAACATAGGTCACACAAACAGAAGCTAAGAACAGTGATAAGAGATACAGTTGATGGCGCAAGAGAATGAGTAGATTCTTAACGGCACATCAGCAAATATGCAGTGACAGCAGTGTCATTCTGGAAAACACAGGACAGAAGACAAATTAAAAATACCAACAATACACAAACTACATACAACCCAAGAATAGCAAACAATGCAAAACACAGCAAAACAAAACTAACCCGGTTCAGTCGCCTTTTACAACAATCGGCCAGGAAACGAGGCGGGCCTATTTTCTAATGCTCCCAAGCCCACACGGAGCAGTTGATGGGCACAAGCCAAAGAAGATGTAGTTATGAGAAATCAAACGACGCTTGACGATGGGACATTGTGAATGGTGCTATCAGTTGCTGGACGTCTTACTACTGTTTTACCCAAAGGAACCACTCTTCGTGAAAACGACATTGTTTCAAAACATGACGCCAATGTTTCTCAGCTGATGATACCATCTCGTTTGGTGCTTACAAACGCCAATAACAATTTTGCATCATGACTCAAAAGTGATGCAACATGAACGGGCATTAATCCACCATGCACGCAGTTGCTGCGTACTTCTTCCCAAAGGCGAGAGCAATTAAGAACAATTAAGACAATTGTGATTGCTAACCAGACAAAATGGTCATTCTTTGAGCCTTAGCCTAGCTGATAAGACAGTCACGAACAACAAAGGCCAAGAACCTGGACAACAGGCCAGAACACTGGTTGACCTCCATGCTTTTGCCGATAAGCAGCAGTTCCACAGCACTATCTATCTTTAATTTTAGCTCAGTCGTTTGACTAAAAAATCTGCTATTGGTTGGCAACTAGGCGACGTGCAACTGGCGGGACAAAGAAAGGCCGGTAGTGATATAAGGCCGCGTGCTGGTGGGCCAAAGACACTAGGTCGTGCAAAGCATGGCCTACAAGCGGTCCCGAGCAATGCTCGTACGATTAAAAAGGAACCAAACTAAACAACACCAAACAATACTGCTTGGTAGTAGCTATGACGGACCTTGGAAAACTCAATTACAGATTTTATGCAGCAGCAACCTGACTGGAAATCAAACTCATGCCAACTAAAACCCAAGTTCCTGAGTCTATGTTATGCTACTGTGTTTTTTATGAATATTGAACAGGTGAGTTTTATCTAACTAGCCGGTGACAGCGGTGTACCTGGCCAACGGCAGCGACGTCGCTAGGCAGATTTGTCGGAATTCTGCGAAGGGCGCTTCTGTGATGGCGTGAAAAACCCCAGTATGCGAGATAAGCCGGATGCCGGTTTTGACTGCTTTGATGCCGGCAGCGACGCCGAAGAGGACGACTCGGATGGTTTACTGGACGTGCTACTGGCCGACGTGGTGGGATACGCTCGGACTGGGGTTGAACGCCGATGGTTCGGAGGTGGCAGCGGCGTCACGCCAGACAACGATTCGCTTAGAGACGAACCACCAAATTGCAAACAAAACAGCTACGTTTGCTAGCATACGCAACTGAAAATAAAACCGCGGAAACAAAACCTCAAAACAATCAGAAGAAAATCATCCAGAAAAATGCACCGGAAAAAGTGAAGAGAGAGATTAGCAGCAGCGACGATGAACAGAATTAAATACACAGCCTCATGCCAGTAAGTACAGAGCATGACAACAGAAAAGGCAATCAAAGTCAGAATACAGATCATTTCCCACAATCTGTAAATTCCTCCATTCTGTCTCTCGAGGCTTTGCAGTCAGCAATCATCAATAAATATATTACAAAGACGCTTAAGGCGTGAGCTCAATTAGCAAACATGTTTGAGTTTGTATTTAACATGGTCTCAGTCAGAATCTCTGTGTGTAACAGATAGGCAAACAACCACATGCATATCGGTCAATAAATTTCTATTTGTTATGTTTTGCTAAAATTTGTACAAAGGTATTCTGTATGCATAACTGTTTGAGAACAAAATCAGACACCATGACAAAAGTATCAATTATGTACTCATGACGTAGTGTATGTATGGGCACAGCCATATTTGTTTGTGTTTGCGGCAGCTTAAACAGCACCTGCAGCAGGTTGACTTGTTCGTCACACATAAATGCAAATATGTTTGCGGTCGAAAATAAACAGGTAATCAAAAATCTGACTTTTTTGACGAAGACGAACATGCTTGCTAATTAAAATCACGCCTTTAAAAGCACTGCACCGACGTTAGTCATGCAAGAAGACGGGACTTCTGATACCTCAGCGTCATGCTACCCACTCGGCGTGACGGTCGCGGTTCGGCAACTGATCGCCACGGTTTGGTCATCTCCTCGAACACAGAAGGTGCAATGTACGTGAAGCCCTGCATCAACACCGTCTCCGTAACCGATGCAGGAAGTGTGAAAATTACACAATTAACAAAACTAGAAACAGACGATCTCATGTGTCATTCTCTGCCTCCGCAGGTCCGAAGCTCCTTCCATCTGAACTGCTAAGTACAAGCTGACATTAGCTTTCAATGACTTAAGCGGCTACTGAAGACATTTTTGTTCGGATGCTGAGATCGCGGCACATTGCGACTGACTGTTAAAGCTGCGCTTCAAAGGTTTTCTTTCTTACTTACTTACTTGCCAGTCAGAAGACCTTCAATCAAAAATAAAAAACCACTGTATCAACGACGTCCTGTCACTTAATAAGAACAAAGTTTAACCTCTAAACTGATTAAAACACATCTATGGAACTACCTACCGACAGAGATCCGGAGGAAAGACATTAACATTATAGACGATTACTTAAGGCGTTTTTGTTCGTTTAGATTGCGGTGCATTGTGACTTTTACTTAAGTGCACCGGGTATAAGCACTCTTACTCACTCACTCACTCACATGTTTATCATTGTAACATGGCTGGCACATATCATATTCTTTGTCACATAGCAATTGCCTTTTCTCAATACTATCTGCCTATACAGACAAAAGAAGACGTTATGTGATGAATCTTACATAGAATACTTGGTTAGCACTTGAACTAAGTACACTTCCATCGGTTGGAGAGTCTATTGGAGTCTGCCTGGTGAACTTGCTGTCAAACAGACTTACATCTGTCTCATCGTGCTACACACACAATCCGTGCTCCTCAAAGACAATATTCTATTACAGACAAGTCAGTTCAAAATGTCAATCGTAAATGATAGGGGCCGCATCAAGTGTTCCACCCCACCCGTCTGTCCATCTGTCTGGTGCCTCCACATTTTCTTGAAAGCCACAAACATTTCTAATTTAGTGGAAAAAAGCGCTGGACAAGAGTAACTAGAGAAGCAAATATGAAATCTGAAGGTCAAAAGTCAAGGTCGCAAGGAACGAAGATGTAAAAACTGTTTTTGCGCATTTCTTTGTCAAAAGTGGATAGATTTATGTCCAACCAAACTGAAATAAGCACCATACCATTGTACACATATCGTCGAATACAGTTCATCAGCGAAAATGTTTAGTTTTTGTGATAATCTTATCTAAGAGAGTCACGCGACTCATATCTCAAGATCTTTTTAAGACACACAAACACACTCAAGCAGCTGAACAAAAAGGCCAAATTCCAACGTGACTAAACACTAAAACCGTTGAGCAAAGGTGTAAAGCAGGATTTTTTAACGGCCGTTAATATGCAGAAACTGAAGCATCAGTTTTGTTTGAAACTGTATCTTATAGAACGACCCTGTGTCAGACTCCTATCTTTTGCACGCCTTTGTCATCAAAAACGCCTACCAGGCTGCAGCCAGTATCCGGGAGCCTAAAAGTGGGTCGTTATATAAGTGAGTTTCAACAGTCTACAGAGTATATATACTCACACTGCTCGTATAATATACCCTGTAGACAATGTTAAAACCTGCTCATAATGTATGTTTCACAACTGCCAACATTTCACAACTTCAGGGTGGGGCTGGCACTAAGACATTCGTCCTGTCAACAGTCTGACGCCATGCTGTATAATTCCACACTTTATTCACTTTCTCACAGAGACAGAACCATTAGCAATCAGTAACATTATTAGTGATGTGTCAAAAAATCAATTGTGTTGTTATGTTCTGATGACAGAATACAATACAGACATAATACACACATGACAACCAAGATGATCCAAATCAGTGCATTTCCCTAGAATCTCAGTAATGGAAACCAATAAAAAACCACAAAACTTTCGTCATTGACCGTGTTAAGCCGTCATTTGTAATTTTTGACATCCGGGCACTCTGACGCTGATGTCATTTGTTGGTCTAAAGGACATGACTTTACAGAATATAGTCGTTGTTTTAGTGAGTCTGATCAGCTCAGTGTCAGAGTGCCCGGATGTCAAAAATGACAGCTTAACCCAGTCTGGCACAGGATGCTTTACAGCTGTACCTATAATGGCAACAGTGGGCGTCAAAGGGTTAACAGCTGGTCATGGGCAAGCACGTTAGAATTATTCAACTAACAAAAATGAGAAACAGATTAACGATGTTACCAGAGTGGGTCTGTATGGTGGCTCCAGTCGTCGATTGATGGCGTCTGCCCAGTTGATGTGTCTGAAGAACGCGTGTGACTAAAACAACATCAACTTGACAATGAGAAACATACAGAAAAAACACACTGCAAAACAGTATTTCAAAACACACTTCCACTTACTTGACCCATCGACGTCCACCCGTGCCATATGGGTAAAGCTCAAGACCGAGTGTCAGAGTGCCCGGATGTCAAAAATTACAAATGACGGCTTAACCCGGTCTGGCAGAGGATGCTTTATAGCTGCACTCATATGGCAACAGTGGGCGTCAAAGGGTTAATAATTTCACCAAAAGACACATTTCATGGACGAGACTGTATTCCACATTCCCATCAGAAAACATCACAGAGACATCTTGAAACTTCTTAGGAAAATCTTAGGAAGATTTCTTATGTAAGGACAATCTTTGACAATATCTGGGAAAAAAAACTAACCAGACATAATTTCGCTCTACTTACTAATTCACGATTTAACAACAACGTCATGTAATAACATCCAACATGATGCAAAAATAAGTTAGTTACAATTATTATTGTGCTATTATTACATAGTTCAAGATAGTGCTTTGGCACTACTATTACTACCACGGTATTACCATGACCCCTGTACCCATTCCGACAAAATTAAGTAGAAGATATTTATTGGGCTTAAACAACAGTAATCCATGACAAAATTCAGAACAATAAAAATAGAGCCACGATGCCAGAAAACCCTTAGGTCAACAATGCTGGCCACACACACACAAACTACTAAAAGCTAACTAAACGTTCTAGTAGATTCATAACACAAAAAATTAAGACAAATATGTGCCACAAGGCACAGATAACACTTAACTAAAGAAAATACAGTACAAAAAAACACAATTACCAATCAAACATAGATTAACTATATGTAATAGGTTAATTAATTAATTAATGAACACACTCATAGTCCCCTTTATCGGGGTAATCCCGCGTTACCCAATATTATCACCATATCACCCTCTAGCTACCACTACAAACTCATAGACATCATGACGACCTTTATCTGTTTAGCATCGTCAGGTCCAGATCCCAGTCGCTCGGCGATATTCTTCTTCAGCAGCTGCAGCAAGCGTCATACATTGTTAATTCACATTGACACAATGTCAGAGACGCAGGTAACATTCATATACAATCCAGTTATATGGCCTTCGTCTGTGTTAATACAACATCTACCCACAGCCCTGACCATTTAATGCAGATGGTCAAACCCCCTAATTATTGACGGCCAAACAACAGGCTCACAAAGCCATCACCCTCACCCCCATTGTATTGCGCAGAAATCAACCGGTTCTCGACTGGGACTACAAAGTAAGTCAGTATCGACCGAGTGTCTGTTATGTCAAGGTCAATTACCGCAGTTTGCTGTTCACTGCATGCAACTTGAGAAACAAGACACGTTCTCTTCTCAGTGAAGATCCAGATCAGTATTCATGGCCAATACGTCTTACAAACAGCCTCTTCGACTTAGTCCCCGGTACTCGTTACATCTTTGAACCAATCGCGGTAGAGACCTTGGGCGTTTTTAACACATCAGACTGCACAGAATGATGATCGTACCCAATTTTGTATTTAATTCTCAATTATTAAACTCCCTCGGGATTATATGTACCGAGGGTCTTTAAAAACAATAATAGTAGTAATAAGAGCATCATGCAGTCAACACAAGCTAATGACTGTTGATAAAGACGATACTCGTGACTAACTTTCTTCAGCAGTCCGCGCGCTTCATTAGTCAGATACGGAGGCAGGTTTAGCCGTCCTTTCAGTATCTGTTATACATTACACAACATAGGACAAGACAAATCTTTCATGCTGCAACTGTGTCAGAATGCCATTGGCAAGCATGGGCCAGTGTAGCATGCCTTTACTGTAGCACGTACTGATGAAATGCAGTTTATCTTGTCGATCTCAGCAACACCGAACAGAAAAGTTGTAACTCAGCCGATATGTAAAAAAGGGCTTGCCTATCCCTTGCTTTATCTTGCTGTATCGCAACAGATAAATCTAAAGGATGTTCTTATGGAACCAGCACAGCCGGAAATATTTCGGGAAAAACAAACTAAAAATAAAACAACTAAAATTAAGTAAGCTGTAGCAGTAAGCCTGTATTGACGGTATTGAAATAAAATTAAGTTCATAATGTTTGCACCTCAAACAGATGTTCATGCAAATGCACAAATGTTTCTAAAAATAGGTTGACCTAGCTATCTAGGTCGGTCAACATTGGACAAACAATCCAACGCTGTGACATGCTAATGCCGATAATGGATGAGTGAAGTTTAATAGGTGCAATATTGTACGTGATTTTAATTCTAACACCAATTAATATTGGAAAAAGTGCATAGAAAATTTGTGTCGGCATGTTAGCGTAACTGTAGAACAACGTTCATGTAACGACCAAAATTATACCATTGTTTGTCAGAGTTTGTTGAAAAGTTGTTCAAAATGTTGGAAGATATCTGTGCAAGATGAATACGAATGAGTATGCAGTAGAGTAATGATGGTTCGTTAATGTAAACACTGACCTTGTCAATGGTTTTCTTTCGATTCTCGGCAGTGAATGGCGGCTACATACAACCACAGAGTTCAATCTCAGTATATTATCTGTTTGATGACAGTAGTTTAACCAACAATAAAACATCTTCAACCCAAGTTTAAAAACAAGTTTTTAAACTAGTACCACATTTGAATTTTTTTTTGAGGAGGGTGGGGAACTATTCCGAACCAAAACCACAGTTTTCTGGTAGTCATCTGACATTTTTGTTGTAATTAAGTGTTATATCTATGCAGATATAAAGATTTATTAATACATGAGGACGGTGAGGTTAATACAGATGAAACACATAAAACATATCAAAGTAATGAGCTTAACATGCTAACATGCAAGCACAGAAAACAGGTTCTAAATCTTATCAGAAAATGACCTCACACCAACTTTTTCCTGGGAAAATTATGGTAAATGAAGAAGGAATAACTGGATAAGTTTGGTTATTCAACAGTAATAACAACTCTACCAATCACAGTAAATGAATTACTTATTTATCTCTTTAGTTCACTGATGTTGATGACGTTGCCTGAAGAATGACAGAAAAAGCCTATAGATCTAGACAGACAGACAGATCTAATCTAAACCTACTCGCATAAACTGGATCCATAAAACGAACAATGAAAGTCCCTCAACTGACAAAAAGGCAACGAAAAAAGACGAAAGTCAACTGGATTACAATCAGATTAGAATGAAGTCGGTTTCTTACTACCGAATAGATTACATTAATTCCACACAGAGTCTGAGCACTATAAAGCACAGGATAACAACTATAACACGACTTACGGCTCCAGTGAGCATATCAAACATGAGGGCTCCAAGGCTCCACCAGTCGACTGCTTTGCCGTGCCCACTTCGCATCAGTATCTCCGGCGCCCTGAAGCAATGCAAGAAACCGTTCTCCAGTGGTATTAGTGGTGACAATATTAGCATACAAAGTCTGTATTGACAAATGAAGCGAGTCGTGACGTTTGACAGTGGCTTTGGCTGTCAACCATGTCCATGCCATGATGCCGTCACAGCAAGCTTATGTCTTGGATCGTTCCGCGGCTTTGTAGACAAGACTCTCTCCAAGATCCAGCCAGCTTGAATCAACAGTCTACGGACTGGCATTGCAAACTGCACACTGCACCAGTACATGCATGGTGACCTTTATGACCTCAGGTGCTATGGGAATATTCTTACATTTCACTTACTTACTTGCTAATGGCCTAACGTTATAACTCACGATACACCATATACAAAGGCATAATATACTCTATTATCATTCAATCGACCTATATCAGCCCTGCTACATTGTTTGCCGCCAGGCTGATATACTAAACTTGCTATACTGGCCGATGTGAAAACAGTCTAATTATCTGCATTACCATCTTGACTGTGTCAGCCACACTAATCAGACATATGATTATGAAAGTACAGTTACATAGCACATACATGTACTCAATGGTGCCGCAGAAGGTGTGCGTGATTGATCCTCCGTGGATCGACTCTTTGCATAGTCCAAAGTCCGTCAGCTTCACGTGACCTGAAAAGTGTAAATTGTTTAAAAAATTACACATTAACTTCATTATAGACTACATTGTGCATTGAGACACTCTGCATAATACAAAACAGCCTCAATGGCGGCTAATTCTCGGCTATTTGAAACTCTCATCACATGCAGCCAGTGATGCCTAACAGATGAGGCAACGTCAAAGTAGTACAGATAATACAACTGACACTCATGTTAGCACAACACAGGTCTTGCTGGATAGTCTTCATCCACGTAGTACGAGGGCGTCCTGGTGGTCTCCTCCAGTTCTCCAAGGAGGAAGCAGTTAAGAAATTAAGATATTCCTGGCATCTGTTTCATCTGACATTTGCACAATGTGGACGAACAGGGAGAGACGCTGTGCTTGGACAATAGCTGAAAGGTGTGGTTTCTTGATAACAGTCAATGGTGTTAAAATACTATACAGTGCAAAATGGAAATTACTTTAAGTTTAAGGTGACTGAATCTGCAATAGTGTTGTTCGATGTTGCACTGATGTTTCTAAAAATAGGTTGACCTAGATATCTAGGTCGGTCAACATCGGACAAACATTCTAACATTGTGACACGCCAATGACGTTAATGGACGAGTGAAGGTTAACGGTCGCTGTGCGTTATTTAATTCTAACGCCATTTAATATTTAAAAGTACATGGAAAATTTGTGCCAGCATGTTAGCGTAACTTTAGGACAATGTTCATGTAACGACCAAAATTATGCTATTGTCTGTCCGAATTTAAGGCATGATTTCAGAAGGTCAAACAACTTAAACACGTTTATGTTCGCGCACAATTGTGATTTCGGAAAACTGTTTATGGTCAAACAGAAACATGTTTGAGTTGTGTTTGACGAACAAGTTAACCTGCTGCAGGAGCTGTTTCAGCTGCCTCGAACGTAAACAAATATGGCTGCATGAATATGCATAACGCGTTACATGTCCGTAATTGATGCGTTTTTGCAGGATATGTGCATAATTTTCTTGTTACACAGTTATTATGACGCATATGTAATGCTTTCATGCAAGTTTTGGCAAAATAACGATTGATAAAAATTTATTTAAAACAAAGTGACGTCGTTTTGGTTACGTTTCGTAACCAAACGTGATTTTGACTGTAAACAGGTTGAACAGCAACCAAGTCAAACAGAACTGAAACATTTTTCCGAAATCATGCCTTTGACCTATCTATGGCGTCATTTGCGAATCAGTGCTATATGTATTTCTTGGCCTCATTCTAAATGTTCACTTGCTCAGTTTTCCATTTTCAATGACCACTGGTCAGACTGTATCCACCACCAATGTACATACACTGCCGGAGCACACACTGATATCACCTTGTGTGTCCAGTAGTATGTTCTCTGGTTTCAGGTCGCGATAGATGATGCCGAACGAATGCAGATGTTCTATGGCGAGCGTAAGTTCTGCCAGGTAGAAACTAGAACAGTCACACCATGCAACTCAAAGTAACAACATCGGACTCAGCACCAGTCCATCACTCGAATATGAAGCTCGGTAGTTGCCAGGACAGTCGACGGTTACACAGACAGTGATGACTCATTTGTTTCTTAACCCTTTGACGCC
>Ga0056114_1001493_pt1 | contig 10750 bp, 14 predicted proteins | sample WorMetHERISLAND1_FD_77005 | JGI IMG/M metagenome (GOLD analysis project Ga0056114, IMG submission 77005) | Marine gutless worms symbiont microbial communities from Max Planck institute for Marine Microbiology, Germany - Olavius loisae HERON... ... | reverse complement strand
TTGAATCCTGATTTTGTGTTAAATTGTGTTTTGCGCCAGCATGTTTGGAGCTCTGAAGCGTGGCCGATTTCGAAGCATGGCTAGTCTTATACTTGTAAGGAATGTTGTTGGCGAACTTCAACCAAAAAGAACACTTGCGGCATCGCGCGGTTTCCTTGCGGCAGCACGGCTTTCTTGTTAAATAACCTTGAGAATCATACTGGTAAACTGATTATGCTGAAAAGTAATAAGCTATAATGCACTGTTGACAACCTCGCTGTGGCTGAAGTTGAGACGCTTGCCAATTTCCAGCATCATCTGCATACGTCCCACTGTGACTGGCAGACATGCACAGAAGCAGTCAACGGCTTCGACAAAGATCAGTTCGCTCGTCAACTGAACGTGTCGTTTCACAACATGTTGATCCAGTCGAGTGCACCATTTCATCAGATCTCTGCACACAGCATCCATCTGTAAGCTTTAACAATCTGCCACTTTACATAGCAGTTTATATTTCCTGTGTAGTGTGTACACAGTATTAGCTTGACGACTCACTCAGTATGTGACTAACAGATGGCATGAGATAATTTATATCCTGGATGAAAAACGACCTCAGCTTCCACAGAATGATATGGAGTGAAGCCATCAACCTGGTCCAGAACTGACCTCTCTGGAGATTGATGGCGAATACTGGTGCTATGCACTCGTAATGGTGCAGGCCAAAGACAAAGAAGATGACGTAATTTTGTCTATCGATAACCATGACTTCAAACTAACTAGCAGCAAAAGAGAAGCAGGCTCTAATATCCCACTCAAGATATTGTAGGTCATTTTAGATATGACATAAACATTGTAAAGTAAAACCAATGCTGAATGTCATACCTTGTGGATATAGGACGACCGATGTGACGCAGATATTTTCTAAGGACATCAACACTGGCACTGTCATCATCACCATCGTTCACAGAGTTGCCATCACCATTGGTTACGCCATCCAGACACAGAGCACAGTAAATTTCGACCAACTTCGCTGCATGTTTTGACAGACTCGGAAACCTCGCCGACACGACCTGCACATCGTTGTCAATCATCACATTACAACATGCTACGACAACTACAAACACTTCATACAGTTTGAACCTGCTATACAACATCCAAATAAATGTAGTTTTAAAAAAATAAACATTTTATGCACAGTTTTGTCATGCAATCTTTGTTTTCAGCATTAACATTCTTCACAGTTCTTGTTTATCACTATTATTACTACCAAAAAGTCATTTTCTGTAAGTTTTGTTTCTGGTCATGTGCAGTAAACTAAGCTGAAGAGCATTGCATTACACATGGTACTTCCATTTTGATACAGCGTCGTGATGTTGTTACAGGTAACAAAAAACGTTTCTAGAATTTTGAAACAGATCACTTGTAAAATCCAATCATTTCTAGCAGTAACACTTCCCTGCTTCAAAAGTTTCATGATAACATTGATCCATAAATCGTAAATAATTGTACTAACAGACAAAAACATCCTGCGTGCAGGCAATGCCAAAACAAACACACAACTTATTTCACATGCATAATTACATGTAATGAAAGGCTGTCTGAAAACAATTTAATAAGAATACATCGTAAGTGAATGCTAAGCACATCACCAATGTCATCACCTGCAACAGTTCATCTTGTGAAAGAGGTTCAACGACTATAGTCGTCCACAATTTGTCCAGTATATCTGCGCTACTGCTGTGCTGTCGATGCCACCCAGAGCTTGAGGATGCAAGCCTGAAACCACAGTCATATGGAACATCCCGTGCACAATCTTTTCTCTTTGAAAACTTAACCCTGAGCGTTTATCACTGGATGGCTCTGGCAATAATAACAATAATTTGGCAGTAATTCTACCAAAATAGGATGTTACTGTCAGATTCATCCATCAGATGGAACGTAGATAGGTTAAATTAGTGATGAGTGTCTCTCTATTATTTAGACTTTCCTCAATAACCGCTTTTTTGATCCAGTTTATAGACATGATCTCTAATCTAACACTAAACTGTAGTACACTGCTCTGACACACAACCGACTAATGAAAGCCGTTCGACCGACAACCAGCAACAAATGACCGACTATACGTGATGACTATATCAACTCAAAGACACCGACTGACTCGAGTTACATCTAGTCATTTGTAAGCACAGCTTGCTCTGCCTTTGCCTACACTTACACAGCCATCATAACTTGTGTTGCAATTTTCTCACCAAATTTGGGCCTCGCATGAGCTGTGATGTAAGTCCAGGCTACAGCAAACACTACAAAGCTCTACAGCTCATCGCAGAATTGGTTAAATTCTGCCTTCACTCATCCTGCTAGCTACAAGATGTAAAGTGCTCTCTGTCTGTCATCCTAGCCCAACTGAACTGCTGTCATTAGACTGTTCTGTTCATACTCATCAGCATTACATTGCTTGTTTTCATCATTAATACTTACAATATGTTCAGTTTATCACTTCATTTATTATGCGAATATGCGTGTATTTATTGATGTAACTCTAACACTGAGTAGTTATTGCTAGGGTTAGGACAATAGTCCCATCATATTATCACATCGGCCGATAGTCAGACTATCGGACAACAATCGTTCCGGCTGATTGTTTCAGACCGATAGTTTTCTGATAGTGCCATTGTGCTGCCGTCTTACTGTGATGCGTTGACAGGTCGTTGGCAGCAAATTGCTGGTTAATTAAAGTTGTTTTCGCTGCTAGTAAACTTACTACAAATTGATTTTGGACTGTGACTGACTGATCATATGGTTGTATGCACGACTTATTGATTTACGATTAAAGTTGTTCATTGATCTTCTGTCATCTCACGCCCTTCTGAAACTATCGGAGCAATATCGCATCGGCCGATTGTTTTGTCCGATACTATCGACTATCGGACTATCGGATTTTCACACAATCGTCCTAACCCTAGTTATTGTCTTGACAATTTACACATTGTACAGTTTCATTAAGACAGCATAACTTCTTATTAAAGTGTGATTTCAGTTAAACAACTTAAAACATGTTTGTGTTCTGTTTGACATGGTTGACAATTACAATATGTTTGTGGTTCAACGTAAACAGTTTTCCAAAATCACAAATGTTCACGAACAGAAGCATGTTTAAGTTGTTTAACTTACTGAAATCACGCCTCTAATTATACACTGGTCACTGGTACTTGCCAAAGCCATCTCTCTATAAAATTTCAACTTCAAATCTTCAAAAGTTTAAAGAACACTGTGCACCTTTAGGAGTAGTTTATTCAAAGGATAGTACTTTCCGAAGTCTATCTGCCTGTCATATTTGAAATGTAAAGCTTTATCTGTTTCAAAGATATTTAGAACTTGCTAGAATTTATAAAGTGGATGACCAAAATGACCTTCAAAAGCCACTCAAGGTCATTGTGAATGACAGTTTGATAGAGTGCATCTGAAGTGGTAAGTTTTCTTACTCATATTTGATGTTACAGTTGACAGTGGCCGTATTGATATTACCCAAGTTTGTCCAGTGTGGAAAAACAAGAATGATGGTGTTATCACAATGCAAAAAGTTAGATACCGTTTGCTATTTTGACACATTTACTGGTACAGCATGGCATAATCTAGCATTCCATACAATATACCTGCACTGGGTGGTGAGAACCAACAGTATTTAAACACCTCCCTAGGATGTCATGGATCAAGGCAATTAACCTGGCCTGGCCTGAATCAACCATTCTGGAGGCTGTTCGCAAATAATGGTGCTATGCACTCATAGGTATATGTCGAAGACGACAGTCACATTATGATAATGTGATATAAATACGAGCACAGATCATGAATGGTGTCTTCACCTTCTGGTAGCAAAGATTCTGAAGCTTGGAGCAGCACGGACTTCACCACCATGACCAGGCACTGACAGCTTGCCAGTCTCAAGCAGCGGCACAAAAACAGATACAATGTCCATTGGTGCACAGTCAAGGTCTTCAAGCAGCAGCCAGTGACCCTCAGAGACGGCACACAACAGTGAGCCCGGCTGCCAGACAAACTGGCCCGGAACGTCAGTACATCGATATGTACCAATCAGTGCCTGTCAACACAATGTCAACATTGAGGCGTGTGAACTCTCCAGACAACTTGTATGTCAGCCTATCTGGCCGCCGACTGCCAGTTGGTCTCCAACGAAGGCCGTCGTCAGCTGCGTTCTACCACATCAAGGACGTGCTGTGAGACGAACCTACAGCAACTATGGAGACAGGTGTTTTGCAGCTGCCGGTCAGAACCTGTGGAACAGCCTTTCAAATGAACTGCAACCGACAAGCTGACATTAGCTTTCAACGATTTAAGCGGCTGCTAAAGACATTTTTGTTCGGGTGCTGAGATCGCGGCGCAATGTGACTAACTGTTAAAGCCGCACCTCATAAGTTTTCTTTCTTACTCACTTACAAAACACTTCAGCATGACACAATGTCCTGTTCAAGGAAATGAACCACAGAGCAAGTCTACAACAAGAGGCACTGGGAGCAATATGAGCCAGCTGCACAACTTGATGACATCTAAGTGTCACACAAACATGACAAACAAACTCCATTAAGCTGCTACCAGATCGTTCAGAAATACACATCGCTGTCGATATCAGTTTGCCTGACTTTTATTAATTTTCTCCACCGCTTATCATCGAGTGCATTGAAATGCATAAACAAAAGCATCAGGACATGAAACCTTTTTCATTGTCTTACACTTGCAACAGACAGCCACATGTCACATCTGTCTTAGTTAAAAACTACCTCGAAACTCACCTCTTCATGCATCACTTATGATAATGCCTACAACGACAGTGTCAGTTCAAATTGCTCATTACAAAAAAAAACAGGCTTACTTACTTACTTACAAAAAAGCCTGTGCAACTGAAGTCATTATCATTACCTTGCTGTCCATCTGATCACCAAGCTGTATCTTCAACAAGTCGGGACTCGAAGTTCGACCAACAGATGCAGCAAGGCACTCAACAAGGCAAGTCTTTCCACTGCCGACCGGTCCTTCCAGCAGTACTGGACACCCAGCGCTCACAGCCAGTGCCAGGCGTCGGAGATTCAGCAGTGTTGACGCAACTGGAATCAATAGGTCAACTTCCTTCTACAGCAGTCAGCAAAGCAGCAAATTAAAAGACAAACAAAACATGACACTGAAGAGTTTATTTAAAGTTAAACTTTCTACTTGTTTTTAAGGTTTGCAAGCATCACAAAGGTTTTAGTAACTTTTGGTTACAAAAATGATGCATAATGTATGTGCCAACCAAAGTAGCCTGGCAGGCACTGGGGGTAACAACCACTGCCACAAAGATAAGGTAAGACCTGCAAAACAAGCCTGGCTGGCACATCCACAAAACGACACTCTCAATAACTGCAAAGAAGACAAGAATAACTGTGGCATATCAAGGAAGATGAAATTCCATTGGAAGCTCACAGACATCAAGAATCACAAAAGAATCAGAATATCTTCTTTATAACTAATTCCGTACCAAAGTTCTAGTTGACTGGATCCTGGGAAGAAGAACGCCACAGACAGAAGTGACGTCAGAACTGATGTCAGTGTGAATGATGCACTGCTTTGTGTGTGACGAGTCTGTCACTGCACTGTAGTCTGCGACCGACGCCGACACATTCAGTGATGCTGAATCACTATGTCTTCTCACTACGGCATCGTACCTACACAGTACACACAACACCGCACACATCCACAAAGATACAAACATTTCACTGAATCAATCGTACATGCACAGAACAACAAGTTAATACTTCTAGCAAGAAACAATATTTGTCAGCTTTATAAGTTTTATCAAAATTGGCCTAAAACTTTCTCGGTTATCCTACACACAGATAGACAGACAGACAGACATATAGACCAAAAACATGATCACCTTCACTCTTCAGACTACAATAAAGTTGTGCAACATAAATATTTATATGTGAAAGACGACAAATTATAATTTTAAAAATATAAATTAAAAAATATAACAAAAAAGAATGTTTAAAATATTTCTTTAAATTAAAATAATATAAAATGCAACAAAAACAAAAATTTAAATAAAAAAACTACACGTAAGTGCTGATGACAAGGTTGTACCATCAGTCTGCAGTACAGGTGACGTGTGACTGAGCAGTGTCTTAAAGGCATATCAGGACAATTAGGCTATACAGTGTCATTCACGTCGATGCATGCTGCAAAATATGTGACAGAAAACAAATCAAAAAGAGACATTACAAAAACTAAAGACAACCCAGGAAAGGCAAACAACACAAAACACAGCAAAACAAAACTAGCCTGGTTCAGTCGCTTCTTACAACACTCGTCCAGGAAACGAGGTGGGCTTATTCTACAATCTACAATGATCCTGAGCCGACACGGGGCTACAGCAGTACAGGTGATAATATAGACAGGTAATCAAATGGTCATCAAACCTGACAGTGAGATCACACTGCTCAGTGGCTGTGAAGTAGAAGTCTCGCAGTCCATAGACATTACAAGTGGACATCTCCAGACACCTTGTCAGACAGTCAAGAGCACACCTGTATGTACATCAAACCAGTCTTCCAACACCGAACATGTGCCAATCAACTAAATTTCAGCCAGTTCAGGGTTCTGACTACAGCACAACTTTACCACCACTGCACAAATGATGCAACATTGTATTTTAATTTACACCGACTGTCATTGATCAAGACTGACTCTCAATGAGTTAGCAGGTATAACATTACACCAAGAATCTTGAAGTCTAAAAACTAATACACAATTTACATAAACAACAAATAAACTACAGAAAAGACAACACTGACGGAAACTGACCATTTCACTATTGGATCACTGCTTTCAAGACCACTAATGAAGCTGGAGCAGTCCAATGATCTGATAAATTCATCAGAATAACAGTGAACCAGTCTGTAAGCCGATTCCATCAAATCTCTGACAACTTGCTGGTGAGACGACAGCACTGATTCATTGCATGACTGCATTAAACAATGAATAAAGCATTATTTTAGTCATTTACCATGTAATATTTACACTTTACACAACTGGTATAGTTTCAAACTTTTAACTGTTCTGCATTATTAACTGCAATAATTGCATAAATATCTCAACAGAAAACCAGCAACTGACAAAATTATCGACACTTACGATTAGGAAATCATAACAGTGTGTAAACAATGGTTCACCTAATTTAAACATCAGACAGCATTTACCATTGTATTATCAGTCATCTAATTATGTGTGCCATAAAATCACTCTGAAAAATCATTCAAAGAATGAATGACATACTCGTGTGTGTCGTGGTTTCTTTTTCACCGGTTCATCCAGTTCTCTGCTGGATTCACACGGGTCAGGGTAACCAGCAGACTGCAGGTACGACTCAACATAGCTGCAAAACACCAACAGCTGAAAATGTCACACATTCAAAACAAAATTTTACATTTTTAAAACCATCACGTAAGCTTTGTCCCAGAGCACCATTCGATGCAGTCAAGAACAAATAGCAAGAACCGTGCTGGCACAAGAAAACCACATGATGCAGCGTGCTTATACCTATGCTCAATAACTCTTTGATTATAATTTGCCTCAGGTTTCAAAAGGTTAAGGCTGTCATGGCAGTGGCCTAACATCCAATCCAATCTTTTATTGCCTGGAAGTAGGTTGAATGTGAAACTGAAAAATAACTCAAATACCACCATGGTGAACGTGTTTTGAAACAGAGTGCATAATGACCCTTCAAGGCCATCCAAGGTCGTTCATTTTGGCACCAACTGAAAGTGCATATATGGGACTTCCTACTGGCCCTCAATAGTAACCTTGGTCCTATCCTGCCCAGTTTCAGAGATATTACAGCTTTTATATGCTAAAAGCCACTTTTTCATATCCCACCCCCATTCCTGCCAAAAATTTTAGGGTGTTCCACTGTTCCCTTTGGAGTAGATCCGTGATGATAGGGTCTACAGAGAGAAATTCTAGGCTAATCACTAATATCAGCCATAAAATTACGTTCGAAGTATGTGTGTGACCACGATATTGCATGATATTTAAATCTTACAGAGAGATGAATGGACAGACTGACGACTTGCCGTAGCAATACCACGCTCTGTGTAGCATCGCACAGTAAAAATGAAACACATAACGTGAAATAAGCTAGAGGGTAACACAATGTAACATACAGTACCACTGGATATCTGAAGAGAGGTGAGCCAGTTTGCTAACTGCAATGCAAAGCTGGCGATGCTTTCGATCATCAGTGACATCGCGACCATTGAACGCCTGTCGCTGTGCTCGACTCAACAAGTCCAGCAACAAAACACGCAGTGACACAGCCAACTTTACCGCGATGTCTCCATCATTTAACATTGACGTCGCCAATAAGTTGAGAACCGACTGTCTATCGTCACGACTCCATATCTAAACCATATTGACACACAAACTCACAAATGAACTAACTCGACATCGCACTGACTCTAAAAAATTACTTTGCAACAATGCTTTTCAAACACATTTACTACCTGCTTTCCATGTGTCCATTTCTTTCCTTCACATTTCCCTCCCTTCTCCTTTTCTCTTTTTCTTTCATAACTTGCTGTAAATGTCATCCGAAAATAAAAGCTTGCATACAATGAAAGCAGAAAGACGGCTAAAAGCATGCATGTTCAATAGCATTTTCAGCAGTCAGTTGGACCGTGCACATGCACGGTTGATAACGCCATGCATTTACCATTAACCTCACTTCAGTCACATCGGTCTTGGTAACTTTGGTCCTTATTTAAGGATCGACATGACCAAAACTGAAATGACTGATGACGAGTGTCAGAGGACCGGTGGCCCGGTGTGACTATTAACCGCACAAGACCGCACCGGGCAACACCGGACCCCTACCAGGCCAGAACTAACTGATTATTTTGCTTCGGCGACAAATTAAAAGGTGTAAGACGAGCTAATTATCCGCAATCGACCAAAAAATGAACTCCGTTCGACTCTCGTGATGAGTTGGCTTCAAAGTCGGCATGGACGTATTCGATGTTTCCTGCTTATTTAGCTAAAGCCAAGCAAATGTAAATGTAAATGGTCAGAAATCCTCATGGAAAGCAGTTACTAGCAGTATACAACAAGATTCAGTTTTAGGACTCATTCTTTTTCTGATATTTATTAACGATCTGGATTCCACACTCATAAGCTCTATATTGAAATTTGCTGATGACACCAAGTTATTCGGTAGGGTCAACACACATATGGACAGAGAAGTCCTTCAGAGAGATCTGTACCAACTCCTCAAATGGTCTAAAAAGTGGCAAATGCCGTTTAACACAGGGAAATGTGTTTCCGTTCACTTTGGTAACAGCAATAAGCAATGTGATTACTACATGGACAATCACAAGCTTGATGTTGTGAAGGAAGCGAAAGACCTGGGAATAGATCACTTATAATCTGAAGCCGGTGACACAGCAGAGCACTGGGTCTCATTGCCCGCACAATATCCTACAAGAGTCCTGCAGTATTGCTTAAACTGTATAAGACACTTGTTTGACCGCATGTAGAGTACTGTGTCTCAGCCTGGTCACATTATTATGTTAAGGACAAAGCACTGCTTGAACATATACAGCACAGATTTACACGAATGGTCCCAGGATTAAAGTCACTACCGTATGAAGAACGACTTGATCGCCTATAATTTATGGACATTAGAAGAACGAAGGAATTGTGCAGATATAATACAGGTGTTCAAGCTTTACAAGGGATGGTCATCTACTGCATTTGGTCACTTCTTCACAGCCAGTACTGTTACAAACACTCGAGGTCATACTGCAAAGATTAATAAAATGCGATGTCACCGAAGAGCACCTGGTAAGTTACCTGGTAAGTAGGGACCTGCAAAGCATTGTTTGACGCGTTTTATGACTGAATTGAAATAAACAAGTACTCAGTTCGGAGTTCCGTAGTCCGTACATCACTCTCGTTCGTGACAAATACGAAATACCGATGGATTAAATATTTGCTGTAAGTGTAACAGGCTCTACGGTACGCCTGCAGTCCGTTAGGCTGTGTTACGGCTTGCGTGGTATACGGCCGATTCGATTCGAAGATTCGATTCGAAAACGAATCGGCCGGCCGATTCGATTCGAGATTCGATTCGAACGAAAAAAACGATTCGCAGGTCCCTACTGGCAAGTTACGAGGGGTTCAAGGAAAATGCCGCCACGCGCAAGCTAAATACTTCAGCACATCCAAAACATGAATTAAGACGACTGCGGTCAGGTACGGTTCCGGTGTGGTGACCCAGTGCGGTTGTCACACCCCGGTGGCCTTATACCTTCGTACCTGTTTTGGTAGCCAACTTTGAAATGCGCGTGACGAGGCAGTATTACTTTTCGACAAGTAATCAATCTGTCTAAAAATATTAACACTCAATCCATTCATTATATTTGAATATTTCCCGACATTTAGGTCTTCGTTGGATGCAGTCAGTTTGTTTACATTTTAGTAAACACATGTCACATTTGATCATACCACTCTGGATCATACTCAGTGGTTTCCGGTTTACGTACATTTCGGATCCACTGCTGGTTCTATGTTCGGTTCTGAAACATTTTGGACTTACTTACTGCTAAATGGTAAAATGGTAAATGGCTCCCTGATTTTATAGAGCGCTTGAAAGCGTCAGCATGGCATCAGCTTTATCTACCGCTCTTACCATTTACCCATGCCAGATCCGAGTCCATCAACGCTG
>Ga0056114_1001492_pt1 | contig 10751 bp, 8 predicted proteins | sample WorMetHERISLAND1_FD_77005 | JGI IMG/M metagenome (GOLD analysis project Ga0056114, IMG submission 77005) | Marine gutless worms symbiont microbial communities from Max Planck institute for Marine Microbiology, Germany - Olavius loisae HERON... ... | reverse complement strand
GGGTGAACTCTCGCAATGCTGCTACAGCATGATGACAGCACCATAAACATTGTCCTGGTATTATTATTATTATTATTATTACTATTCGTGTGCGTGTGCGCTTGTGGGGTCAGAGTGGGTGATCTTGTCGAGGTGCTGACCAGCTGCGCCGTCAACGTCGTCGACGTCGACAACACCAACAGCGACGAGTCAGCGGACGTCGTCAGCGATGAACTGGTTTCACCTCACCAGGTCAGACAGTAGTCGGACAGTCGTCACTCAAACTATGGGCCATCAAGCAAGCAGGCGCCTATTTGAAAATCTTGAATTTTTTTTATTCGCCAGAAAAACTGGTAGCAGTACAGCGACCTAACTATTTAACTAACAACAAAAAAAGAGAGAGAACAGAAACAAATGCTGATGCCAAAATAGCAGTGTAAATTACTACTTCTAGCCAGCATTTGTTCGTCTGGAGCCGCTTCAGTTATGAACGACGTGTGTAGTTCGTGTTTGAACATCGACAGCTAATAAAGAATACACAAGCTAGTTCCTTCTCCCGTTAATCTGTGATCCTGTGTGATCCGATCCCGTTCACTTTTCAATATCACGTGCTCTTATACAGACTACAGTTTGACCAGTCGATCGTTGATGCCACTATCAGCCAGTTATGTTGTCGTCTAAGCGCTTTCTGACCGTGTCTCGCGCCGAACACACTTCGCACATAAATTCAGACATTTTTGAGCCAAACTGTTACATAAACCTATAATTCTGCTAAATAAACCAAATTTTAGTTCATTTTGTGTTAATTAAGTTGTTAGACAGTTTATTACAGATAACAACACTCTGCGTTGTGCAACAATTTGGAACATCTGCGTTTAACACGGTAGTGTGGTGACGCGAATTAGATGAGGTTGAAAATGAGTACTGTGTTAGCCTCTTTGCCATCTTTCTGTCAAAAAATTATCAAAATCGGTGGGCATTTGACAAAGTTCTGACAATCATAGATTGTTTGTGTGAATACAGAGACATCGCGTGAAGCCGGTCTATCGACGTACGCTGTCGGCAGCTGAACTGTACAACTTACCGCTACCCGATCTGTCACATCCCAGCAACATATTCACCGACAACCACATACGAACTGTACGCATACATACAGCGTTATCTTTCCGCACTGTTCTTTAACAAATAGTCTGCTCGCTCAGTGGCGTAGTGGTTAACGCGCTGGCACTCGGGCCAAGAGGTCCGGGGTTCACATCCCGGCCATGCCACTATTTTACTGAGTATATAGCAACCTTTGGCAAGTTGTTTACTCGCATTGCTTCCGCAGTCTTCTCAGCTCCAAGAAACGGGTACAAAAGGTAGTTTTCTGACTAGACCGATTTAACGGCTTAACAAGTCGAGTGCACTAGATTAAGCAAAATGACTGTTGAGCTTTAGAACGCACTGTAAAATAATCTCAGTTTGAATTTGAATTTGAATTTTACACCGATAGCCTAAATGTTGGTAAATACAGTCGGTCTGCCTGGTCGAATAGGGGGTACCGCGGCGATAGCCCCACCGCCGTTCAGGCCTGGCAAACCTGCCCTCTGTGGGAGCCGTCCCCTAGTCACCCCGTATTATTGTAGACTAGGGGACTTGCTGTGTTATATATTCGTATCTTTTTAGCGTGTACTATTTTGTATTTCTCTGTGTATTATGTTCTCTGTGTTGTTTGTGTTTTTTTCCTTTGTAGATTCTCCTTCAGTACTTTGATACTGTTGGTTGGGTCTTTTGACCTGTAAAAATCGTCTCCCATATAACCTATACTGTGTTGGTGGGGACGTAAAACACTGCACAATCCAATCCTGGTCGAATAACAGTTCTCATCCCTCACTGTCAGTCAGCGGAGCTGTCGAGCTGGTCCTAATGAGCCAGCTCAGTCTCCATTGTATCAGTCGTGGTGTCGTCGCTGCCAGCGGAAACACATTGTGCATCTTCAACGGGTTCAGAATGCTACAACCAGAGTCACAGCCGAGTCCCCGCTGTGGCCCGTACTGTACACCCTGCCATTCTTATCGCCCATTTTCCTGCCATTGGCCGCCTGTTCGTGTTAAATCAATAAAAGCACTGTCTAGAGTGGGAACTGTGAGATAGTTCGTTACCACTCAATTTTCCAACTCTAGACAGTGTTTAACGCACTTATTCCACTGTCGCGCGAGTTGTAGCCGATGATCGACAGTGTAATGCCCAGTTTGTTAATGCAACCTGAATGCTAATTCTTCCACTGGACGTTCACAAATCTACGTCTACAGTCACGATCGGGAGTCATTAAAGACACGTTGCTTCACTTCAGCCTCCCTAACTATCTGTTCTCAATGCACCCTAATTTCGTTAAGAATTTGCCGCTGTAAAAGTCATTTAGTTACTAACTCATCTGCGTGGCTGTTGACAGTTTCACATGCTGTATAATGCTGTTGTGATTCAGTTGCGAGAGCACCTGCCTGCCCGTGCTGACGGCCGGTCATGGCTGCTCGTCTACAGCAGTGATCGTGACGGCTTCAGCTTGAAGACACTCTACCGCAGCGGCAGCGCTCACTCGAGCTGTCCCGTACTCGTCATCATTCGCGACCGACTACTGCACGTACGTGAGACGACTCACAGCTGCACGCATCACGTGGCAGTGAAAGACAACAAGAAAGCCGTGCTATCGCAAGGAAACCGCGCGATGCAGCGTGTTGTTGAAGTTAAAAAGTTAAAGCCAGATAAGTTCTTCATGGGAAACCATCTCAGAACTACATCTCAGAACCTGCCCACTATGAGATCACACAATGTTATTTGCCACCTGACACAAGCGAACACGCCCCGCCTTAACCCCAGCCAGTAAGGCCGTTACTCGATTTACCTACCTCGGAGGGCTGGAAGGCTGAGTTGACCTGGGTGACTTGATTGCGCCCCGGCCGGGAATCGAGTGATGATTAATAAGGAAATTACTTACTTACTTACTTACTTGCATGCGTTGTTCGTTCGTACCAGTGATCGCGATGGCTTTAGCTTGAAGACACTCTATCGTGATCGACGCTGGCCGAATGGTCGGGATATGATTTTTTTCAGTTCGGTAGCCGAGTTAGCTCCCGTTGACTTGCTGCAGATATTTGGTGCTATGCTTCCGTGTGAACTACGACTCAGCGAAACATTCTACGGCAGCGGAGAACTGTTCTTGTTCACGTTCTTTCCTGCTTTCAAGGTACAGTCGTTGTACCCCTAACCATTCTATATTTACAGTCGCATAAGAAATATTTCCACGAGAAACTCTTGCAGTGTTTCGTAGTAGGCTATGTACGTGTACTCTGTAGGTGATACAGACAATTTATTAATGATTTGTTAAACATTTATCAACAAAGCTCGTTCTTTAAAGCTGTAGTACATAGCAGTTGGCTCGCGTTTTTCAGAAACTGTCTAAATGTGTTGCGTGTGCTGATGTTCGCTGATAATGCAGAAGTACGGCTGGTCCGGCAAAAACAGTTACTTCATCAAAGGCAACACAGACAGTGTGTCTGTCGGCGCTGCCGAGTAAGACTTCACGCTCTCTAATCTCTATGATCATCTTATCTTCACTATGGTTCTGTCCTCTGTAATGGTGCAGTATGTCGTTCATGTTCACTGTAATCAGAACGTTTGATCGGAGCGTGAGCGTCACAATCCTCGTCGCTCCACTAAGTATGGTGGAGCGACGAGGATTCTGATTCTGATTCGTATGCGACCCTTCTAAGAGGTCGCATTTAGTGTTGCATGCTGTCCGTCTCTCTGTCCGTCTGTCCCGTGCCTGCGATTTACTCGAAATCGGAAAGCCGTAGAAACTTCAAATTTATTGAACTTGATCGAGTAACTGGGACTGAAATCCATTCTGTTAACATAAATGTGAAATTGCGTGAGTATATACTCTTTAATTATTGGGTAGGGCCGCATGTCGCAGTTCTCAAGTAGTTATCTTGTCTCGATTCGGCCTGCTAAAGGAAAAGGATACGATACGATACGATACGATAGAGTGTTTAATGTAGACTGAAAAGCCGAGCTCGGTCAGCTTAATCTAGCAGACGTCAAGGAATGGGTCGGGACTATTTAGATTGTGTGTAAAAGTAAGTAAACGTAAGGAAGTAAAGTAAAACATAGATTTGTATAGCGCATCTCGTTATAAAACCTCTAGGCTAATGCGCTGGTCACCGACTGAAAAGAATTGTTTTCAAGAATCGTTTAAAGCCATCAAAACTGTCAGAATTTCTAAGTTCATCTGTCAACGAGTTCCAGACTGTCGGGTCAGCGTGATAAAAAGCCCGACAGTAGTGCGTGCTAAGTCGGCAGCGAGGAACAGTGATACGATTCAGGTTAGAGGATCGTAGACGAAGACGGCGAGGAGCAGCTTCAGAGGCTGGGATGAGATGATCACTGCCGAGCGAGGTACCGAGGCGCCCGGTCATGCAGACACAGACACGCCATCCTGTGGACATGCAGTCAGTGGAGCTCGTCGTGTAGGCTAATATAGATCTTTATTTCGCCTCTAGGGCAGAAAACACAAACATACCACATACAACCACACACAGATGATAAAAATGATGATAATTAATATTGTCTCCAGTCCACGATCATATTTACCAATGTACTGACTGTACCGAGCGTAGATCATTGCGTCGATCTTGCTCTCCATTGGATGCTGCTCAGTGTATTTCTGTGTGTTACTACGTGTAGTGGTGCGTTCGGCCTGTGGTTGGACGACTGTTTATATCGAGGCCGAACAGAACGATGTGATACGTTCGATAACGATCCACTGACAACTACCAACGACTTCACCATTGACTGTCTCGAGGCCTGGTCGTTCCAATGACCTCCAGACAGCCAGCTGATCTGCGTGTCGAAGGACTGTCCTCTTCTCAGTCATTCAGTCGCAGTCTTACCAGCGAACACATTCATAACATACACACACGCGCACAAAACACTTAGACTGGTGAGTTTAGATTGTTTGTAAGTCAGTGTAGTGGAGGAACTGGGACACAGCGTAGTCCTACATTAGAGTAGTGATCGGTGTTATACATCAGAATAACGCCGTAATTGCCGGCGAAAATGGCCTGTGAAACAAAAAGTAGCGATGGCTTGTGGCCCAACTGTCCAGGGGCGTTTCTAGATGCAGCAGTTTGGGTTCCCAGCGGGGTGGCCACATCTGTATTTGGGTCCAAGGATTCCGGATGACGTATAATTGAGTGAGTGTTGTAATTTGACACCAGCTATATGCGATGGCACGCTGTGAATACAGCTACTATATAACCTTGCTACCTTGCAACCAATTTTATAGGAGGGGCGCAGGGGAGTCAGAGCTCTTACAGGGGGCGTGGCCCCCTGGCCAGTGGCCACCCCTTAGAACCGCACTGCAACTGTCACGTAGTAAGTATATAGTAGTTGGAGAACTGACGTCATCAGCAACAAGGTTGTCCGTAGTGGCCCTGTGCAGTGTGCACGTCTATGACTGAACACTGTCGTCCAGTTGAATATTACAAATATTAAATATTATAGTAAAATAAATATGACAAACTACGAGCCACTGGAGAAAAATTTCGAGAAAACCTGACTATGCATTGCATTATATTGATGTCACCAGGCAGCTAGTGATCACAATGCTGATGCACGCTGTGGGGGGCAGGTTTGCTTTACCGTCGACAGCCTTTGAGCACGAAACACCGCCGTGTGGACTGACCCTTCTGGCTTCTAGAAGGACTTTTGACTCTGAGATTTAATGTGTAGGCCCATTGTGTTTGTGCGAGCGTTCAAGAAAGTCGTTGTTCGGTCGAATTCATTTTGATGTCGGTGTACACTGTTACGACAACTTGCACGCTATGTTTAATGCGAGTGTTAAAACGGTCAACAAACAGCGCTGGCGATATGCAAGCTGTACAGTGTTTACAGAGAGCTCTCAGAGACTGCAAACCCACTTCATGTCGATTATACAACGTCATTGTTCTCGCACTGTACACAGCAATATGGTATTTCTCAAGAAGAAGATGCTGGCAGCCGACTAACGTGAATGGTCTTCTGTGCAGTGAGATGCTTTTTGGCCTTTTGTTTATAGGCAGACAAACAAAAAACGAGAAAAAGCAAAATGATCTCGGATGAGTTTATAGCAGATTAACCTGCCGCTCGATATAGTAGAAATGGTCGTGAGACGTAGAATCGTCGCTTGCTGTCCACGCCAGAGTCTAACTGATGCCTGCCGAGTGTGGAAACCCTACCTCTAATTACATTTTTCACTCACCAGATCGCCAATAACTTTTACAGTTCTGAGTTATCAAAAATTCTCACCTAAAGTACAGAATTAGGTCTTGCTTACATTGTAAACCTATAGCCGCATATATGTGAAAGCAGCCGTCCGTTGTTTAGTCGGACTCATGTCTTATCCCAACTCGGCGACTGATGCCAAATAACTATTCTTTCGGTAAGCAAACAGTAATTATTTTCCATTTAATAATAATACAAATATATCAAAATTTATTCAACTGCATTTCTAAAAGAATACAGCGAGTTAGCGACAAATGTAACGTCCGACATGGAGTTGTAACTAAAGCACAACGGAGGCGATTATGTATCGACACAGCCACAATTCTTCAGACAGTAAACTTGTTGACATGTAAAATATAACCGCAGTAGGCCTATTTTGTGCAGAAAATACCGACGACTGCGTACTCTTTATAAACGTATACACGCAGCATGGATCAGATGACTTAGGTCCAGATACTCGCGTTGAATGTTTGGACTCTTTGTGGCCTGGGTGGCGAAAAATCTGTCAAAAATTGTCGAATACTACTCGGAAGACTTGTATGATAGAAGAATTGTCGAGGATCGAGATCGGATTGTTGCATTAAGATTGACTAATTGTTCTGCGGCCCTCTCAAGGCAGCCGCATTAAGCATGCACCCGTCCGTCTGTCCGTCTGTCGATCTGTCCGTCCATCCTGTGCCCCCGATTTTCTGAAAAAAAAGAAAAGCCGCAGAAACTTTTAATTTAGTGGAAACATAGCGCTGGACAAGAGTAACTAGTGGAACAAATTTGAGTTATAAAGGTAAAGGTGAAGGTCACTGGGAACGAAAATGTAAAAATCGTTTTTCGCGCATATCTTCGTCAAAAGTGGATCGATTTACATCAGACCAAGACCAAAATGTTCGGCCCATTCTACACTTATCTTTTAATAAGCATACATTACACCAGCGGATATGCTTAGTTTTTGAGATATTTGTCTGTAATTATCTCGGAGGGCCTCAAGTCGCAGTGGCCACATGGCCGTGCACCTACTTGTTAAATTGACGTTGTCGACAGAGTGTGACTGTCAAAGACGTTATAAATAATAATAGTCTATATTATTATTTATACCTACTTTGGTTACTGCATCAATAAATATTGTGGTTTAGCATAAAGTCATCGTATCATCACAGGTAGCGCACTGTCGTCGCTCTTGAAGTTGGCAGCGTATTCAGCTGATACCAGTGTCATCAACCGACTCTGCAAGAACGCGGATTTTTATTGTATAAATATCAGAATATCAATGATACTCCAGTGAGCAATCGAATATATGTAAATACGAGCCGTCCCGGCTCTTCGCGCCGTATCGGCTCGTACCTGGGCGTAGCAGCACGCTTGTCCACTCTAGCTTAGGCCTAGCGTAGCGTAGGCCTACCCTCGCGACTGCTTGCTCTCCATTGGATGCTGGGCAGTCCGACATCATGATTGGCTGACATGACAGACCAATATCAGATTTTAGAGACAAACGACGCCCGCCCCTGATCAATTATTTTCAAAGATAGATGCTGGCATCATTAGCGTGCGCCAGGACGCACGTCAATGGTCAACTGCCAGCATAATTCAAACCTCCGTTATGGGGAAAATGGTTGTAAGAAGAGTAGCATTCTCATCAGACTTGCCAAGTGCAAAGGAAACTAGGGCTTCCAAACACACGTCACCGTGGATGACTTTGCTTCCTTAGACTGCTTTGTCTCCCCATAATTTATGCAGACTTTGCACAGGTGACTAATTGACTATAGGCCTAAGCTTACTCATGGTTCGTTGAGTGTTTTATAATAAGTATTGGCGTCTACGGAAGCCCTTTGGTGGCCCTCAAAGATGCACTAAAGCGCACCATTTTAGAAGTAAAATTTAAAACAAATTTTACCCAGTGTTGGAATTGACCTAAAAGAACTGGGGGGTCAACTGCCGAAATGTTTGGAATTTTGCCGATTTTCACTCGAAAATGAGCATCTGTAGACATGAACTGGGGGTCAACCCCCCCCCAACCCCCCGACAATTCCAACCCTGATTTTACCCCTCCAACACTCTGTGGATTCGGTCACTCGCACTAGCCTATCGTTCTCCGATTGGTTTCACACATATACCACCCTAGTAACAACCACGCAGACCAACGATGGTAACTGCCACCGCTAGGGAGAAAATGCCGAGTTTTACGTAGGCCTTACTACCAGAACCGCTTGCATAGTGGTGGCCTAGTTGATTAAAATAATATGCTCTGAGGTGGCTATGAGTGACGTAGATCGAATGCTAGCTCAGCGCCAACTGCCTCGTTCTCATCTGTGAGCGATCACGTGGTACAGTCACGTGGTCACGTCAGCGGCACTGTGACTGGCGGATAGCGGTCGGCTGCTGCTGCAGGTGTCTGTTCGTCGAGTCTCGTCATCCAGCGCGGGCGTGGAGGCTGAGTTGACGAGATGCGGTCGTTGTTGTTGTTGATGATGATGATAAATGGGTGACGTCACCGATGACGTCGACGACGTGCAACTCGGCTGCGGTGTCGGTGTGGCGTACGACTGTTGCGACTCGCTGTCGTCTCTGCAGCTGAGGTCGTCTACACAGCAGTCGGCGTAGTCGAGGTCGTCGTCGACACCAGTACTGACACGGCCACCAGGTGGCGGGGCGACAAGATGAGAAATAGACATCATCTTCTGGTCGTCGCAGTGATCTGCGCAGTGCTCGTCCAGATCCTGTTGATGGTGGCGAAGTGGTTGCTTCACAAGATCGTTGGATGCTGTCTGTGACGATGGTGTCCCTCGCCGACCGCACAGTGTCAGCTTGTGACGTCGAGTCTGCAGTCGAAGGAAGACAAGTCCACAGATGATGACGGCGACTGACGGCCACGTCATGCTGTGTATCACGTCGTTGATTGAGTACATCTTCTCGACGATCACCCGTCCTGGGTCCATCGTGTCGTAGAAGCACTCGAACGTCTCGGCGAAACCGCGCGATCGCCATCTTTCGGCGAACTCCTCCACCGCTTTCCTGTTGTCTTCGCGCTTCTTGAGGCAGATACTGTACGAACACTACACAGCAGACGGCCAACGTCTTACTGCACTGACACTAAACAACCAACGAGAGTTGAGCGCCGTCTCCAAGGCTCCTTATTTAGGCCTCATATTCTCACTAACTAAGAAGACACAGGACCAGAACTTGATCACTGTTATGCCATGAACAAATTGAAATATAAACAATTAGCACAACCAGTACAACCGTTATTGTTATAACTACTTGTTTCATTTTTACCGGGCGAAGCACGTTCGTGCGTAGCGTGATAGTGCTATGAGAACGTTTGTCTGTCCGTCCGTCCTTCTGTCAGTCCCTCTATAACGTTGGTGGATCATGCCCACATATAATAAGATAGTCGGAAACTGAAAGTATTTCACGGATTTATAGGATCATCCTTCCCCTACTTGGTTATCCTAACATCGTCCTAAAATTCGAAGGGCAACCTTGTCAAATTTGGGGGCGACTTATCGGGTGGGGTATAGGTAAAAAAAGTTTTTTTTCTGCCTGTAGCTCGTCATATTTCGGAAACCGTGCAAGAGAAGATGGCGGTAAATTCATGGCTGATTAGTCTAGGCCTATAGGCTTTCTTCTCCCTGCAGACCCTACAGCGCGGATCTACTCCAAAGGGAACATCCCCGAAATCTTGGTCTTGAATACTTGACAATGGATATAGTATGTAAGATTTTGGCAGTCAGTAAGTGAGTGTGTGCAGTAAGTAAGTAAGTAAGTAAGTAAGTATAAGTCGGTTAATAGAGCGCATTGTCGTAGAACCCCCTTATGCGCTGGATGCGACGTTATATTTCAACTTGTACCAGCGTACTTTTTAGCACTCCAGCACGTAAGCGTGGCCATGTCAACTGCCTCTAAAAGTACCAAAAACAACTGCCTGCAAACTCCGTATCGACATATCGATCAAAATTTATAGTGGCATCACGCGGTTTCACCGCGATAGCATGGCTTTCTTGGTTGAAGGGTTAGGGGAAGGTAAGAATCTAAAAGCGTACAAATTGCGTAGCTATAGTTGGATTTCCTGATTCGCTTATTCAGATACGTTTACCGGATGACTTACTTTAATTCAACTTTCGCATCCGTCAATTTGATACGCTGTCTTCGCTTCGCGCCGTGTTCTGTGCACTAATATAGCTTTCTTGTTACAATATTCTTACCAACAAACTGTTGCTGCAGATTTGTCAGCACTCCCACTCTTCAGCCGACGACGTTTCTGTGTTTCCCAACCAACGGCGCACCGCGACAAAATGGAATACCGTACGTCAACTCGGAATTCGGATATTATGCGGCAGCGTGTCAACTACAAGATCGCTACGCTTGTTCATCGGTCTCTGTCCGGCCACGCCCTAAGCTACCTGGCTGACGACTGCCGACTCGTCACCGATGCCGGTGTTAGACGTTTGCGTTTTGCCGACACTCGAACACTGCACACAAAG
>Ga0056114_1001491_pt1 | contig 10753 bp, 5 predicted proteins | sample WorMetHERISLAND1_FD_77005 | JGI IMG/M metagenome (GOLD analysis project Ga0056114, IMG submission 77005) | Marine gutless worms symbiont microbial communities from Max Planck institute for Marine Microbiology, Germany - Olavius loisae HERON... ... | reverse complement strand
GGGTAGACGCCCCTGTTTGTATTATACTTCACTGTAGAGTAAAGTAGATGTAATATAGTACTATTAACAAATAATTGAAACCTCACGGAAATTACCGTGCTGCCGTCGTTACATCTCTACCCTGATTAGAACAGATACTGATTTCCTGCACGTACCTGCATTGCATTCTGTGCTTTGGCGACGCTGTCGAATGTTTCTCCGCTCAGTCTAAACGTCGGATTGACCCTCTCTCTGTGGTTCGCCGCTCTTCCGTCGTTCTCGTACTTCCGGTAGACCTTGTTAGCTGGTCCGGCGGCGGGCAGCATCGGCGACATCTGCCCGACGAAGGCCGAGTCGCTGTTGGCGGGCACTGGAGCGTAGTCCTTGGACTGCAGTGGCGGGCTGGTCACTATCAGCGCAGGTCGAGGCTTCCACTTGCGGTTACCGAGATACGACACTGCAGCGTACTCAAGCAGAGTTGAGAAGACCATCACGAAACACGTCACCAGGTAGATGTCGATGCTCTTCAGGTAGGAGATCTACACAGCGACACAGGTCCATGCCGATAACTAGAAACTTGAACACTTGCCAGACAACAGCCTCTTGTACCACCAGTTTGTTTTAACCATTTGACGCCCACTGTTGCCATATGGGTACAGCTATAAACTTACGCCAGACCGGGTTAAGCCGTCATTTGTAATTTTTGACATCCGGGCACTCTGACGCTCAGCCCTGAGCGTCAGAGTGCCCGAATGTCAAAAATTACACATGACGGCTTCTGTTTTTATTGTATTGTGGTATGATAAATAAATAAATAGTCTGCTCGTAAGCGTTGTAAAATAAGTTCATCTTGTTTCCTGGCTGAGTGTCGTAAGAGGCGACTGAACCATGCAGGGTAGTTTTGTTTGGCTGTATTTTGTGTTATTTGCTTATTTGAGTTGTATTTAGTTTTTATACTTTTCTGTAGGCCTACTGTTTTGTTTGTCAGTATCAGTCAAGTTATTGGCTATGAAAACTCCACTTGACACAAACTAGGTCATTTCAGAGGCGGGCCACGTGCTCAGAAAAAGGCGAATTAGTGACTATAGGTCGTTGCGATTTATATGGTTTAATGGTTTAATGTAAAAAAGGCAAAGGTCAGAGGTAACGAACATGCCATTCCAGTACATACAGTACAGACACTGCATAACATTACACAACCGTTAAAAATCTACTTAAATCAACAGCACCCAGATTATTTTTAAAACTAGCAACAGACGTTGATTTCACAACCGTATCAGAAAGACTATTCCAAACGTCCACAATTCTGCAACTAAAAATATTTCCTAACATCACAACGGCAGCTAGGCTTAACAAGTTTAAGTCTATTACCACGTGTTGAGCTTTTTGCAAATGGAATTGATAACGAAATATCACAAAGTCCATAAAATATCTTGTAAATAAAAACCAAATCATGAACAAGTCGTCTTTATTGTTCGACTTCACTTATTTTAAATTAGACAGGTCCAACAGTAAAGTCGAGTAATTAAGTTTTAGTTATTGTATCCCTCGAGAATGAATGAAGTTTGTGAAAGATAGCTGGCAGGTGTTGTGGCGGAGAAACGAGTTACGAGTACAACCTCTGAATGGCGATCATAAGAGGCTATTTTATGTCGGTCGAAGGCGCGGCCGCAAGCGACTCGTTCACAGCCTGTAGTGCCTCGGTCACCAGTTTAGTACCGGCGTAAAATCTAGGAACATAAAAACTGCAAGAGGTGTGGCCTGTTAATCATCCTGTGCGTTATCGCACTGTCGACTCAACAGAGAAATGGGTACGGTGCCTGTGTGGTCATAGAGCGATGCTGTTTGACGGTAATTTAACTCGCTGGAACATCGGTAACACTTGATGTATTTTATACAACCGTACGCATGTAATGCTTAACACTATAGGCCCTAGCTACTATTAGATCTAGTAAGTGGCACTATTGCAATTGCAGCACTATTTTACAGCTCTAAGTCCAAAATAAAATCAAACTATACTGCATTTTATGAAACTAACTGTTCATTAAAAATATGAAACAGACGGCGAGTTCTATTTTGTTTCCTTTGAATGGATACCAGCACTGGCGGATCCAGGCATGGGCGGACCGAGCGGCCCCCTCCCCAATGACCCAAAATAGGGGCTGGCGGACGTCTGCACGTAATAGTCACAAAATATACAAATATACACACGCACAACAGAACCCTTGACTTTGGGCCCTGTTTGTATAAAAGTGTACAAAATGTTTTCAGCTTCAGGGGCTTTATCCCTGACCCCACCAGGGTCTCTGCCTTTGGACTCCGCTGGGGCTCCGCCCTTAACCCCACTTATAGGCGGCCGCTCCATTCCACGCGCTCGCCATAGTCCACCCCGTTTGCTAAATTCTTAAATCCGCCGCTGGATAGCAGATTCGTGAGATTCCTGGTGTATGGTAGTGTAAGATTGCTTGGTAGTTGTGCGTCAGATACTGTACCTTGGGCAGCGCGGCGTTTGTGTTCGAGATGAGGGTGGTGAGAGTGAGGACAGTCGTGATGCCGAGAGCGACACGCGCCGGCACGGCGTTACGGTCGAGCCAGAACGACATCCATGACAACACGACGATCAGACTGGACGGGATGTAGATCTGGATCACGTAGTAGCCGAGACGTCGAACAAACAGCAGGTGGCACGCCAGTCGCGAGTAGTTGCCTTCAGTCATTCAGTCATTCATACGCCTTGAATGATGTGATAACCGTAACATTAGTCCACTTTTCAAATGTTAATAAGATATAGATCTTAACTTATTTTTTATTAAACCTATGTCCCGGTCGAAAACGTCCGAGGGCGCCCAATCCGCCCATGGCTACGGTCTGCATCTACTCGATGTGCTTAGTTATCCAAGGGTGAGGAAGTCAACAGGACAGCGAAGGTTTGTGTTCCATGGGCCGTCAGTTTGGAACAGTTTGCTATGCAACTCTGCCAGAAAGCAGTTTGTCACTGAGAGTGTCCAAGGAGCGGCTTAAAGACGTGTGTCTTCGGTCGTGAGGACAATAACGAACACCACCCGGCGCTGCTGGGACGTTTTGTGATCGTGGCGCCGTCTATAAACGTTCAGACTTACTTACTTACTTAATTAATTACTTACTGATAAGACAGTAGTACGTGAAGTCGCGACGCGCACAAAAAGCGCTGAACAGACAGCTAGGTTGTTCGATGGTATATTGTTAAATTATTATTTTGTTATTATTTTAATGTATGCTATTATTCAACTTTACCGGTGCTGAGCTTTTCCAGTTTCGTGACAACTCGGAATCCTTTGATCTCGAACTGTGGCAGCTGCATCTCCTTGTTGTAGCCGACCGAGTCGTTTTTGTTCATCCAACGATAAGTGATGTGCTTCACTGAATAGGCGTCTGTCCACGCACGCACAGAATTACGCTGACCATTAGCGACAATACGAGTGGGAGTTTTATTAAGCACACTTGCAGCTAAATTGGTTAAATAATAGTTGGGTTTACGTGTACAGTAAGTAAGTGAGTAACGTGTAAATTTATATAGCGCGGCATCGCCTAATGAACTTCATCATTAGGCCTGCTGTGTGTTATCGAGAGAAGTGAAATGTCAGGTGAGGTAATCAAGGTGCGACCGCACTTTTCCTTCTACAATAACGTACGCGTACGATACGCGTACGGTGGAAATTCATTTACATTTTCTATAGAATTAATTAGCCACTTTTTGTGCGTATCAGTAAGTAGAACTTGAACCAGTCCCCTAATAATCGTTTTTAATGTTTTTTTGCAAGAATCAATGACACATTCACAGCTGACACTTGTGAACTTTGTTTTTTAGTATAACTTACACATAGTTTATTTTCGTCATATAATGAGGTCAACGGACGGTAAAATAACGTACAAGTACCGTACATACGTACAGAAACTAAAACAAAGCAGTGCCCCTTTAATCTTAACCTGTACTAAATTAAAGGGGCACTGCTTTGTTTTAGTTTCTGGCTACGTGTGCTAGATTAAGCTGTATACTCAGCTTTTGAGTCCACGTTAATCTCTTCTATCGTATCGTATCGTATCGTATCGTATACGTTATCGGAAAAAATACGTATGTGCGGTCGCATCTTGCAGTTGCAGGTGATTCTGAAAAGAAGCTAGTGACAAAGCAGCGTCTTTTGAGTAAATCAGACAGACTGTTCCATGCAGCAGCACTAGCATAAACGAAGGAACGTTCTCCGTTTATCGTAGGTTGTCAGCCGAAACCGACCACATCATGACGAGAAGAGCGGAGATAACTAATACTACGCTGACCGGCCAGCAGAGCAGAGCTCAGTGATGTCAATATTGTAAATAATGTCAGACTGAGTAGACATGTACACACCATTATTCGAGAATACGTTTTCTAGGTTTTTCAAAATCCAAAAATGAGACTTTTATTACGTTTTTTGAAGTGTGATGTCAAAAACGTAAAAACTTAGAAGGCGTTGTCTAAATGTTCACTCTTCTCCACTTTGAAATTGCTAACTGACACTTTCGCTGTAAGACAGTTACACGCATATCATGTTATACTATTGTTGACGTTATTACTTCTAGGTTTCACCTTCTTTACGTTTTTCAAAAATCTACTTTGTATGTTTTGCCGTGTTTTCTCGAACAATGTGGACACGTGATGCGGTCTGAGACGAGTCGATCCAATGAAGATTACGGTTGTCGTGCGTAGGCTACGTCAGACCACGATCAAACTTACGCGTGTTGGTAGCCAATAAAGACTTCATTATCAAGACCATCGCAAATAATTCCTCTCCTAATGAAACCAATGCTATCGAACTCACAACACACGAAGTGCTTGTATTAGCGACTTCGTCATAGGACTAAGTGACGAACGGAAGACAGAACGCTCGTCAAACTTGTCAACTGCGCACTCAATGGACACAGTGATTTGTAAACGTCCGTGGATAACGAATAATTAACGCCACCAGCTAGCGATCAACAGACCACGACCGACGATGTTGATAACGCGGATCCGTAGTGCGTCACAACAAGCAGTAGAAACAGCAGATCGCCAAATTCTCTGTCGCACCTGCATTTAACGCCCTCTTCCGCCACCCACTGAGGGCGAATCCATCGGAAATTCGCAAGAATGAAAACTAGAGTGACGGGGCTACCCGGCGTTAAATTAATTTCAACGATTTATTTAGCTGTTTTGGTATTATATAAGAAAGTGTATATTCGCACATACGTAAGTGCGAATAGCACGCACGCTATTCGCACATACCACTAATTTACTGTAATTTACTGCAGTATATACTGTAATTTACTGTACTAATTTACTATGCTTTTTCTGTAGGTAATCTCTATGTATTGCAAATAACGACGTATAGGTCCGTCAACGCCGAAGCACCGATTTTTCGATAATGCTCGTGGGTCGGTTAGTGTTAGGCGCGCGGTCGTCGGTCCGTATATAGTGTTAGGAGTAAGGTCAGGGTCAGTGTTAGTTTATCAGTAATTCGCCCTTATTCGGTCATCATACTGTCGCCGTGACATCGAATTGCGGTGGCAAGATGGCGGGGTGAGAGTGGGGAGGTCGTGGGTGCGAATAAGGTGCGTGATATTCGCACATACGTAGCTGCGAACATCATCAGCCATTATATAAATAAACAAATGCTGAGATGTAACCGACACGGCCGCTCTTTACGATGTATAGAAGCTGCTGCGTTGAGAACTCGCCCGAGTGACGTCACTGATAGTCACGTGACGTCGCATGCTGTCGGACCTAACTTCGTTGGTGGTCGGTGGCGCGTTCCCAGTTCCTACAGGGACGAGTTTTTACACGGTATGGTTGCTGCATGCATGCGGCGTTGTTCGAGAGAGATCAGACACGCTGCGCAGCCGCCGCCGAACATGTATACTCGGACAAAGAAGACTTGCAGTAATCATAGACGAACTGAATCTCGAGGTCACGTGACATGAGGTCGCAAGGTCACAGTTGTGTCTTTATCGTGCATCAACTGTTTTGTATGAGTTATTTTTATTTGTCTTACATATCCTTGTTTTATATGACTTTGTATTTATTTACTTACTTATTCATTGTTTACTTTGCTGTAGGGCTACTTTCTTTTTAAAATCAAATTTCATTTTCTGTTACACAATCGTAGAATTGTTGTCCAGTACGATGGTGATCATGCAGGAAGAAAATGGGAAAAAATAATAGTGAATATCTCTATCATCGGTGACCGTGCGTCGGCGTCGTCTGCAAAGAAATGACGTGACCGATTCAATAAGCGATATCGACAGCACTGTTATAGAGCGAGTGCATGACAACATCGCGAGGATGATCTGGTGTCGTTCGGTTGCTGAGACATTGTTGTTCCACGCACAGGGCAGCACTAGTTGGCTGTCATCGCTGCCTCCTCGGCTTGTAGTGAAGTCATTAAGTCGTTTGCTCTTAACATCACGAATGATCGTTCTATCCAATCATTTGTTGACTATCGCACCAGAAGCAGCGTAAACGTGATACAACGAACGCATTTAGGTGTAATCAAGTAAGTGAAATACGTAAGTAAGACTAGACCTGCAATGAGACAGTGCTATGACGCTCATGGCTGAGCGTCAGAGTGCCCGGATGTCAAAAATTACAAATGACGACTTAACCCGGTCTGGCACAAGATCCATCCTTTATAGCTGTATCCACGTGGCAACAGTGGGGGTCAGAGGGTTAACAGATCGAGAAGAAGAGCACGTATGAAGCTTGCCGTGTTGACTGAAGGGTCACGCAGCTCATCTGACAAAGCGTTGACAGTTGCGACGCATCACAGCATCAGTAGTAAAATAGTTGCAATTGACTCATACGCATAATGCTCGCAATTCAACGTACTGTGTACACGGGACAATCGCTGAGACGATCGCACCGTGTACTCAGCTGGATCTTATAAAGCCGTAGATAAAGCAGCATTAGATGCGGTAGTGCGTCAGTCGTGATTGACGACCGATGTAGCCTTTAGTCTGCAGTCGACGGCGACTCAATAATCTCTGACTCGTTCGCTGACGCTGAATGATAAAGTGCATTCAACTGAGACTGATCTGCCCCGGTTATATCCACTGTCTTCGAGCGCCATCTACAAGCTGCTGTTGCCTAACGTTCTTAGAATACAACATCTGCATGCACAGGAAACACCGTCAGTAAACAAAGATTATTTATCCACGATCTACTTTTATCGACCATTTCACTGTTTCCGGTGAACTGCTGCATATATGTGACAATACCATCTTCATCAAACCTCTAAAAGGCTTACATCGACTGGTCAATTATCACGAAATTATGCTGAATATTAAAAGAATTACGGTTTATGACAAACCCTCATACATCGGTATCAAGGTATGGCAAACCCTCAGTCATAATGTAGCGTAAATTAATGTAATAATTATCATAATGTCTAAAAATTTCTTACAAGCGACCTTAAGTATGCACAAATAGCATATGACCCAATTGGCCTAAATAAAAAATACCGTAAAATCGCTCAATCCTGCTAAAAAACTAATGCATCTAAAGAAACAGCATCATGTTCAAGAAAATCAAGTCACCGGAAGTTGAAAAAAATCTCGAGTAAACATCGAAACCCAGTCCCGTAATAAAACGTTACGTAACTGACGTGTCCTATTAATCATAGGTCAAAATGTAAAATAAAAGCGACGTAATTTTCAGACTCGTGTCTCTAGCTACTCGTGCGCTTTCGATTTTCATTTTCGCGGAACTTCCTCGCCACGGTAAACGTTGTACATGTGACCAAATGTTGCACTTAAAATTAACTTTTAACACACAGAGAAATACAAATGTTCACCTCATATCAATAATCATCAGACATTGTCAATAAATTTAATAAAAAAACACTGTGTGCCCAGGCGAAGAACGTTCGTTGGATTTTCAGTCTATGTATTCGCACATGTGAACACATCAAATTATTCATTGCTAAAGGCGTGCATATATGTTAAAAGTAAAAGTAAAGTCGGAGCCTCAAAGGCCCATGGGGCGGCGCTGATCTCCGTTTCTGTAGCCCTCAGCCGGACACAGGCGGAAGCTGCGAGATCAGACAACCCAGTGCATCACGAGGCATGCCCGTTTACTCCCCAGCTTTGCTTTATCGCTGTAACCGGGTGAGATTCGAACCCGCGACCTCGCGTCGCCAGTCCGACACTCGTTCACACGGCAATTAGTACAACGCATATAATGTTACTGTCTGAAAATAAACCAATATACAATTTACCCTGTACCCAATGTACTCAGTCGACGGGTTGTGTCTAAAGTTAGGTTGAAAAGTCTGTATTCATCTGCGTTTTGTGTCTCTACAATCGGGTACTTCACTGAATTTTCCTTTTTTCACGAATATTTAAACAGATTTCGGTTCGAAAACATTGCGTTTGAGACCAGACGACGTCTCTGTAACGTGAATACCGGAGAGTTGTAAGCTTGCAGCGTGGGTGGCTGACGGAGAGGGAAGGATAAGGAGTGAGAGAGAGAGAGAGAGAGCGACGACAGACGACAGACGTTAACCTACTTACAGCTCTCGATCTCTAGCGGACAGATCTGCGAGTCCATCGGAAACAGTTTCAGATCCATGGAGCACATTGCTGTCACTGTCAGCCTACAACGACATCACGTCAACGAACACTTCACAGGACAAAGTAAGTAAGTAAGTGAAACGTAAATTTGTATCGCGCATAGTCGCCAAAGCCCCGCAGAACCGTCATCGTAGAACGTCTAATGCGTTGGATGCTTCAGTACGTTAACCCTTTGACGCCCACTGTTGTCACTGGATACAGCTATAAAGCATCCTGTGCCAGACCGGGTTAAGCAGTCAGAGTGCTGACGCTTAGTCCCGAGTGCCCGGATGTCAAAAATTACAAATGACGGCTTAGTCAGGTCTGACACAAGATGTTTATAGCTGTACCCAATGGCAACAGTGGGCGTCAAATGGTTAAATACAGGTGCCCCTTGAGTAAACGACGGAAGGACCACCCACAGAGAAACCCGTCAATCAAACCTACTCAGCCGGTATCGCGGTACAACAACAAGTCGTCACGGCAGATCGTAGACGCTGTTGTGATGCAATGTCAGAGACTGGCGAACAGCACGTGGTAGAAAATAGGCACTTCAAAAACTTTTACCAATAACACATCTAAAATCTACTGCATCGACGGGCACGCGCAAATAGCAGGCGTTCTTGTTTTTTTATTATAACATGGAAAAAATGCAAACTGAGATTTTTATAGTGCGTTCTAAAGCTATTAGCTATACCGCGTTTAGCTTAATCTAACACACTCAATCAGTTAAGCAGTTAAATCGGTCCAGTCTGGAATACTTCTTTTTGTACCCCAGTTTCTTGGAGCTGAGAAGACTGGGGAGACAATGTGAGTAAACAACTTGCCTAAGGTTGCTACCCAGTAGAATAGTGGCATGGCCGGGATGCGAACCCGGACCTCTCGGTCAGAGCGTTAACCACTGCGCTACTGTAATTGAGATCGGTTCACAAAAAGCTGCTCAAATCAGCTATGCATTCTGCTGACATACCGAAGCACAAATATGTCAAGTATACCGTAGACTTTGAACGATCAGTCCGCTGGGTTTGATGCGCAGGAAAGCGTTCTTGGTCGTAGCGGTGTGGAAGCGGGCGGACTTGGCGTTGGCAAAGAAAGTGTCCGGCCACCAGATACGAGCCAGCATCTCATTACTGATGCAGAGTTCATCATTGCTGTCATTGAACCGCAGTCGCTCGTCGTACCAGTGCTGGCGGAAGTAGAAATCAACTGTGAAATCCTGGTACGCATCAGCGTATCACCAACATCATCAGCATCATCATATCGCATATTATGCAGCCTTTCCTAGCGGGCCACATTAAGTGTTGCACCCGTCCGTCTGTCCGTCTGGCTGTCCGTCTCGTGCCTCCGATTTTCTCGAAACAGCCTCAAACAGGAAAGCCGTAGAAACTTCTAATTTAATAGAAACATAGCAATGGACAAGGTGTAACTAGGTGAACAAAGTAGAGGTCTAAAGGTCAAAGGTCAAGGTCACTAAGAACGAGAATGTGAAAAGCTGCTCATATATCTTCGTCAAAAGTGAATGGATTGACGTCAAATCAAAACCGAAATGATCATCAGCCCATATATCATCAAAATACATTTCAGCGGAAATGCTTCAAATAAAAATGCCACTTACTTACTTACTTACTCTGTGATAGTTGTCTGTAATTATCCGGGAGGGTCGTATGTCGCAGCGGCAACATGGCGTGAATCAACTTGTTAACAAACTATTGACATGAGCAACTCAACTTACATGAATAAATAAAGATGATAAAAAGTTAACACGATATGTAAAACAAAAAAAACTAAGAATGTCATAGAGCTATAAATAGGAAAGTTTTCGGTTTAGTAACTATCTTTTGTACAAGTTGTGTAGGCTACTATGAAGTGGTTGTCATTAAGGTCAACCGTTCTCGATCGAGAACTTGTTGGTGATAATGCCAAGACGGTTTTCAGGTTGTAGTGCCGTGTTGGTCGTACCACTAGCAGGATTTGAGCACGTGTTGGAGGTTTAAGTGGATTGATGATAGAATCCCGTTAACTCTGACTGCATCGAAGCAAAGTCCATCAACAATACCAATAGCCAGTCTACTTTCAGTACATAACACTCCAATTGATATTTTTGTGTTTTTTTATGTTATAATTTTATGTCTATTATTATCCATATGTTTGTGTTATTCAGCCCTCGGGCTGCCAT
>Ga0056114_1001490_pt1 | contig 10755 bp, 9 predicted proteins | sample WorMetHERISLAND1_FD_77005 | JGI IMG/M metagenome (GOLD analysis project Ga0056114, IMG submission 77005) | Marine gutless worms symbiont microbial communities from Max Planck institute for Marine Microbiology, Germany - Olavius loisae HERON... ... | reverse complement strand
GGCGCCGTAACCCGGACACAAGTCGCGCCGCGGCGTTCTGGACTGACTGTAGACGACGGTACAGCCCGTCAGCGACACCATACAGTAACGCATTACAGTAATCAGAGAGTTGAATTTTGAGTTTTTCGAGTCTTTCCATTTTATATTCTAAACAACGATATGGGCACAGAAGCACTTCGCTTACGCCCATAACATCCGCTATGTTATGTTATGTTATCATTTTCACCCTTTTTTTCGTATTGTCAGTATAGCTTGGGAATTTTTTCAATCTTGGGATTTTAGTAACAAGATCTCGGGATTTTTGAAAATTCGGAGTGAGACCACAAAAATCAATTAGTTATTCTTTGGTTGTTTACATTTTTAAAGTGGGAAAATACCGTTACTTTCTATTTTTATATGTTTGTTAATTTTTGTTAAATGTACAAAACATTGGCGTATCTAGGACCTGTGCATAGGTATAGCACGGTAGCAGGAACTTTCGTCCCCGGGAACTTGGACGAAAGTTCATGTTTCGTCCCCGGGAACGAAAGTTTGAACGAAAGTTCTGTGCCGTAGTGGTAATTACCGAAGGATACCGAAAGCTGCCGAAGGCTACCGAAAGCCGGCCTGAAAATTGAGTATAGACCTAACGTCAGTGGTGTAGTGGCAAATTTGGAGCTAGGGGAACGCTTGGCAGTCTTGGGGCAGAGCCCCCACCGGGGTCCAGGGCTGGTCAGGGTCTGGGGTGAAGCCCCCTGAAGCTGAAAGCTTTCTTGTTTTTGGATATCCCAAGCCAAATTTCATTGGCGGTTCCTTTACTGCAGGGTCACCCAGAGTTGAATCATTGACCCATTCTCAGGGAGTGGAGGGCAATATTTATATCTGAGAAAATCTGCAGGGAAGTTGTCACAAAGTGAGCAATTCTAATTTAAAAATGGATAAAATTAACAAGAAGTAAAAGACAAGTTACGAGTTATGACATGTATATTTTTGACTAATCTGCTGCCAGCTTACCGAGGGGAGGGGAGAAATGGTGAAAGAAGGGGAGAGGGACAGGAAGGGAGGGGAAGAGAAGACGAAGTTAACTGTCATGCACAGTTAAAACAGGGCCGCCAATTGGCTATTGCCGGCCCGACGTTAATCGTTTTAGAGTGATCCACTGGTGTGACGGACAGACAAACAGACAGACGGCAATAGCATAGGCCTATAGCGCGCTATGTATGCTGCCGTGCATGCACTAAAAATTACACTGCTAGCTATCACGCATAGAACAGAATATACGTACGCGTTTAAGTTTAATTTTTAGTCATTTAATTTTTACTTAAAAGAATGGATTTGCCCCTACCCCATACCACAACTCCATTCCAATAGAACTCAATTGACGAGAAGTGAAGCTGTCGCTAGGATAGCTGACCGTACTCTCTCACAGCAGGCTATCTAGGCCTAGTAATTAGCAATTGCTCTAAGCGTATTGGGGTCACGAGTTTGACTTTTCATGATCACGTGACATCATCGGTCACGTGATTCCCGTAGGTCATTTCCTATTGATGGTCCTTTGGAACCAAGCCTCTATCACTGACGTTTTCCGAGATATTCAATGGCGAATGTGACGCAATGGTTGACATGACCTTGATACGACCTCTTAACAAAGGTCAAAGTCATTCATTTTGGTACCAATCGATTTCTCATATACGACGCTGTCAATAGTAACTTTTGCTCTAGGACGCACTGTTTAGCCGATACATTCCGTACCGACGATGAAGACAGATGACAAACAAACGGAACAGTGTAGCATAAGTGCGATTGTAGGGGCCTACTAAGTATGGTCGGCTAAAAATCCCAGTGAAATTCAGTTTCTTCGCAGATGCTTGGATCTGAAGATTGTGAGGTGCAGATTCACTTTAATTGCTAGGCCTAATCTTTTAACAAGTCACTAAGCATGCTTTAATGTTTTTCGCCGAGTTAGGCCTCCGATCGGTTAATCGGTGCGATTAACACTGTTCTATATTAAATTTTCAGGCCGGCTTTCGGTAGCTTTCGGTATATTTCGGTATCCTTCTGCATCCTTCGGTAGCCTTCGGTAATTACCACGACCCGTTCTATGGAATTTTCGTTCCCTGGAACTTTCGTCCCCTGGAATTTTCGTTCCCGGGGACGAAATTTCCATGGAACTGGAACTTTCGTCCTTTTTCGTCCCCTGGAACTTTCGTTCCATAGAACTTTCGACTGACTGCATGAATGCAGGAAATAATTAAGTAAGTAGATACAGACCAAGAAAATTCTAGCAGTAGATCGGGTCTGTGTCACCAATCACTGATCACTATTTAGAGAATATGCCAGGGCCTACTAGTGACAGGTTAGGGTCAGTGATAGTTAAAAGGGGCAAGCCCCTCCCCTCCCTCTCCCTAGTAAATAAAATTGGAATCACTGATCAAACAAAACAGACGATGCGAGGCTAGTTGCTGTTGCTGCTTATTCAGTGTCAGATATCGCTAGTGATGGGTAAAATCACTTGTAAAGTGATTTCAAATCAAGATCAAAATCACCTTATACAAAAATGATTTGAAATCAAAATCAAAATCATCTTTACATAAGTGATTTTAAATCAAAATCACCTGCTAAGTGATTTAAAATCATAAAAATAAAAAACACAAGTTCGACATCAAGGAAGTATTTTTTGTTCTATCTGCAAACAGTGTCAACTACGACTAATGATTTGTATTCCTAAAGAAGGTTCGCCTGTTCAGCTTCAACAACAACAGTTTCTCGAAGTTACTGTCTGTCAGTCTGTTTCGTCATGGGTTGGCAATAAGTCCAGTGCTACTAATGCTGGTGAAATGACAAAATCCGAGATTGCAAGATTGCTGCAGCAATTGCATTGGTTATCATGGACATGATGGGTGATTTTGAGGATTTCAAAAAATAAAATCAGTAAAATCAGTGACCAAAAAGATTTTTAAAATCAAAATCAAAATCAGTTTACATGAAGTAATTTGAAATCAAAATCGTGATTTTGATTTGAAATCATGATTTAAAATCTCATGATTTTAATTATTACCCATCACTGTAGCTATTGAATACTGACATATCGGGTTGGTGTAATTGTGTTTGCTAGGTGACACCTCTATTGTTTTACTGTTGTTATTACTGCTTTTTTGGATTCAGTGTTCCACATCAGTGGATTATGTTTGATAATTTACTATATTTGATGCTTGTTTTTTTTTCATTTCGTTACAATTCACTGACTACAGTAAATGATACAGAAATATTTGTCTGCATAATCGACACACCAATACTAAACGTGACTTTCTTATATGTCAGTAAGTACACTGATCAGAATATATTCTCCAGAAAATTTTCGTCCCCAGAAACGAAAGTTCCAAGGTACGAATATTCCAGGGAACGAAAGTTCGTCTTTTCGTTCCCGGGGACGAAAGTTCCAGCATTCGTATAGCACTGTACAAAAACTAGCACTGGTAACTGGTTGTTTCGCCCTCGGTGTGACTAATTAGTACCACAACGGACCGCAACTGACCACAACTGACCACAACGCAGACAGATTATGACTAATTACAGCAACTGACACAGATTGGGGCACAACAATGTGTTTAGTTTTTGTACTCTCTGTACTTTTCATTTGTCTTCTGTCCTGTATTTTCCAGCATGAACCGACGTGAATGGCACTGTATAGCCTGATTGTGCTTATAATAATATCTCATTGAGAATCTGCTCACTCTCACATCCTTGTATAGGCTATTATCTGTGCTAGTTACTGCACAGTGCTGTAGGCATATCAGTATCACTTTGGCACTCAGAGAAAATTTTGCCACCCGTAATTAATCACATTTACAGATAACAGTAAGAAACCGTGATTTCATACAGTGAGCAACATGTAGTCCAGTTATAGTCATGCAGCATTATTGGCAGTGGTATAATTGATGATTCTGTCAATATTCAACAGAGCTAGTCTGGCTAAGAGTTAAGAGATTAGTACCAGAATGAAAACTTTTTGCATGTAACTGATTAGTTTGTTATTCGCACAAAGACCAGACGCAGTCTGATGAAGTTTATTTCTGTGTGTTTCTTTTGCATCAGGATGAATTTCAACACAGTAGAATCAGCGGCAGTTGTATGGTTGGAATCTCATAAAGATTTTCAGTTGGTGTTTGCTGACAGAAGTGAAAGTCGACTTCAGTTTAGCTGTAGCCAGTCGCAGTTGTGTTCATTTTTCATCATCTGTCCAGCTTCTGTCGATGGAAACTGGGTTTGTAGAAATTTTCACACCAACTATTAGTTAGTTCAGATGTTATATTTATAGTAGTACTGAACAAGCACTCAAGCAGGTTTAGATTTTGTGAACTACATCATCGGCTACACCAGTTACCTGTTCAGTTAAGAATCCACTTCAATGATGGAAATTTATTGCATCCAAGACACATTTCAGCAGCACTCCAACTTATCACTATTGAGACCTATTGACATTGTGCTTTCTTGCAGGCTTTGCACTCAACCTTTAAGTTGTTATTAGTTTATTAGTTGTTATTGCTGTCAACAAAGTGTGCCACATATGGGAACAGTGGACTTCATTTTAGCTATAAATTCTCCAAATGTAGAGTACAACAGCAAATTGTGGCGTCCATTCTGCTGTCAGTGGACGACTCATTTGGATGCTTTTCGTCAAACACGTGTTTGGAGTAATTGGCGATGCAACATTCTTTCATCTCGGGTTGAATGCAGCACACTGCTGTAGTCACTGAGTGTTACACTTTGGCTGTGTGCCACAGGGTAGTGTGGTGCTCGGTCAGGGATTTGAGAAACTGTACCAGTATATGATACAATGCTACACAGGCATTGCTTCTTTGAATGTCTAATCCTTATACTAGGCAGTCCACAGCAACCTAGGCCACCACCTAAGGCTGGATTCAGCAGTGAAGAAGGACTGGCCTACTGGCAGTATTGACCTATATAGTATATGACCATTTTACAGATTATACAGTATCTCAGTAAACTCTGTATGTTCTAGCCAATATGATAATCTTGTAGTGATTGTGCCAGAAATACTGGCCAATATTACCCATCCGTATAAACAACTCAAGGTTACAGCACAGTTCAGAGCTACCAGGAGTCACTGGTATTTGAGACCTGCCCAAGGGCAGAGGTTATGAATAAGGTGAAGATTATTTGATCTGAACTAGGAGTTGGACCCAAGTTGGTGATGTATACTGAGGCAGGCAGTAGCGTGTAACGCTAGTGTTCAAATTACGTTACTGCAGGTTGTCGGAACTGATATAGACGATGTTTTTCGTCATCTCGCAGATGTGCGACGTTACTGCCAGGCCAGCAGTGGACAGGATATTCACGATATTCTTGACCGTGTTAACGAGTCACTAATAAGAGTGAGTTTGTGACTTTGTATCTTGAATACTCTGAATTCAGAATACTGTTTTTTTCGTAATTGTGGGTTGTCGAACTTTGATAGTCCGTGTATACCTTATGTATACATTTTCAATTATGTTTTGAGTGCGTTTGTTTAAGTAAAAGATAGATTTGTAATAATTTATGCAGGTTATATGATGTTGATACGCATTATTTCCTCTGATTGTTGTTGTATTATGTGGTTAGTCGTGACTCATTTAAAACATATTTTGAGGACATCTTCAAACGTTTGATAACTTTCACTTCACTGGATACAGTTTCGCTGTAGTAATAATTATACAGGGTGGGGGGATGCTATTTTTACTTAATGCTTTTCAGAGACTAATGTTTGGATATAGCAGTAGCTACTACCATAGTCGACCAAAATTCTGTTAACATTCTACACTGTGTTCAGAAAGAAAACACCCAGTCACCCACTCACATTTTCTTTCATATCTCCATGGATAACGTGTGGATTTAAACAAAAATTGCAGTGAATATACCTAAAGAACGGTAGATTCTGACAATGTAGACATTTCATTGCGGCCAATGACGTCATTATGACGTCACATTTGTAAACGTTTGTAAATATGGACCTCCAGACAGAACACAGCCTTATTTCACAGCAGTATTCAACATCTGATAATTAATAATAATCAGCTATTTAACATACGTCAACATGAATATTACTTAGTCACTGACGAATTGAAATTTCATAACTTGTGCTCAAAATATCTGCCTTTCTCATGTGGATTTGCATGAGCCACCTACGACATTCAGTTGCTGTAACATTGTCTCGCGTCAGTGGTGATCGAACTTAATCTGGTTTATGAATAAAAAGTTGTTTAATGTTAAATTGTCTTTTTAATTCCACCACATAATACGCGGTACAAACACGTCTGTGCACCAGCAAGTACCCTGTACTCACAAAAAAATGATATCCTAGGCTCACGGCTTATTGCGTGCTGTAAACTCGCTCCAACTTTAGCCAGACAAATGTGACGTCATCATTACATGATTGGCTGCAATGAATATCTAATTTCTACATTGTCACAATCTACCTTTCCTTGGGTATATTCAATGCAATTGTTGTTTAAATCCACACGACCTTCATGAACATATGAAAGAAAATGTGAGTGGGTGTTTTTTTCTGAACACAGTGTACATATACCAGTAGGTGATGTTAGTTGTGAATTATAATGTTTATCAGTCATGCTAGCAGGTTGGCCAGCATTTGATGCTTCACTGGCAGTCCATTGTGTAAGATTGTATGTTCCTGTATATTTTAGGCCTGTGTTATACAGCAAATAAATTTCTCTCTGTACTCTTACAATCTCAGTTTATCACTTGAGTTGTCAGCAGTTCTGTAGAACTTGTTGTTGTTTTTAACTAGGATGTTTCATTTGATACATTTTATGTAGTTTTTTTATCGTATTTGCTTATATTGTATTCTGTTGTACTTGTAGCTTATTTTATCATTATTTTACCGCATAACTGTTATAGGCTGGTCAGCACTTAGCTGTTGTAAGCCGTTACTGTCAGATATTATTATTATTATTATTATTATTATTTATTTTGTATTATGCACGTATCTAAATCCTGTTACTATTCCAGAACAGCACAGCAATGGAATATTGCACAAGCGTGTGGCTACTCTCGTCATTGATATTACGTTTCAAATCCTAGAGGTGGTACTTTATGTCCAAAGTTTCAGCTTACAAATTATGTTAGTTCACTGTGCCTCTGTGCAAAGGTCTGTTCCAAGCATAAAAGTATACATAGAGTTGCAGTAATGCCCCCACCTGACGCAATCTAGGTCACTTCAGAGGCAGTCTTCACAGCCAATAACTTGACTGATACTGACAGACAAAACAATACAGGAAAATACACGAACTAAATACAACTAAAACAGCAAAAAATGCAAAACACAGTAAAACAAAACTACCCTGTTTCAGTCGCCTCTTACAATGCTTGATGAGCAAACGAGATGGGTCTACAATGCTCTGCATACAAAGGTACCAGCAGCAGAAATTGTTTGACTGGTTCACTGGTTGTTCTAGTGTGGAGGCCGTGATGATGAGGACGGAGAGATGGACCCCGACGACGAAGACAATGACAACGACATTGATGATGATAATTTCTACTATGCAATGTCAGATGGTGATGCTGCAGAAGTTTCTTCCAGGTTTCACATTACATCGCCATCTGTGCACTGTTATTGCGTTCTTAATGATAATAACATACAGTTGTGTGTATGTGGTCAGTTTGATGTCAGAACAGGCGTCATGCTAGCAGCTTTTTGCTGCTGTAGTCTCGTCAGATATATTCACGCAGACGGTGTTCTTGCACCTAGTGTTGCATGGAGAGAATGGAGTAATTGATGCCAAGTGTTATTGTAATGTTTGCTGCAATTGCTGTATCCATTGTTTACCTGGCTGATTTAGAATGGATTGGAATCAGTGTGAAATTACCTGTTTTAATTGTACATCCACATTGCAAAGCTTTGCTTGCTGAGTGTTATATTGCCATAGGATTTCTGGTGTCTGTTTGTCTATCTAACTGTCACAGTGTGTTGAAATAGCTAAGCATATAAGTGACGTAGCCCTATCACACTGGTTTTAACCATACTAAATGGTGTTGCAAAATTACAACAGGCTCACCCTCATACAGGCATTAAATGCAGATGGCATATGCTAAATTTGAAATTTTTGGTCCAAGTTGCTTCTTCCCAGAAACGATACAGTATAGGATCATTGTTACTGTGTAATGTACATAATATTGCTGTTGTGCATCTGTTGACGTATATCACCTCTGATGATCTTGATTGAACTTTAAAGGTCTTTTCAGCTTCTGGAAGCATCTTGAGAGGCTCCCAAGATCCTTTAAGATTATTTGTAATTATGTAGCTGTAATTTATAAATTCATAGTAAAACAAGTTCCAATATCTGAGAAACAATGCAGTGTAGAACGAAAGAGAAGGTTTTTTGAGTTGTCATGAGAAACATAGTTTGTTTATAATCTGGATCCAGGAAGCTTCTGTGCTGTTTATAGCTTATTGGAGGTTGCATGCTGAATGGTAATTAATTATGCATGCAAATGTATTTGTATGCATATTATTCGGTAAGTAAGATAAGCTGTTGTGAATAGGTACATTGATAAGGTCATGTTTATGCTTTCATTCAGACTTGTTATTGGTGTGTAATTTCTGTTCATTTGCTCCGAAGAACGTGTGCAGTGGTTGATCGTTGTGATCAAGGAATGAAGAAGAAGATGATGACGATGATGACTGCAAAAGATTTGCAACAAGTGGAAATACCATTGCTACTAATCGTCTTCTTTCTGGTGAGCTGGTTTCACAAAGGACGCATGGTTATCGCATTCAGTAAAGCATTCATTAGTGGGCACTTACCTGAAAAATTTATAGATTTAAACTTGGATATATGAGAAGTTGGCAATATGCGTTGAACCATCACTCAAACTGCCTCAGCACTGGTAGCTGAGAGTCGCCACCATGAAGGAAACTGGGGGAATGGGCTTTAGTGATCATTTGGTTGTTCCATACAGTTTCTGTGTTTGTCGTTTTCAGCTGAACTTCCCCCATAACTGTACTGTTGTAGTGTAGATGGTCAGAACCAGACTTCTAAGTTTGGATTTTAGTGTAGTGACATTATTTCCGGTGAGGTGCATAGATGTTGGTTTGATTTGTGTCGGATTTCCTGAAGACTACATGTACCAAAACTTGTTGCAGTAATATTCTTTTCTGAGTAAATTATACAAAAAAAACACAAAGAGTGGCATGTTTATTGAACCACCCTGTAGACGATCTGTAACTAAGCCACTGTGGGCAGCTGCATTAATGACAGGCTGGATGGCTTCCTATATTGTCAAGGCACTCACAGCATGCACTGTGTTGTTGTATAACTGAACTATGTTCACGTTATTCAAGTGTGGAGTAGTGGTGGCTGGGAATGTTTGTAGATATGAAAATGTTGAAGAAGTCCGAAGGACGGTTTGGTATCGAAGGTTCACCTCGTGGAGACAATCTCTTCGTATGGGTAAAGCTCAACTGCAGTCGTTGTAGACATATAAATTTCACGTATGCATGATGTGCACTCCTCTGAATGACAACGTCTGTATTGTATGTTGGCTGAGTTGAAAGTTGATATTCAGTTGCAGTGCAGTGTCGGAGATGCTTCTGTTGAGATTGTTGCTGTTATTTCAATCTGCCGCTTCTGTGGCAGTCTGCTACACTTCATCTGTGCATCTGTGTAACATCTTAATCTGTGTTGACAGAAATTTCAAGGAGATTCCACAGCTGTTTGTCTTCTTTCCTTTCAACATCAGTAAAATTCTACATTCATTCAGTATATGTTATAGCAGACTTCTAGTAGAAGTTCTATTATGTACATTCAGCCATATGCAAGTGCTTTGGAATAGGCCTGATCATTTCCTGGCTGGATGGCATATCAGGTCCTGAAGCAGACTTCAGTCTTATCTGCTTTAATTTTTTCATATGTTAGTAGTTTATTTGCATGGTTGTTTTGGTTTTTTGTGTTGTTCTTGGCTGTTGTTATTTTTAGTTTTGCTAATATCATCCAAGTGATTGGTTGAGAAGTCTGTGTTTTGCACCGGTCAAGAGATTGGCTGAGAAGGTCATCTCTGAAATGATCTATAATGTGCCGAATGTTCCCTGACCAACTGACTAGCTAACTGTCGGTAGCTGTTAGACGTCGATGTAACTGCTGTTAATTGTCAAATATGTCAGGACGTTTTATTGTCGGACTTCTCCCAGGACTCAAAACTCGGCAGTGACCTTCAGGCCTACGCCAAGAAGTACTCTCGCAAGGTACAGATATGATGTGTTTGTTGTCGAAGTATTGTTTTATTTGCTGTCTCTGATGCTCTGTTTTGTTTGTGTGTCTGTTGCTCTATATTATGCAGCGTCAGGATAAAAATTACGGAGGAATTTTGATGAAACTAGCATTGTCAGTTCAGTAGATAACATTGTGAGGTTGATCATCATCATAATCATGTTTTAACGCAGTGCATATCCCTCCTGTATGTCATCAATTAAACTGCCTTATTACTGCTTATTTCACAGAGCCAATTGGGGCCATATCTACACTGTGAGTCAAAAAAACTGGGCCACTTTTATTTTCACTGTAACTTTGGCAAATGTTTGTCGATTTTTAAAATTCTTTCAATGTTGGAATCAGAAAGAAATGGCTCATAACAAGAATGAAAAATTTCCCACTGTAGCTTAACTTGGTTGCTACATTACCTTGTAAAACTAACACTAGTGTGAATGTTCGCGTGAAACTGTGGAGGTTCTGTGTCGAGAAACACCACACTTCATTTCTC
>Ga0056114_1001489_pt1 | contig 10755 bp, 5 predicted proteins | sample WorMetHERISLAND1_FD_77005 | JGI IMG/M metagenome (GOLD analysis project Ga0056114, IMG submission 77005) | Marine gutless worms symbiont microbial communities from Max Planck institute for Marine Microbiology, Germany - Olavius loisae HERON... ... | reverse complement strand
GTTTCGGAGGCAATAACAGCTAAACGAATGAAGATAGACCCGTATTGTCAGCGACGCAATTGTAGCCCACTAAATGTACTTTTCAGCGATGTATAGGTTGCCTTGATATCGCAAGGCGTTCCTCGGCTAGGGGGCGTCAAACAAGGTTGAGATGGCAAAAACAAGTCTTCATGTCAATAGTAACTTTTGCTCTAGGACGCCCCGTTTAGCCACAATACATCACGTTACAGTCTTTTACAGACGACGGCGACGGCGACGGACGCAACACTGTACCAATAGCGCGACCGTTAGTACGGTCGGCTGAAAACGATCAGAAAATACGATCGTAGAACTGTCAGCGGGTGAGACAGTGCAGCATTCCACCAGGCAGATGATTGGAATGGCAGCAAAATGTACGCTGTCTTAGTCAGCCGCTGCACCAGCAGAGCAGAGCAGTAGATGCCAGCGGGATAATGGGCGGCCCGACGTCCGTCCGTCTGTCTGTACGCTGCTACAGCATCCCCTCTGTGCACCAGAAGCCTTCCCTCCCATCTACAGTTCATGTATCTTCCGCCTGACGCTTACAGTTACAGCAACTGGTGCCTGCCTGATCCGACGACTGCAGTTAGATGTCTGCTGGGCAGGCCACTCAGTGCGCCATATACTGTACACTGCACTGACTCATCGACAGCGATTGCTGGCTTAGCTTCAATCATCTCCACTCGGTATGGACTACACGTACAGTTGCGGCCTCTTCGGCCAGTAACTCTATAACTCAGTAGTCAATAGTCAGTACAAGGCGCCCGACGACACCACGGACACCGCAAGCTGCCAAAACAATCACTCCGAGTCCGATGACTGTTGACACTGTCTGTACAGTTAGCTCACTCTCAGGGCGTTGTCGACACTCATAAAGTCTTCTGCTAATTTACACTACAACAATACTGCAAGTCTGCTACATTACGTACAACGGCTGTCAACAGCTCCTCGAGAAAATAAAAGGTCACATGATGTTCGAATTTGTGGTACAGTTTCCCATGGCTCAGTCCAACTCGTGATGATGTAGACTAGTAAGTAAATGAGTGTATTTGTACACGGTGAACGACATTGTGAGATCTTTCCTGCTGCTGTCAGGTGAGTAACGTCCCGTTATGCAGGCTTACGTGAAGCACCAACGCATCATAGCATCATAACATAAACGTCAACTACGTATATACTCTGTTACAGTGGCGCTAAAGAAGCTGGCTGCGGCAATGAATTGTAGGCCTACAGGCCAGGCTACAACGATAATGTATAGCAGTGGTTCTGTTTGTCTGCTACTACGATAATCTGTAAACAGCACGTATCGATCTTCACCAAACAATGTTGTCTCTTCTCTTCAGGTTGTACTTACGATCTCGAGCTGACTATACGTTTTGATGCAGAACTGACAAACTGACGAACTGGTTGACGTGAGCGGCAGACGACACGTAGTTACCGCCAAGCAACAGCCACGACGCCCGGCTCAGATCACCAAACAGCGCTTTGCATCGTTATAACATTAATATGCACTGTCCAGTGCTAGCTAGAACAACACGCACACAACATGCATTACCTGTGGACAGTCTTTGATGAAATGTCCTTTCTGAAAGCACAGATGACAGAGGTACGGCGCTGGAGGTTTCTTGGGAGAACGATAGCGATTCGACTGGTTGGTGTCGGAGTCGGTTAACGAAAGCTCACTGAGCTGACTGTGAATGTCGGCCATTATGTCACACGCTCCCAACTCATTGAAACCCGCCAAGCGATATCCACCAGGAGACAGTGGCCCACCGCTGACTCCACCGCCGCCAAATCCATTCACCTGACAGAAACAAAACCAACAATAAAGACGCGGGTTTTGTGTTTCTGTCTGACGCGTTTGACGTTTAATCTGTTCGCATTAAAAATAGGCCTAACACTGTTTACAAGATCAGCCAACCAGTACATCTATCTCGAGAAAGATTATCTAATAAATTTTTATGCATCATCCGGTTCACAAAAACTAACATAAAGGCTTTCTTTATCGCACTCCATTCCTCACTAAAAATGCATGGCATAAGACGCCAAATTTGCGCCATTTTTCGTCCTGATTTCCTCGGACTATGCGTTCCTTCCCACTCTAGGATGTGAATAATTAATGCAAATCTGAGAAAAATATCAGTTTTGATGATTTTGAATAGTCACTTCCATAACCAATATTGATGGTCTATGATGGAGGATGGCAAAAAACTGTCGGGCACCAATTTGCATAGCAGTATTAATATCGCGAAATTTTGGCCAATAATTCGCTGTATTTCGGTAACGATACCAGAAAGGCCACGGCCTACAGCTGCTACGAGAAGTTAATAAGAAATCACAGCTTTGATCTACGAACAATTAAAAGCCTTGAGTGACCTAGAAAAGCTGGAAAGTAACTGGAGCTACTGTAAAACGTTCATCAAACTGCTACGGAAATGTAAATCACGCATTCGTTATGATGTGCATGCCAACGAGGGTGCGTTGATAATTTTAACTATCGTAACGGATAGTAACGAGAAGCCCAGTTATCGCTGAAACTGAAAAAGCAAGGGTGAAGACTACAAGAAATGTTTTGGATTGTTACCAATCTAATTACTCCTCGCGCATTATATTCTCAAATTCGCCAACATTAGTTCAAAGCTGCTCTCTTATTTCCTGCCACTTCATACCGTAGGAGACTACCCTCCCATTCGAAATAAGTCTAGCTCCAATCTTATGGCCACCATCGTGGATTTGACCTAAATGGAAATAGCGCCATTCGATCCGCCGACCCCGAAAACCCTACGCTAGAACCAAACATGAAGTGGATCGGATGTCCCGTTGCGGAGATATCGCCATTCGAAATTTTCCAAATGAGACGTCACTGATCTCATATCTCTTCGCTACAATGGGAACGTAGCGCGCGAGGAGTAAAAAGTAGATAGACGCGTTTCATTTCATTTCACTTGCACGATCACCTGGAATCCCTCCCTAAGATTAAGATCGTTACATAGAACGCCGCACTCGCTACGGTATTAGCCTAGACGATGCAAAGAATGACAAAAAGTTGCAGCCGTTTAGCAGACAGACAGACAGACAAGAGATACAGGCAGCATTGTGAGCATCGTGATGCTATTACGTATAACGATCGGTGAAGAGTGCATGTACATGATTCTGTTATAGAGTTCGTATGGAACACGTCGAGGAGTGGAAAGGCGCGCGTCGCGCCATGCCCTGCCAATCGCTACATCAGATATAGTATTATGTAGCCTACAGTGATCAAGCAGCACTCACTGAGCTGAGATGTTTGAGCACAGTCTGGACGTCATCGGCCGACGACGCAGCCAGCAGTGACGTCAGGTCGAAATCATCTCGCGTCAACGAAGGCAGCTCTGACGTCATCAGCTGTGACGTCATCGGCACGATGTTTGACGCCGTCTGAGACTGTAGGCGTTGTATCGTCGCCAGCAACTGCACAATACACACACCTAGCTATGTTGCTATACGAAATAACTGTATGTATACACAGGGTTCAGAAAAACAGAAAGCGTTTGTTTTTGGACATTTCTCAAGTACACGTATAATCAGCCAAATTGAATAAACAATTTCAAACATGTAGGTAAAAGAATTCTAATTCTACATATCTACCAGGAACGCCAAACGGATCGCACGTCCTGCGGTGCAGTCGATTTCGACAATTGGTTTTTAATGGGCAGGTAAAAAGATATCAAATTTCCTCTGCATAATTTCATGTGTGGACTGTGGATGCCGTTAGGCCCGTTACTATGCGGGCCTCCCCAGCCTGCCACATACCGCATTAAGCGTTGTTGGGTGAGCAAATTTGAGGTCCCAAATGTCGCTAGGAACGAAAACGTTCAAATCGTTGTCAGCGCATATCTTCGTGAAAAGTGCATCGATTTATACTAATGATCCTCGGCCATCATACACATATTGTCGGACACATTTCTCCAGTAGAAATGCGTCATTTTTGCGCTGTTTGTCTGCTGTCACATACGTCATATCTATCGTTCATTCAATGTTGGAACGTGGTAGAAAATATATTTTCGGGTTAGTTACCCTCACGACAGTGAATGGTGGTGTAGGCTAATTCTAAGGTCAAAAGGTTTATAGTCAAGGTCACTGGGAGCAAAAATGTAAAAATCGTTTTTCGCGCACATCATCGTCAAACCTGGATCGATTTACGTCAAACCAAGACTAAAATGATCAGCGGCCCATTCTACACATATCGTCGAATATATCTCGCCAGCGAAAACCCATATACCCAAAACGCCCTTAATTGGCGTCTAAAACTACTGAAACTGTTGAAACGGACGGGTCACAGAGATTGTCCAGCAGACAGTTCCAGAGAGTCGAGCGACACGACTGGTTCAGACAAACAGCGTCGACGTCAACTTGGTCGATGTGGATGTTCACGACGGGACATCTGTATTCTGCACGGCGTGCATGAGCCGCTCCGACAGATCATTTAGCGCGGGACACGGCAACTTACTGGTGGAATATCGCGTCGTCTTAATATCCACCTGTTATTAACATCCAGTTGAAGATAATTCCATCGAAATTTTGGAACACGGTTTAGTTCCGCAGAAAGCTAAAATGACATGGCTACCCTGCCTGCATGAGGTAAAAGAAATCGGTGATATGTTTAGCCCTTTTGACATAGTATCGGAGCGTGACGGGCAGACAGACACCTTTCGACAGCATATAGTCTGCCTGTGCTATGCATAGCATCACATGAACCGGTGCTTACATCAAAGCACGAAGCCAAACTGGTGATTGCACGCCATGATGACTGTTAGCCGACCAGCCTGACTCAACCATGGCGGTCCCACGACCAGAAGTCAATCAAAGTTAATACGGCGGCTGCTAGCGCCATGATTGACAACCGATTATCAACAACGGTTATGGTTAGTGCAACGCCATTTCATGAGGACACAGCATGCAGGCTGGTGGCCGGCCGAGCTCTGAATGGGATTGATGCGTGTAACGGTCACTATCCACGCAGTGTGATGGTGTAGACACTCACCGAACGAGCAACAGGCCAGCAAGCAGCTAGCGGCGGGGGCACTCCAGTCTGCAGTGAAGGAACGCACCTGTTCGCCCGCCCTTGACCAACAGACAGCGGTCAGCCACGGCGGATCAGCGGCCGACGGATACCAAGAAATGTAAGTAAGCGACGTAGTCCAGGCCACCAGGCCAGTGACCAAGCTAACGATCATGCCGGCTGCGCACAGGCTTACAATAGCTGAGCACCAACATCGGAGTTTGACTTACTGAGGCCGGCACACTGGCGCCATATAATAACATCTGCTTCTCGACTTACCTCAACGCTGGAAGAACATTCGACCAGAATTTTATCTCATTTTTTTGCGTTCACCTGTAAGAGAGTTAATTCAGTTAACCTGCCAAACCATACAGCCCGATCCGTTCAGCCATTTTGCCACTGTACACGCGCGGAGCGTTGAATAATTCGAACGCATTCAAGCAGTCGTTAATATTATCACATCAGCAATCTCACAGTTCCGGAGCAATGTTATACGAGATTGCACAGTGGTTTGCGTGTATCGTTGAGTTGGTGAACATCCATTTACGTGCTGATTGAGAACTATAAAATAAAATAAACCACACGGTGGCGCAGAAAAGTGAAGTATATACGAGTACATGTGATACGTTACATGCGTGTATGTTCCACTTTTCTGCGCCACCCTGAATACGCCGGAGCTAAGCCACAGTCAATTCGGGCATGCTGTTTATTATCGGTCTGCAATGTTCAGTTAAGATTTTTAATGCGACTTTTACTGGATGTTGGGAAAACAATAAGCCAAACAACAACACCGCACAGAGGCATGTCCACCATCAGCAGCGAGCAGCAAACCACTGAACACTTTGTAAAGTGCCGTTTCTGTGATGTGCAAGGGACGATATGTTAGTTTTGGCATAAAGTCGCACACCATCGCGCAAGAACAAGTAAAGACTAAGAACAAGAACAAGTAAACTAATCTATTTACACTTAATACGCCTGTAGTCCAGAACAAGCGTTCTAGGAATGCGCTGCGATCGCTATTTATTTATTATGAAAATCGTACACAAAGTACACAGTAGGCCTAAACAGTAGCATACAATGAAATATAAACATGTATACTTGTAACTATATATACTGTAGTTCTACGTGGCAATATTGAGCTCTCCATGGACCCAGCACAGCTGTGATGAGGCAGTTGAGAGTTAAGAGGCAGTCGTGGGTCGGTTTTCAGTGTTGGATTGGCCTACAAGAACAGGGGGGGGGGGGTTAGATGTAAAAATGTTTGAAAATTTGCCAAGGGATTAAAATTTAGAACCGATTTTCACTCAAAAATGAGCGTCTGTAGACATGAACTGGGGTGAACCCCCAACCCCCCGCAATTCCAACCCTAGGGTCAGGCGCATGGTCGTACGTCCGTATGGGGTCAGGAAGTATCTGTGACGGGATCTGGAACGTGGTGGATCCGAGAAAGCTCAATATTGCCGTCCACTCTACACATTCATACCTGTGATGCCAGTGACGTGGGACTCGGCGAGGTGGTAGAACCGATGCTGCCGAAAGACGACGACGACCAAAGGTCTTCGGTTGCGGGCGGCGGTAAAAGACCAGTGATCCAGCCGGATCGTAGCGGCGAATCGACAGCATTACCGAACGGCGGACCCATGACGGCGTCCGTGGTGACGGCTGTACGTCCACGGTCTGTAGACAGAGGGTTAGCAGACAGAGAGAGCGTGGGACAACCCACGCTGTGCCGCTGCTGCGCGACTCTGTTTAAGACTAAGACTTCTATGGAATGTATTCACACTCAATCTCTCGCAAGTTAACTTTCCGCCGCTCGCTATCTATCTGAGTGAGCGTGAACGCCGTGAATGCGTGTGCGTCTGCGATAAGTCCCCCAGTCGTTGCGTGGGGCCTGCGGCGACCAATGGCAGCCTGTGCTTGATGCAGCCGCTGACCAGTGCAGCCAGAATGAAGTTTCCGTCTACGAGTTATGACTATAAGCAGCAGACGGAGCAGCTGCAGCATCACGGAGTCGGACTGAGAGACACACTATACGGCTATGACTGAGAGGTGGGGCAAGGCCGGCCGCAGGGCACACGCACCGACGTAGATTTAGCGGTATCGGATTCCGCCATGCCGCGGCAGCATGTACTCCATGTCAGTGACTTACAGTTTAACGGTTTGCTGGCGGCGGCGTCTATCAGACGGACAACTGCACTGCGCCGCGGTGACTGGTGTTTTTATCTCATGTCTGCCCTAGTTTCACCGTACTATTGCAGTGCAGTTACAGCGGTCGGCGGAGCCTTCAGGGCCTGTCGCTCGGCGTTGACTCAGCTGTGTCGCTTATTACGTGGCCATCTCTAGATTGCACTGCGTCCGTCTGTCTCGTGTTACGATATATTCAAAATCATTAACGAGTAGAAAATTCACATTTGGTGGAGACATGAGCGCGGATACGAGTTAAACTAGGCAAGCAAAGTCAGGTAACGACTAACGACTAACGAAACTGTAACAAGAAAACCTAGCTATCGCTGACACTCGTGCAATGTTTCCGCAAGCGTCGCGCACTTCCTCTAAGACCAGTGAGGCTTCTATATGTAATCGGGTAATTAACAGCGCGCGCGCTAAAAAGGTATGCGGCCTAAATAACCTGCACTATCCGCTGTAACGATAGCGTACTGAAAGCGGAAGGAAATTTTGTAATCTGCGCATATATCTCGATTTGAAGTGAAGGACAGACGAACACAGACGGATGGACTGGACAGGACCATCGCTTTTTAATGCGGCCATCTGATAGTCGGCCGCAGAACAATCAACAATGTAATAATGGTAAATGGCTCTGATATTATAGAGCGCTCGAAAGCGTCAGCATAGCATCAGCTTTATCTAGCGCTACCATTTACCCATGCCAGATCCGAGTCCATCAACGCTGACAGTCTAAACTCAAACTTCCTACAGCTCGGAAGGAGTGGTGGCCGGCCACAGCGGACAGTTTACCCCAGACGGTTACCTGTCAGCTGTGATACACACTACTTCAGCAAGCCTCGAACACACAACCTTGCGATTGTTGGTCCGAAGCGCTACCAGTAGTGCCACCGACTCAGCAATGTGTATCGCAGATCCGTCGGCGCTGCGCTGTTGAATGTTGATCGCACTGACGACTTCCTGTGGTCAACAGAACAACAAATAGCGCTCACGCCGTCACGCGGAGCATTGTGCAGGTAAAAATCATTTGTGTGCATATCTTCGTCAAAGGTTGATCGATTTATGTCAAACCAAAACCAAAACGATCCTTGGCCCATTCCACACATATCGTCTGACGTCAAATAAATTTCACCAGCGAAAATGCAATTTTTCAGGCCTACACATTTAGTTTTATGCAGTACGGTAGATGATATGCTTAAGCAAGTAATAGCTGTCGATCTACATACAGAATCCGCGTTGTTCATAGAGAAAGTGCAACACTCAATATTTACTATAAACACCACTAAATCGACAACGACAATAAAATATGATAAATATCAACAGACAGAATTCAATGTCACAGATAGTTCATGTGACCTTCATTCAGCTCCAGCTGAACACTGTTATAACAAACAGATGAGCTATGATATGACATGATACAATATGACACACACGGCTGAGCTAACAAATAGCATGTCAATCACACTGTACCGTTGTATAGCTATTATACTTTTACAAGCTGACAGTGACACACATAAGATCATCAGCAAGTTTCAGAGCAACAACTTGAATGGTTTGGCTACACAGCGTCACAAGATTACATCACATAGATCAACTTTACATTGAGACGTTGTAATCTGCAGAACAGAGCGTCATATCATTACACTCTGATTCCATTAATTTAGTTAAAAATTCAATTGTAGCAACAAAAAACAACGTTGACGGTCTGACTTGAACAGTATAGTCAGATTCCACTACTAGCAAGGTGAGAGAAGACAGGGTGGGGGAGATGGGTGGAGGTTAAGAGGGCTGAACAATCATGTGTTTTCACAGTACCCTTACTGTGACAAATGACCATACACAATGTGACGATGGTTTGTTACTCTTCACACCGCATCCAGTAAGGTAGGATCCAGTAACGTTTTTCAGAACTCACACACTGTTTATTTGCAAACATAACACAGCCAAGTAATGTGATTATACATCATGTCACTGTCAGCCAGGACAGAAGCCAAGACACACAGAACACACAGTTAGCAACTGACTGCATAGTACACGTACTTCAGTTGTGAATACCTTTGTTTTAGTGTAAAAAAATCAACCAATGTCGTGACATAATGTCAAACAAACTCGTTTGTTTGTTTGACCAGTTATTCCCTACATGACAGTGTAGTCTGCTGCTATTCTTCTTCACTGACTTCGCTGGTGGCATTTGACATATAAACAATAACACAGTAGCACAGCCTGCTGTCACAGACACTAGCCCAACAGATGGCTTCCACGCATAGCTCGTCTAGTTAATGGCATATGTGCCGCTAGTTATATGAAAATGCCACCAATTCCAAATCACATCAAGAAACTGGGTTACAGAGTTGATTGAATATGTACTATGATGTATTTGATAGAAAACTTCAACGATCGTGAGTCTTGGTAGATTTGCGGAGCCGCAGCAGTGGGCCACTGGTTGTAGTGACACTGCAAACACAACAGTATTTATGTCATGTCAGTGGCAGAGTCTGAGATCTTCAAACATCACAGTGTATGGCTGCAACTAACTGAGTTGAATTGAGTAATGTTTAACAATTGTAGGGGTCACGTGACCTAGGCCACGCCCACTTCCAGGGAATATTATTTGTGCGCCTGCTCGGCATTCCCCATATAAAGCTGCGTACTAAATTTGAAGTCTCTAGCTCAAGTAGTTTTCGAGATATTGCACTCTAAGCGTATTGGGGTCACGAGTTTGACCTTTCAAGGTCACGTGACGCCATCGGTCACGTGACCATTCGATAGCCCGTATACCATTCCCTATTGGTGGTCCTTTGGAACCAAGCCTCTATCTCTAACGGTTTCCGAGATATTTCAACGTCAAATGTAACGCAATGGTTGACGTGACCTTAATACGACCTCTAAACAAAGGTCGAGGTCATTCATTTTGGTACCAATTGATTTCTCATATACGACTTGCTATAGGCTCCCAATAGTAACTTTTGCTCTAGGACGCACCGTTTAGCCACATACATAACGTCACAGACAGACAGACAGACGCAACACTGTACCAATAGCGCAACCGTTATTACGGTCGGCTAAAAACCTCTAATGCTTATATTCATAGTTTTCTTCAACTTTTGCCACAATTACACAGTAACAGTAGAATGTCGAACAGAAAACAAACAAATCCATGCAGCATGACTCACTGCAGACCTGTCAAGTTGGTCGGCACCAATCAGATCATGAATGTGATACTGCATGCCCAACTTGGCAGCTTTCGGCAGTGTTTTCATCTCAAGATCCTGTCAGCAAGCCAAAGACATACAACTCAACTTGAAATCCTGTGTTCATTTGAACCTGGCTGATACTGTTTTATAGGTCACATTCAAAATGGTGCAGTAATTCAGTTGCCAATAAGTCACAAGATGAACAAGAAAGCCGTGCTGTCGCAGGGAATCCGCGCGATGCCGCTGTAATTTTCGATCCATAGATCAAGAACACGATAAATAAGGATCAGTGGCGAACAGACGTTAAGTTAAGTTACG
>Ga0056114_1001488_pt1 | contig 10756 bp, 5 predicted proteins | sample WorMetHERISLAND1_FD_77005 | JGI IMG/M metagenome (GOLD analysis project Ga0056114, IMG submission 77005) | Marine gutless worms symbiont microbial communities from Max Planck institute for Marine Microbiology, Germany - Olavius loisae HERON... ... | reverse complement strand
TACTTTTTGACTTAAGTAGGTACTTAGACCGAACCTCAGCTCAGCGAAAGGCTAAGTCAAAAGTTAAAGTCGCCCAATGTTCTCATAGAAGTACAGAACATCGACGGACAACATGCAAAACAAATTAAATAGACAGTACGAACAAAATTGTTACCGTGACGAAGTTAATGGTAATATCACTGAGCATTCCTCGAATACCCGCAATGCCCCCAATACAAGTCGGGTCTCGATTACAACTAGGGCCTACCTGTCTTAGTAGAAGCCGGGCCCGGAATACAAGTCAAACCCTTAATTTTGGGTCTGACATAACTGTACCAATAGACGCCAGGGGCGTTTATTTTAAGATGTACAACAACCAGTTAATGTTGTACAATTTATAATTATATGACAAGATGGTACAATGGACTACGCTGTCTAAAGTTTGTCAAAATGACAGTAAAATTCGACCCCAAAATAAAAAAGTACTTAAACTATACAGGAGCATAATATCTGTAACAATGGCCCTTAGCCTGCCCGTTGGATGAGGTCGAGTGGTTGATGCTTCATTATACAAGGCTCATTGTCTGGCATGCTTCACGTGCTGGTGTTTTGTTTTGCTTAAAGATAACGAACTCGCCAGATATCTCAGAAATACATTAAGGTCTGGTCACTGCAGCTTGGAAATGCCCAATGCCCATGGCATGTCATCTCAATGACAATGAAAAAAGACACGGTTTTAACATTCAAGTTTCGCAAGGTAGTGTAGCGAGATACTTAAGGTGTGGTGGGGCAGTTTTGTAGCAATGTTACTGCTGAGTGCAATAGTGGAAGAATTTTAAAAATCGACCAACTATTGCCGAAGTTCTGAACAAAAGTCCAAGTGGCGTGTTTTTTGACTCACCGTGTATTGTGTTTTCTATAGGTGCCGTGTTTGCAGTTGCAATTTAACGTTGTTTTATGTTATCGTCAGATTCATAATGTCATATCAGCAGATTACAAACACTGGAGCACAACCCAATGAGTAGCTTACCGCAGTTACCGGTAGGAATACCTAAGTTTTAAATCACAGTTTTAAATCAAAGTTAGGTCCAAAACCGACGTTACGTTTTAAACTGAACTTCGGACTCTGATCTTTATTCTTTATTGCCTCGCGATTACTGCCTGCATTGGATGTGCAAGCCTCGAGGCAATGGGTAAATAATGCGATGCACGGCCAGATGCCCGTTGCGACATGCGGCCCTCCTGGATAATAAAAGAGTGTGTTACTCGAGCTGTTCCCCATTTATGTTTGCATTTAGGCCTACATAGTTACAGCAGCTTCTTGCCGAATACGCACCTGATAGTCATTCATTTATTAAAACTGACACGACTTCCACAAACCGAAAACATAATGCGGGCGTTATGTATAAAAAATACTTGAACTGAAGCTACCACTGGAATAAAGAATAGTCTTCACCATAAATATATGTTGATTATTCGCAATTTACACACGCCAAATGCTTCTTCTCCCAGAGTTCTAAGCCGAATGAGCTGATTTTTTAAAATTCTCCTGTTCTGCAATAGTGTGTGCTTAAAGGGTCCATACGAATAGTCGATCGAGGCTTTACTTTTCGAACGGAGAGCTTTAATTTTATTATGAAAAGTACCGAATTTTGATCGTAGTGCGGTCGCGCCACTCGCGCGAAATGCTTCTTTTCCAGTTGTAATCCGAATGTACTAATGATTAACACGATGTACTCTTTTAACGCTTGCTTAAAGGGTCAACATAGATAGTTGATCCTGGCCCTAGTTTGCGATTGCGATGACTTTGAATTTTGTGACATGACGTTACAGAGTCGCTTAACGTCATCAATGACACTGCAGTAATCGACGCGCCATGGGCACTTTCACATAGGCTCCATATCGGACACGAACCCTTAAATCGCAGTTTCCGAGATATTTAGCATCAAACTTGCGGACAAACAGACACACAGATATACACAGAGACAGACAAGCCGGTAGGCAAATTGGCTCGCGCGCAGCTAAGCTTTAAGCGACCCACTCGTCGCATCGAATTGCGAAAGTACCAATTATTCGCAATTTTCGCATGTGCTATGGTTACGCCATATGCTTCTTTTCCAGAGTTCTAAGCTGAATAAGCTAACACAATGTTCTACGATAGTGTGTGCTTAAACGGATAGCCGATTGAGGCTTTAGGCTACCGAGAGCTTTAGTCATCAAAAAGTGCCGAATTTCGGTCGGAGTGCGGTCGCGCGAAATGCTTCTTCTTCGGCAGTTGTAATCCGATTGCGCTCATGTTTTAACACGAAGTTGTCCTCCTCTGTCGATCCACATCGCGACCACGACGGCACAGAGAGACGCGGAGCGTCGGTGGACCGCAGAGACCGCGTCGTCACTTGGCGTTAGTTCGTCGATGTACGGCGGAACGGAAGTCGACAGAGCCTTCTGCCTGATAACCGCTATTTGGTACTGGATGCACTGCTGGATAGGCACATCTGCGCTGCTGACAGATGACCCGGGCGACGTTGTTTTGAGCTCTCTGCGGCTTCTTGCCGACTGCAACAGGAGCCCCATACAGCAGCGAGTTGCAGTAGTCGATTCGTGATGAGATGGCGCTGCAGGCAATGGTCTGCGCCGTTTCAGTAATCAGGTCTTTACGCACTTGTCGCAGGGCGCGAGTGTGGTAGTTGCACACCCAAGCGTTGCATTGGTCTCCAGTGTCAAACCGAGCTACAGCTTGTGACAAATATACAAGGAATTGTAAACTCTAACTACATCGATGGGAAGTATAGTCACTACCTGTCACAGTTACTGTAATGGTGTATTCAAAAGATTATTTAAGGTCATTGACTTCGCAACTCGCAACAAATGGGGGTTTTTTTTCTCAAATAACGAACATTCTATACTGAGGTCCCTATGATGCAGTGTCTGCTATTTTCCACAAATTTTCTGATAATAACATGACCGATCTCAGTACTGTACTCGAACTGTCCGCGATAGAGAAGAATTTTCAACGTTTTATGCCGAGCTATAGTCGATATAAACTAGACTTTCATAAATTCAAATTATTTAAATTACAGAAATAAACAAAAACAATTCAATAAAATAAAAATCGACAAAATTGTCCTGAAACGCAAAATTCAATGTCCTTCGCTGCAGACAGACTGCGCGTAGTTTTTCTTGCTGATTAATGAACACGTTTATTCGCCAAAAGTAGCAACATTACGAGCAAGAAAGACAGATATATACAAAGAGAAAAGAACACAAATTACCAATGATAACTACTTTAAACATAGCGTTAAAACATGAGTAAAAACCATCAATAGCATTCCACAGTGAAACAGAAAATTATGATTAAAAAACAGTAAAAATACAATAAAACACACAATACATACTGATAAAACTCTGACATAACTTTATCGACGGCAGTGCAATAAAGGAATAAAAACTGTTTTATTACATTTATCATCACAGTCACTTAAAAGTACAGCCAGAAAACATCATGCAAAAAAACCATTTAAAATCAATTGTTTATAAAATGTTACTTTAAGCAACAGTAACTGAAATTTTAGGTAAGTCTTCCCAGTCCATGCAAAACAGCTTTGATAAACTCATGTCATTGATACCCAAAAGATTCTTCTGATTACATCGTTCCAACATGCATTTAGTTCACTGATTTGCTTACACTGAAAAGTTGCAGCTGGGGAGGCGTAAAGTAACACAGATAAACTACCTTTCTGTAAAGTTAGCAGAGGTAGTTCATAGGTACCAGTGCCATGAATGTGTGAAATATTGAGTTACACGAATACGCGTAGTAGAATTATATTTTGACTCGGTTAATATCAAATTTAACATATTTACCAGTTATCAGACACATGTAAATACCAAGATACAGTATTTAATACGGTCACACCATTCATCTAACTGTTCACTAAATCTTAGTCTTATACATTCATCCAATGGCCATAAAATGACATTTACGTACATTAAACTGTAAGAACTGGACAGAACTAGAAATCTCATACCATTGACTAACAACTCTTGTAGATCCAGCTTAAAATAAGTTAATAAGTTAATTCCAGTTGATAACAATGTGTAAGGGCGATATGAATCATCACTAACTGAAAACAGCAAAGATTAATATGGGGCTGAATCATGGTGTTTAATTTTAGTCGCCCTTACAGTTTTATTGATATTTTTATGTCGCAGAGCAATGGCCGACAGATTGATACCAGAAACGTACCTGTACGCTATAAAACAAAAGGGCTATAAAACAGAATAAATAGGCTATGAAAACTATCCTTTTTCAGTACCTGTAATTTTCGAGAATTTTTCGTTAGTGGAAACATTTTGTGGTTTAAAACGGGAAATTCCCGGTGGCTTTGAATCGACTCAAATTGTTTTTCCTAAACCAGAAAGCTCTATTTAGCACCAGATTGCCCAAAGCTATAGCAAATTAAATAGCCAGCTACCACGCACAGTAAATATGAACGAAATATTACAAACGTTATTGTTGAAAGTTGAAACTAGCACCGGTATCAAGCACGACGATAAGCTTGTAAGCAACAGACACCGATGAAAGTACAAGAGCGTCACTCACTACACGAGTATTGCATGTTGGTCAATACCGTACGTAGAAAATGAGACAAAAAAACTGAAGCATAAAAACTGAGTTCGTTCCGATAACTGTTCCGCAAAAGGCGTTCCGATGGAAGCAGAAGGAAATTGTATAGAACAAATAATCTTCATACTCTGCATGAAAATACGAAAAAGAGATGAATGGTTAGAGAAAACAGCGAACGTGACAGTGATATGCGCAAGGTAAGGTGAATCAACAGAAGAGAGATGGCGATGAAGACAGTGGAATGAAGTAGGAAGCTGATTCAAAAAACGGACCTCAGTAGAGTATATCCCTGAAAACGGCTCCTGAGTGAACGGAGGATAATGTAGATCAAAATGTTTATTGCTCTGCCTCAGACCTCGCTGGTGAGCTATGGGGAAAAGAAAAGGGGGCGAGGGGAGAGAAGGGGTAGAGAGTGAACGAAGGGATGCAGAGAGGAGCCCGTGAAAAGTAGAAGTTTAGGGCCCCAAAATAGCTAGTTCGGACATGATTGGGTGTTGTTCTCGGGGCATGGATAGTCTTCATTATCTATCACCGTGCAGTTCACTGGTGAACAGCCGTGTTTAAAGATATGAAAATTAAAGGTAAGAGTGCCGACGACAAATAAGATGACAAAAACGATGGCACAGATGCGGTTTAATACGGCAGCTGCCAGCATCCATTCGACCTTTATGTTTTCCTCCATTACATTGTCATTCTGTTTTTCTACGCTTTGTATTCGAATAGTTAGCATCGACTCGATGACCGTGGTTTCCAGGGAAGAAGTCTTCGTGTTGTCACGCTGAGGACTGTTGCTGTAGCTGTCTCCATTAGCAACGCACTCGCTCATTCTATATACTTGCGGAGTTCCCAGCAATGAAGAATTTGGTGGCTTCATACAGAGCCACGTAGCAAGTATGTTGCAGAAAATGTATCTGGTCTGCAATTGCATCGAACAAAAATCACTGTATTATTCATTATGTGCGCCACAATTATTTCTCATCAATAGTTTCTGAAGCACACGTTGTGCTGAATATCGTAACTCATGCATTCTCAAATAACGTACTGAAGTTTGCTTGGGATTTTTTACGACAAATTCGACTTACCCAGCGTGACATTTCCTGAAACGGTTTACGTTCAGCCTTGAGCTCCAGACGGAGAACCAACATGGTTAACAAAACAGAGCAGATACTCAAGATGATTAAGAAGAAGAAGAACATATCTACAAACATCCACCACAAAATACTACATCAACAAGCAAACATAGTAACTTTGTTGTTCTTTTATCCAAAACAACTTCTTAGTGAGAACGCTTTTAGTCAGCGTGTAGCCATGCGTTTGTACATATATGCTATATAGGGCCCATCTGAAATTTTTGCACCAATTTCGACAAAACTCAGCATAGTTAAATGCCTTTTCCGCGCAGTAGACACCTTAAAGAAATGGAATAAGCACTGCGTGACGCTGATTACGCGAGCCGGTTGTTAATTTAACTTGTTTCTAAGCAGCAGAAGGCTGCAAAGATAGAGCTGCGTAAGGCAGAAATTCGCTTACAGTTACAGCGTCTATAGCTGAAGACAATGAGTGGCGTAGGGCTGAAGTCAGTCACCTGCAAACTCATGACGAACAACAGGTAGAACGTGAAGCTGGTCTGCATGTGTTAACGAAGAAATACGGTGACATAATGAAACATCTAATGCCCCGTGTGCCAACGATCTCGCAAAACTGTTAAACTTTTGGGATACGTGTGAAAATATACTCTCTGTGAACGAGGTGCCACGTGCCAGATAATCTTCGAGCATCGAACAGTGCAACAGATGCATCGAGGATAAGTCTACCCTTATTTCAAGTTGGATGGCAAGTGGTAGTGATTGAGAAGGACTCGACACATAAATTCGGCGTCAGACAATTGCGTTCTGCCGACACTCGAACACTGGTCGTCGGCTTTTGGCGACAGAACATTCACTGCGGCAGCACCTCGGCTCTGGAACAGTTTGTCGTCTGATATAAGACAACCTGACTTGTCCTATGGTCAGTTTAGGCGGTCACTTGAGACATTTCTTTTGGGGTTGTAGGGCCTCGGCGCCGTGCGACCCTCGTTACTTACTTACTTACTTACTTAATTGGAAATCTGCCATCGATATGACAAGTCTCGTTGGTGATCGTTAGCGATATCTGTTGTTTGTTTCTACGTTGTTTCAAGAGATATTCACTGACTGATAACAGGCGTGTCATACGTGGTCGGAAGTTGTTCGTTGACGATGATTTGATAAACGGTTATCGCCAGCACGATCGTCACCGCAGCATAATAAACAACATCATTTTCGGTTTTTGTCAGTTATCATACCATCAAGTCAATTTTTGGACAGCACACATGAAGCATTGCGTCCGTCCGTCTGTCTGTCATCGATCTATCACGTGCCTTTTCACTCAAAGTCCGAGTGTCATTATAAAACTTGAGTCAGTGCCTCAATGGACAGATTATAATTTTACCTTGGTGTATCCTTATCCTCGATGCATCTTTAATGTGTAAGTTTTTCAACGACTGTTTCAACGATCAACTGTTATTTCCAATGTCACTATGGACAAAAATGTATATTAGTAAAGTGGGTAAAGTGTCATTTTATATAGCGCAATCTCATAAAAATCTCTAATGATCTAAGTACGTCTCATTAACTACTAACAGTATCCGTTATGATTAACTAATGGTTGTTGAAAATGAAGCTGATACTGTGCGTGTGACGCCTTATAATCCCGTTTCATCAGGTTTGTTTTGTCATATGTTGTTATTTATTATTGTTCAAAAACTGATCAGCTTCAACGGCTAGAACTCTTCCTCAGGGGTTGAATGCCCATGAATGGGGAAACTGCAATGGTCACGATGGAGAGCCTATAGGAAACCACCATCACTCTTTCGAATGGTACCACCGGTAACCCCTCCGACCTCCCCTTCCCATAATTCGGATCCCAAATGCACCAACCTCGTGACGCTTGCTGCCACCCTGCGAATATGATAGAAGATATCGACAAGATTTCTTTTTATATTAGACATTATGAGCCAAGCGATGTCATCTTTTGCCAACTTACTTTGCCCATTGTTATTATTAGCGACATCGTTGGAAGCAAGGCTCGAGCATACGTAGCGTATACGTATTCTATTTTTAAAAGATACGCTCGTACGCTAACGTATTCTATTTTAGCGTACATAAACAAGAATAGAATACGCTCATGGCGGGAACAGTAAATTGGTTACCAAAGCAGCAAAACACTAGTTTGTTATTTCAGCGTTAGCAATTAAAAGTTTCTGGTTTTATGTTAAGTTTAATTTAACTAAATTTCGCGACGCGATTTTTCGTTATGTGACGGACCTAAGAAAAATATGAGGTTTACTTGCTATAGTTGCTTACTTAGATAGACCTGCATTGGAATAAACGGGTAAACGTATGTAAGTCTCGGTGAATTGAATTTCAGCGTACGCTACGAAACGTATCATACGCGTATTCTATTTTTTGAAAGATACTTACGTACGCTAACATATTCTATTTTAGCGTACGCGTATCGTCGAGTATTGGTTGGAAGCGATTTTGCCCGTTGGTATTGACGTAACGGTTCCGTAATTTGCCTGTCTGTTTGTCCGTCTGTCTGTCACGTTTGTGCATTTTGCTCTAATGGCAGAAGATATTGACTCAGCTTTTTTTACATACGACAGCCCATGTCTCTCCCAGATCGCATTAACATTTGGTTTACCGATTTCTCTCCAAATTTTGCCCGAAGTCACCCACCCTCGTTGATTTGAGGGACGAAAACATTCGACGGCAAATTGCGTTCGAATGGTTGAAGATAGCGCAATGGTCACAATTACAATGGAGAGCCTATAGGAAATCGCCATCGATCATTTCAATGATTCCTCCCTCCCCAAATGTGGGTCGCAAATATGGTAATGTATCGTTAGGTAGGTTTCCTTTCATCCCTGGGTTGTATCGATAGGTGGGTTAGGGGCGGGGCGTATTGCGTATTGGCTGGAAGGATGCGGACTGCAAAATCTTACTTGTGGCTTATTCAGTTTAAAACCAAGTTGCGGTAACTCCGCTGTTAATTTTTAATTCGAAAGTTATTACATTTACACACCTTTTCTTATGCTATATCTCCTTTTTAAACTTATGTCGCTTATTCAGTCATATAGGCTACGCCGCACGCCACTACAAAGAAACCCACCCAACGACACACTCCTAGGAAGGTGCTAACCCACCTAACGATACACAATCGCAAATATATCCCAGGACTAAATTCGCGACGCGTGCTGCTACCTGGTCATTATGAGCCGAGCGACATCGCCTTTTGCCAAATTAATGAACATGAACATTGAACATTTTATTTATTCCAGGCAGCGTGGCCCATAACACAGACAAACAGACACACAAACACACAGACTGACAGAACAGACAGAATTCACCCAGCCTACAGAACACGACCCTTTAGGACCTTGTTATTAATATCATCATTATCGTCGTCATCATATCAAGATCTGAGGTAGATACGTACTTATTCCGAGACGCTCCATGCAACTCGGCGGTAGAACGAAAGTAGCGGCGGCGATGAATGATATTAAGACGCAAGGTACGATAATGTTTATCACGTAGTAGGTTGGTTTTCGACAAAGTTGTAGTTTATAAACGACTTGAGGATATACACAATCTTTCCCATAAAATTTGTTGATTGCCGTGACCTCTGTGCAGAGCACAAACACTCGATGACACGTACATGTACAGAGTGATCCAGAAAAAAAACACGAACTATGATAGGTTGGTCTTCGACGAAGATGTACACTGTGTCCCAAAATATTGTTTAATGTTGTTTATTCACAAAACAATATGTTGCTTGCGGCGAAATTAGTCATTTTTGTGTTCTGTGATTTCCCAAGGTAAGGTAGTTGCACTAGATAGGTGAGGTGGGAAATGAAACCAGCTTTCGATGACTCATAGACTTGCTACTAACTATGCCAAAAAATTGTTGTAATCGAACACTTATTGTTAAAGTTATTGTAGAAAATGTAGTCACATGTTTTTTGGGGGGACACAGTATAAAAGACCTGAGGATGTTCATTATTTGAATATAATGAACTGACTGTAATGATCTGTGTTCAGAGCATAGGCTGACTCTACGCAGACTCACTTATGACATTACACTTGATGACTCTATAGAGTCAATTAATGAAAAACTTAATCCTTTAACCTGTGTTAATTAACCACAGTTAATAATTCAAAAAACTAAAACAGCGAATATATAAACAAGAACGTCAGCTATCGTAGATGGTTTGCCGTGCAGTCGATTTTGAGGGTAAATTTTTCGAAAGAATTTCAAATTCCTAGGTCTACATAATATTGCTACGAAGATGGTTCGACTGTCCTTTGGATAAACACTTTGGCCAGATGTTTGAAACGGATGTCGGTAAAATGTCAAGTTTTACGTAAGCCGTCGTGGTCCTGTCAACTATACCGTGGTAAACTTGTTGGACAGTATAACTTGTCAGAATCAGAACAGGCCATGAGTCTGTGTCCATGTCTTGTTTATCACAGGTTACGGCCGATCAAGCAAAGAAACGCTGTAAAAGTGTTGCGCTCTGTATAGCTTCGCATGCGGACGCGCGACAGAAAACCAACATTAATTAAAAATTGGTACTCACTGTTTAACCACCAGTCCTCCGACTCATTATTATAGTAATCCAATTTGATATCCGGAGTCATTTCTATATTCTGTTTCTTCAGTAGCCACGATGCAAATGTGACATCACAATACTGTTTATCGAACGGAAACCATTTTACGTTGACGTCACACTGCGTGATTCCGAACTCGTAGCGTGGATCCCACTCGCACCGACCATCGCTGAAGATTCTTACGTAGTTCGACTGTGGCGTTATCTCGTGAATCTGAGCCTGTTTCGCGCTGTGTTTAACACAAAATAACGCATAAGTTGGATATATTTGGCCTGTCAGTTGCATTAATAATCTTTACTTTCGTAACTCTGCTATTTTGATACAACACTACACTGTGTCGCCCAAAAAAACATGTGACTACATTTTCTACAATAACTTTAACAGTAAGTGTCCGATTACAATAATTTTTGGCATAGTTAGTAGCAAGTCTATGCGTCATCGAATGATGGTTTCATTTCCCACC
>Ga0056114_1001487_pt1 | contig 10759 bp, 8 predicted proteins | sample WorMetHERISLAND1_FD_77005 | JGI IMG/M metagenome (GOLD analysis project Ga0056114, IMG submission 77005) | Marine gutless worms symbiont microbial communities from Max Planck institute for Marine Microbiology, Germany - Olavius loisae HERON... ... | reverse complement strand
TGTCGGGCCCGACCACATGGAACAGCCTTCCCGTCGAACTGCGGACTTCATCATTGTCTTCTCAGACGTTTGCGAAAAAACTCAAAACTCATTTATTCGGCTGCTAGCGCCTCTGAAGACTTTGTTTAACTGGCGCTATATAAATACACGTATTCATTCATTCATTCATTCATTCATAATGAGAATAATGTATTTACTGTTGCAGCAAGATTTGTTGGCCGAGAAACGTTTAAGATCGACTAAGACAAAGCAGAGACCGAACTCAGCTGATGAAGGCTCGAGTGATGCTCGCGTGAGACCGGTCGTATGTCGTCAAGACGCAGAGGCCGATACGTCGCCAGCTGATTCTTCCCGAATGTATTTTGAGCAACAGAGAGAAGAAGTTGCTGCTCAGAAGAATGAACTCAGTGCTCAGGTCTGTGAGGTTTATGGTTACTGCTGTGAGTAATGGTAGTATTTATTATACAGGGTGCGACAAATAGAGGTCGACCGAATTTCGGCTTTGGTTTTGGTTTCCGTGCCGAAAGTGGATAAATGGGCACTTTCGGCGGACATTCGGTTTCGGCCGAAAGCAGTCGTACCACATTCGGTGCACTTTCGGTTTCGGCAGGCTACAGTTGGTAAATTCGGTGGTTGCCGAAAGTAGGTCACAGAGCTTGAGTTGCGGAGGCCAGAGTGCGCCAGACGCTGGGAGCCATTAGCCTCACTGTGTACTGACTATACCGAGGCAGCAGCTGCATTGTCTGTGTCTGCATCTGGTACTGTGGGCTGTGTCGTTAATGACAAGGTGAGGGTAATGTTGAAAGTTATCAGATGCAGAGGCAAGTTGAGCAACGGATGCTGGACGGAGTTGCTGGCTCTGTAGCCGTGTCAGCCCGAACACTATTGACTTTCGGTTTTCGGCCGAAAGTCCCACTTTACTTTCGGTGGCACATACGGTTTCGGCCGAATGTGCTACGTCACTTTCGGCCGAAAAGAAATTTCCACTTTCGGTCGACCTCTAGCGACAAAATAAAGTAGCCCCGTGCATATTTTACGGTTTTGTTATATAGTGGACGTTGACACAATTTCTACCCCGGTCACTCCAAACCACTGATGACTGTCAGTAGTTACATGCAATAGATGAGTTCACAGCATTTCCCTTCAGCATATTGTCACTCGTGGTTTGGCGATCCAGTGTTTCCTGTTAGGATACAAGAGGACTTTTCCAGAGTACAGGAGCAGTTGTGGTCAGTTGTCAATGACTGTTACTAGTCTTGCTCAAGACTCATTTATGACACATTGTATTCCTCCATGGTCTTCTAGTTCTATCTGGACTGCCTTTCACAGAACTAGACTAGACCAAAATTATGTAAGTTTCTTGTTTAGATCAGTTTTAGTTTTTCTTCTTCTTCTGCTTCATTCCCAGCACGCACCACTAGGAGTGTGTAGCGCCAAATGTCGACATCAGTCTCCAGAGTGGACGATTCTCAGCCACGTCAGTTGCTTCATTGAAGGAGAGGTTGTTGGATTACAGGTCCTGCTGGATAGTTTTCATCCACGCAGTACGCAGGGATGGTTTTAGTTCAGCATACATTAAACTTTATCAGTCTTGTGCCATCTGCATGTATATCTTTATACCAAACGTAGAGTAGCTCCTGGAAAGAAAGCTAGATAAATTCGAACTGCCTGTAACATTGCTGCTGATCAGGGCAATAATAGTGGTGTAACTTGGTGAGAAAAATGTGACTGAATGCAAAATTCTCCACAAAACAAAATCGTTTATTGTCGGTCGTTGCCACTGACATTGGGTGGCTGTATTACCATTGCAGCAATCCCGGTGTCCAGCGGACGTAATGGCAGCAAAGCAGTCAGCTCCGATGAAGCCGCTGTCCAACATTACACAAACACCAGCACGTAACATGTATGGAGAGGTGAGTGTCGTACATCTAATTGTTGCACATTGGGAGTTAGTTGGTTCATCTTGCTCCGTCATTGTTTGTGGATATCTGCAACGAGTTCCAGAGATTTGCCAAAAAGAGATAACCTTTAAAGATATTTCTTTTAAAATGCAGTCTTGTCTCCATCACGCCTCGTAATAGTTTTGCTGTTTCTAGATTTCGTTTCAACACAAATTGTTCCTCTTCCGATGTTGCCAGCAGAAAGTTTCAGTTGTTTATAAATTTTGCTGTCAAATCGCCAGTTTTTAACTGTAATTATATTGGCAACTTTGTAATTTTCACTGCATGTCAAGTTGTCAACTCTGCTAAGTGCAGTAATAGGAGGTATCGTTTACTGTGTAGCCTAAATGTGCTGATGTGCTGTTAAGAAACTGTTCACTCACTCACTCACTCGCTCACTTGTGTTTCTAAATTATGTTTTAGTAATTTGGCTGTTGAGCCCCAGTTGTGCAGCAAAACTCACTGTTTGTCAGTGTTATTGTCAAAGAAATGTTTGGTGGTCGCGTTTGTCATGTTATCGTTGTAGCCACCTGCTGGCAGCGGGAGGAAACAGACGGCTGTGGTGGCTGCAATTGGCAGAGTGGAAGCTGAATTCCTCAGAAGTGAACAGCTTGGCAAGTTGCTTTCGACTCTAACCCTTTGACGGCCACTGTTGCCATATGGGTACAGCTATAAAGCATCCTGTGCCAGACCGGGTTAAACCGTAATTTTTGACATCTCGGCACTCTGACGTTCAGGGCTGAGCGTCAGAGTGCCCGGATGTCAAAAATTACAAATGACGGCTTAACTCAGTCTGGCACAGGATGCCTTATAGCTGGCAACAGTGGGCATCAAAGGGCTAGTGATGACGATGTATGTGTTGCATCTTTCACCTTGGTTGCATTGTTGCCTTTGACACTAATTTCAGCTGCTGGCGGTACACTTCAGAACCTTGGCACTGTCACTGCACACTGTGTATACACTGTCGTCAGGTGCTTTGTGATACAGGTGTGTGTCTACAAGCTAGGGTTAGGACGATAGTCCCATCATACTATAGTATCGGCCGATAGTCGGACTATCGGACGACAATCGCTTAGGCCGATTGTTTCAGACCGATAGTGCCATTGTGCTGCCGTCTTACTGTGATGCGTTGACAGGTCGTTGGCAGCAAATTGCTGGTTAACTAAAGTTGTTTTTGCTGCTAGTAAACTTCGTACAAACTGATTTTGGATTGTAACTGACCGATAGTATACTTTTGGTTGGATTGGATTGAGCAGTGTTTTACATCCCCGCCAACACAGTATAGGTTATATGGGAGACGGGATAGTATACTTGTATGCATGATTTATTGATTTACAGTTAAAGTTGTTCATTAATCTTCTGTAATCTCACGTTGACGACCTTTTGAAATTATCGGCGCGCTATCGCATCGGCCGATTGTTTTGACCGATACTATCGACTATCGGATTTTTACACAATCGTCCTAACCCTACTAGAAGCAGCAGTAATGAAGGCATTATTGTGTTCTTCAGTCTCACATGATATCAACCTTTGTCATGTCTGTCTGTTGGAAGTGTTCAAAATCTGCGAAGCCCGTGAGCATTTTCATTTTTTGACATAACGAGTCTTAATATCGCACTACATTTGTGGAGCCCAATGGCAGCCGTTAGTCATTGATAAATTTGTGAGATGCTGGTTTGAGACCAATAACTGTCATTGGTGGTGTAGGGAGACGCATTCGGCCATAGTTGCTCTCCTACTCCTGCCTTATCACTGTCCGATCCCTTGATTGTGGTTAACACAAGATGTGAAATTGCATCTTCGTAATCATAGCTGATGTCGTTTGTGAATAAACAAGTACAGTTGAGTTTGCGTCACTTGCACAGAGTCAGATGATGAGTCGTTGAGCAGTGTGACACAAACGCTACCGACCTACGAGTAAGAGTTACTCGTTATTCCGTTCATTTACTGACAGATTTTGTCACATGTTGCTTTTGGTTAATAACTAGTTGCTGTTTTTTTATCAGGCCATTACAAGTAGCATTGCGTAATGACTTACAATGGATGTATTGGCTTATGTTTGCCCTTCCTTGTACAGGGTGGCACAATAAAAACCATACATTTTTGAGATACCATATTTTTGTAGCCACTACAGATATAGTTGTGCGGTTTTTAATATTCTTTGCAAACTAGTCAAAATATGTTTCTGATGTTCGCGGCAGTGCGCACACAACGCCGTCGACCGCTGCCAGTCAACCTGTCAGTGCTGTCAGTTTGGTCAATTTTTGTACTAAATCATACAACGTTCGTCTCTTCCACTGTCTTGCAGGAAACTCACGCATCATGCGGTCAACATTCCAACTCTTTTCAACTCGTAAAACCTTAATTAATGCTTTGTCTTCAGAAGTTAGCACTGGCATGTTTACGCAGATGACGTCAACTATGACGTAGTCCACTGGCGGTTACTTTGCAAAGAATATTTAACACTCAGTTTAAAAAAAATAAAGTGGTCACTTTTCGTTTTCTGATGAAATTTCTGAACAATTCAGCAAAACCGCATGATTATATTTGTAGTGACTGCCTAAATATGGTATCTGGAAAAATGTAGAGTTTTTTATTGTAAGCGCATGCGTGCATTACGGTAACACGGTGAGGTGAGCCTGGTGAGATTGATGACTGACCAGCCTCCTTCAGTGTTTTGACACTGTTGATTGGTTCATATGAACTGTAAAAATGTCTCCATGATGGCTTATAATGTGTTGAGTGGGACATTAGTCTTACTTTGCCCATTATTTAATAACTTACTGTAAACCACTCCCTAATATCTTCTCACCAGATGTGTGCAGAACTCAGCATCGCTTAACCCTTTGACGCCCACTATGGCCTTATGAGTACAGCTATGAAGTATCCTGTGCCAGACCGGGTTAAGCTGTCATTTGTAATTTTTGACATCCACGCACACTGATGCTCAGCCGTGAGCGTCAGAGTGCCCGGATGTCAAAAATTACAAATGACCGCTTAACTCGGTCTGGCACAGGATACTTCATAGCTGTACTCATATGGCCATAGTGGGCGTCAAAGGGGTTAAGGCGGAGTGCAACCTGCTGATAGTTGTCCCACTTCTGTGTGTGATGCTATTGTTGATAATAGTTATACTGAATGTGTACTCACACCAACTTGACATTATATCTGCTAGCTTGTGACATTGACCAATTACACTGTGTCGTGCGTCGCTATGATGTGGTTCTGGTGCTTTGTTTTGACAGATATTTAGCAAGTGTTGTGAGAAGCAGTTTGTCGGCTTTTTCACTTACCACGTGCTAATTATTTTTCAAAATCGTTTAGTGACTTGCGGCTGCCGGAGCTAGAACTGACTCAGCTATTTTCCCATCTGCGGACCACTCCGCAACAGATTTCGTCCTGAATCTGCTTACTCGTAACTCTCCTTAGACTGAATTTTTTTTTACATTATTGTTTTCAAAAAGCAAGTTTCTAAATTACACAACTCAACTCTTCAGTCAATACCACGCATTCAACACACAACCTCATCACTTTCTAAGTCCTGCTATTGAGCTCCACTGTGTCCGTTCTTACCTTGATTCTAGCCACTACCATCACTGCCTTTATTTTCCACTCTAAACTTGACTACTGTAACTCTCTGTCTTCATACGTCTCAAATAAATCGCCTCCAGCAGATTCAGAGTTTGGAGCACCCTGTATGTACTGTTTGCTTGGTAATTGGAAACTGTCGCAGTGGCTCGCTGAGCGTGGCCGACAACACGGCACAAGAGCAATTGAGACGTGCGATGGAGACTAACCCTGAGTTTGTGGAGTCCACAAGGCAGCGAGTTCTCACAGAGTTGGACTCGGCGCTCAACAGACGAGGAATCGGACCGGTACGGTCATCAGCAGTCACTTGAAATTTATGCCTCGTGTTGCTGTGTAATAAATAAGTACAGAAATAAATGACTGACTTATTAGTATGCATTTGTGTTTTTATTAACTTGATGTTTCATTCTTCTGACGAGCTGTAACTACGTGTAAATTTGGTGCAGTGACATCGGTTTAACAAAGGTGACCTGACTTATGTAGTGTTATAATGCTTTTATTAAGACTTCAGACACACTAGTGACAGGTCGTTTTGAATTGAAATACGTCAGGTGAAGACTGATGAGTCGATGGCATGTCAGAGAGTGACTTGTCGTCTGTCGGTGTAGGATACTTGCGGCATCAGTGATCAGCTGTTTGCAGCTGTCTGCAGCTCTCTCAAGACAGAGAGAACAATACAGGCCAAGGTACAGGTCTGCTTCCTTCAGTTCATAAACAGCTCTAACTGAAGTTAAATACAGTAGTGCAGCTAACATGAAATTAAATGTCGTGAACTTATTGAATAGTAATCCATGGGCTCGTTGCCCACTAGTGTCCCACATTCTTCAGACTATTGATAAACAACGCTGTCTACTCTGTTCTTCTGTGTAGATGCTGTATATGTTACATTGTTACACCACTCTACGACGTCTTCCTCCTCTGCCTGTTCCTTCGATAACTTTTAACAGAAGTAAGTTTATCAAATCAAATTAACTACTTGAATACCTGCCGATAGATGCCATTACTGTTATATGTTGAAGAGATGTTGGCTGTTAGATATTATGTCATGTAGTCCTGTTTCTGTGGCTGTGAATTGTATCTCTCTCTAGCCTGTCTCTGTTACGTTCTGTCAGTGATCATGTATTTTTCGCTTTGTGTGCCACGTAAGAGCTGCCATGATTCAGAACATTCAAAACATTGGTTCCCGTGAAGTCTCTTCGATCCACCAGCAATATAGGGCAGTTGGCTGAAACTGCTTCGGTACTTCAGAGAAGACCTAACTTTCTGCTGGTCATGTGCGAACCACTGAACAATGAATGTTAGAACTTTGGTAGATTGCATTTCTTTCCGTCAAATAACCTTGACATACCATTGGGTCAGGCTTGTTATTGTTAACTCTGATGCTGAGGCTCCGGTTTGCCCAGTGTGTATCCCGACTTAACACGAAGGTTAATGTAAGTAACCTCTTAGAAGTTTTGGCAAACAGCAAAAGAGTAGACCAGTGTTTCTGTTTTTAAAAGTCTAAGTGCACAGCTGGAAAGTTGCTCGATGATTATTAATAATTTAGCCTCACGACAGAGAAGTGAGCAGTGAAAGCGTTGTATTGATGTGATGCGATGTGTTGTCGCAGGAGATAAAGAACTTCTACGACATTCGTAACCAGCTGATGAACCACATCAATGCTCAGGCCACAGCAAAGACTGCGACGTCCGCTGCCGAAGTCCGAACTACTGCACCACCAGGTCGACGTTCTAGTCTGTTTGTTGTATGATTCAGTGTTTTGTTTTATCGCTTCACTCGTGGTTTAGTGGTCCTAGAAGTAATTTACTTCCGCCGTTGGGATACACCTGCATCACAAGCATTACATCTATCTATTGATGCCTTCACCGGCACACCTCCTGCCATTGAATGGAAGTGCCCGCCAGACCGTCCACGAAGAACTTGGCTTCAACAGGTGGAAGAAGATATGGGTCTACCATCAGTGCCTGTCAATTCGCGGGGAACCCTGGACCGCTCGCTGTGGAGATCGCTACGACCCTCAGCCGGTCAAGCACAGCAGTGAGTGAGTGAGTGAGTGCGTGAGTTGTAAACAAGGATTGGTGGGTGGATCAGTTGATGGGTCACGTCTTACAACGGAGAGACTGTCTGAACATAGCATCATCATTGATCTTCTGTTCTCCTGATTGGCAAGTTTATATTTAGTAACTAATAATAGTTAAAAAACATAATTAATAATAATAATCTATCCTTAAAAATTGCTCGGTCGTTTGTCCCTTTAATCTGCGATTGGTTGGCCACAGGCCTGCGCTATAAGTGCCGAAGAGCGATGTTGGTTTTCTATAGGCTCTCCATTGTGACCATTGCGCTATCTTTAACCATTCGGCCGCAATTTGCCATCGAATGTGTTTGCCGCTCAAATCAACGGGGAGTGGGTCACTTTGGGGCAAAATTTGGGGAGAAATAATAATTTAATAATTTGGCGACACATGGGGCTGTCTTTTGCAACAGAAATGGTGCCGATATCTTCTGCCATTTCAGCACAATGCATGAACGTGACAGACAAACAGACCACAGAACGGTAACATCGATACCAATAGGCAAAATTGCTTTTTTTGCTGCAGAAGATATATAAGCTGCATGAAAATATTCTTTAATTACCCAAAGTATTACAGTGTAACAGCCATGCTACTGGAACTTGGTCTGCCTAGCTTTGACACATTGCTCTATAACAGTAGAATTAGGTTTGGTAATCGATTACAGTGTTCTCAGAACAGTATTGTTGCACAGTTGAGGCTGATTTTATTGACTTGTGTATGTGTGCTCTTTTCTGGTAGTTCTCTGTATCTATGTGTATTGTGTTTATTGTATCTCTCTCTCCTGTTCTGTCTATCTCATATGTGGTCTTGTCCTGAAATAAACTACCAGGTATTGATTGATTGATTCATTTGATTTTCAGCAATGTCGCCTAAAAATGTATTTTCAAAAGTCATACTAATGTCGCTATTATTTGGCACCTCGATGCTTTCATTTTTCAGGCGCTCTACCTCGGCCTTTAAAATTACAACATTTGCCAGTGGTTTCTTATATCGATATCATTGTCAGTGTGTCAGCATCTTAAGTCTGTGATGTGCAGCAGTCCCGCAGCAAACGTCAGCCGTTATTGTGCACGCCACTCAGCCGCCGATGACGTCACCACCAGTTCTGCTGACGTCATCACAGTTCTCGATGAAGTCACAGCATAGCAACGGTGCAGCTGCAGCAGCCGTGATGCAGTCGTCAGCATCAATGACCTTCTCCTACACCACGCTGTGTGTACCGATGTTGATGATGCATTTATTTTTCAACCGGCACTAGCGCTGTAAAATCCGTAGATTTAGTTGTCGTTAATTTTTTTTACAATTTTGTAAGTAAATTTGTTTTGTGCGTTTTATTTCCACAGTTTCAGTTTCTGCTGTTTCATAAGTTGGAGATTTTGGTGGCATCGTTCACATTCATACAGCACCACATATATTTTATAGCTGTCGATTGTGGAGTGATTATTTTTTTAATTGCATCAACACATGCGATTGATTATATTAATCACACGTTAACGCGTTAATTACCACATCAATTCAACGGGTCTCTTTATGTTGTATGTTGTCGTCAGCAAACGACTACACGTCTCATCTACAAGATGCGACCACTGTCGAACTTGCCATCAAACAATTTTGTTAGCTTGTCAACTGAAAATTATTACAGTAGTGCTGCAGCCACAACATATGCTATTGCTTACGTCTGACGACAGGTCTGAGACGGGCAGTTATGCCTCGGAGTCGGAATATCTCGATGACATTGGTGGACCATCAGCACACCCAGAGCAGCGGCGGAGTCCAAGTCGTGGTGTACATCCGCTTGGCAACGACAACTCAGACTTGGACGGTTCCGTCAGGTCAGTGACCGAAACAGCAAAGCTATTTCCACTGATAGTTGGTAGAGTACCAGCCTTTCTGGCTGGGGTTAGGCGGGGCACGTCCACCTGTGTCGGGTGGCAGGCAACACTGTGTGATCCCATATCGCAACTGGCGTCCCGTAGCTCTGAGGTGTGCACACGAACAGCTGTGGCTTAACTTTTAAGCTTAACAGTTACTATTTAACAACAAGAAGCCAAGCTGTCACTAGTATAGCCGACCGCACTGCCTCACAGCATCTTTCAGGTCACGTGACGTAATCGGTCACGTGACCATTTGATACCCATAGGCCATTTCCTATTGGTGGTCCTTTGGAACCAAGCCTCTATCTCTAATGGTTTCCGAGATATTCAATGTGGAATGTAGCGCAATGGTTGACATGACCTTGATACGACCTCTAAAGGAAGGTCAAGGTCATTCATTTTGGTACCAATCAATTTCTTATATACGACTTCCTATGGGCTCTCAATAGTAACTTTTGCTCTAGGATGCACCGTTTAGCCACAATACATAACGTCACAGACGACAGACAGACGCAACACTGTAGCATAAGTGCGACCGTGAGTACGGTCGGCTAAAAATACTTATTTTAGACCGATAATCGTTTGTTTACTTACTTTACTGACTACTTTACTTTCACTTTCAGTTGAGATTCGATATTCCTACTTCCGGTTTTTCCATTTACTATAAATACTTCCGAGTTTTACTTTGCAGGTAATTCCACTTTCTCTTTCAGTTCATAGTTATTGATGCCAGTAATCAATGTGACATTGAATGCTGCATACGGGGGGGGGATGTAGGTGGGTAGGATCCTGTCCAAATTTGTTTGAATGACAATTTTTGTGAGACCCGGAAAAATCCTGTCTTTTGGTGAGAGCGTCTTATGGTAAACAGCCGTTGTCTGACAGCGCAGCTTAGCGTCATTGACTTTTAGTTTCTGCATTCTTGGCTTTCACGTAAAGCAGCAATACTTGCATACAACAAAGCTGTGCTGTCACGAAGATGACCACGCGATGCGCGCTATATTAGTAGATCGTGAGCCGTTGCGGAGATATGGCCATTCGAAATTAACCAAGATGGTGGCGGCCGTTATCTTGGATTTGTTCGAACCGGAAATAGCGCCATTAGATCCGCCGTCCCCGAAAACCCCGACCTAGAACAGAACATGAAGTGGATCAGACGACCGGTTGCGGAGACATCGCCACTTGAAATTTTTCCAACATGGCGGTGGCCGCCATCTTGGATTTGTTCGAACCGTAAATAGCGCCGTTCGATCCGCCGTCCCCGATAACCCTACCCTAGAAC
>Ga0056114_1001486_pt1 | contig 10761 bp, 12 predicted proteins | sample WorMetHERISLAND1_FD_77005 | JGI IMG/M metagenome (GOLD analysis project Ga0056114, IMG submission 77005) | Marine gutless worms symbiont microbial communities from Max Planck institute for Marine Microbiology, Germany - Olavius loisae HERON... ... | reverse complement strand
GACGGACAGACGGACGGATACGTTGCGATCGCTATTACCCGCGCTAGCATAGCGTCGCGCGGGTAAAAAGTTCTGACAATCTCACTGGCTTCAGAGCTGCTAACTGCAGGTTGTGTGAAAACGTGCACTAAAAATCCCACACACGTGTGGCATAAATAGTAACTACATGTAGTAACAATAATGATGACATTAAACTGAAAATAAAAAACCTTGGTAGAAAGTCTGGCCAAATTCCCATTCTGTAAAGGCAGCCTTGAGGAACCAGATGAAAGGATTTGAGGAACAAGTGAGTTTTGAAGAAACTGAAGGAATAAAACTAGACAATGAGCAGTAGTACAGCAGGCTTCAGTGCTTCACGTCAACATACGATCAAAGCTGAAAACAATTGTCCGTATGACAGCAACTTTAACTGCTACCTTTTCACGATCAAGCGGTGAAGCCACAGTCAATGTGCCGCGATGTGAGTTCAAGAGAAAATGTCCTTGTTCATTTCCACTGGCAAGATGGTACTCCACGCGACCATTCTGATCTTCATCTACATCCACGGCTTCAACCTACGACACAGACACACTGACAGTGTCAAGTCACAAGAAGCATTAACTACCAGCAAAACATCATAATGTAAACATCACGATGTGAGTGAGCGAGTGACTGAGTAAGAGTGCTTATATTCGGTGCACTTAATTAAAAGTTACAATGCGCTGCAACATAAACAAACAAAAATGCCTTAAGTAATCGTCTATAATGTAGACATCACAATGTATTCAACTGTGCCAAATTTGTTGCTACAATCAGTGATGGTGGTAAAAAACAAAATCTCAAGATCATGACTAAGACCAAAGTCACATTCCTCGACACCAGTACCAAGACTGAGACCGTACACTTCAAGACCAAGGCCACAACATTCCAGACCAAAATCAAGATCGCATATTTTTTGTCTAGAGATGGTCTGGAGAACGGGATCTAGGTCGCAATACCATATCACTGGTTTCAATTCCATCTGCACTGATAACTGGTCAGTAAAGTCTATTTCAAGTCTAACTGAAGCTAATAAGCACAACAAGCAAGTTCAACAACATCTCACAAAAAAAGCCCAGCTACTGAGATACTTAGTCGTTTTATGAGGAGTGAGTGAGTAGCTTCTTAATGGCACATCAGCACAATTAGGTTACAGTGCCATTCACATCGGTTCATGCTGAAAAATCCAAGACAGAAGACAGATTAAAAATACAGACAATATAGAAACTAAACACAACCGCAAAAAGCAAATAATGCAAAACACAGCAAAACAAAACTACCGTGGTTTAGTTGACTTTTACGACACTCGGCCAGTATATGAGGAGGGCTTATTCTACAATGCTCCCGAACCCACACTGAGCACAAGCAAAGTTTGCAAGCTATTTGCTACCATACAGAAAGCCGGTGAAGCATGCCAAATAAAGCTAAACTTTGGTACATTCAAAATGTCTAGCTGTCGTATTGAAGATAGTCTACAAACAATCCAGAACTGATGACATGCATCCGCAAAAAACAGATTTGCAGACATCTAAGTCTTTAGAAGGTGACAACAGTGTGTGCCAGAGTCTGCAGTGTTGAAATCGTGAGCGATATATGGCTCAAGGCCGACAAAAGTGGAAAGAGCAGGTTTGGGACAACTGACACCATCAGAACACTGTCGAGTCACAAGCAGACAGAACCGTCAGACAATGAAAGTACAACAAGAATTCAAGTGAACCTGGAGTAAACTGGTGTTGACAGCGACGTCTTCCCTCACAACAGCCATGTAGTTGGAGTGTACAAACACCGGACGATTGTCATTGGCGTCAACGACGACCAGCTTGACAACTGCACTGCTACTCAGCGACGGTGTACCACCATCACGAGCCTCCACTGTTATCATGTACTCCTTCACAGTCTCATAGTCTAGAGCTCCGCTACCACAATGGCACCTGGCAAACCACCAAACATCATACATACACACAATGGTAACCCTTTGACGCCTACTGTTGCCATATGGGTACAGATGCTTTATAGCTGTACCCATATGGCAACAGTAGGCGTCAAAGGGTTAAGCTTTGTGAGACAAACATAAACCAATCTAACGTGACTAATAAAATAAACATACCAGAATGGACAGCAAGCTACTGAAATTCAAGTAAACTTAAAATAAATAGTCAAACTGCAATGAAATATGAGACTCGTTCTGCTTGTGCTAAGCTGAAACTGCCGCAAGAATACAGAGATAACTAAAACTACCGGTAAACTAAAGATTTAGAAACAAACTGTAGTCTAAACATGCTATTAATACACATCAATTTCAGCGACCATTTCCACATCAATCTTGTGAGCTGACACTCAAAGTGTGACAACTGCTCCTTAATCTCGGACCTTGGTCTCCTCTTGCAACAAATCAAACCATTTCTTACATTACCTTTATTTACATCACAGTAAGCCAGCATCACCAGTTTTTGAGACAACATTGAAGTCCGACGTGACTGAGTCGACAATGTCATACGAGATGTCCGCGTTGACGCCGACATCGCGGCTCGTGGCGTACACTCTGCCGACACTCGTGCCGATCGGTGTCGCTTCACTCACCGACAGTGAATACATCCTGCGCTCAAACTCCGGTGGATTGTCGTTAATGTCAGTCACCGAGACTGTGACAGTTGCAAATGACGTCAGTGATGGTGTGCCCTGACAACAGGCAACAGTGACATATCAAGTTAAAACTTAGGTTTGTACAGCGAATAATCACCAAAGCTCCTAATGCACTCACATACTGACATCGACACATTTGGTAATTCAAGTCCAGTCAACTATGACATTAACATAGCACGCTACGTAGCCTCAAATGCGCTGACATGTCTTAACACTGACATTAAAGTGTCAAAGGTAAGCATCAGGTCAGGACCTGGAGTTCCAGACCGTCAGTCCAGAAACAGAAAACACGCAACATCCGAACCTACTGCAATGACGATGATAAGTGATCATTGGCAGATCAGAGCTGCATTTATAGCTAACAACACTGGAAGCAGACAGGCGTTACAAACAAGATGGCTTCACACTTAGGTACGACAAATAAACATCACTGCAAAATGTGATACCTATTTATGACACCACTTGGACGATATTTAGGAAACAGTGATATCAGTATAGTAACAGTTTGAAAAACAGAAAAAAAACAGAAAGTGATCTGCTAATCTGCTTAATATGTTGTCAGGATGGAAATGCAATCAGGCAACTGTTATCCAGTCCCGAGTTGTGGTCGCTAGGTTGACTGGCATAACAAATGGTTGTGTGGCTGCTGCAGGTATACAGAGATTAGATCAGCAACTAAACAAATGACCAGAGATATGGGACCTTTGTTGCTGATGTTAGGTTTAAAATACAATGGCCACAAGTATTTCTGTAGTCTACACCAATTTATGCAGCGATGAGCAACTTGTACAGCACAAAAATCTCCCGCCCGATCTGTGTAAATATGAGCTGAGCTCTCCACCTAGTGTTCCAGATGCACATACCTGGTCAGAAGCAGACACCGTCACATTGTACAACGCCTGTCGCTCACGATCGAGTGACTGAAGAAGTGTCACAACGCCAGACACTGCATCAATGGCAAACATCACGCCGGCGTGTGGCGGCTCCATAGAATATCGAACTTTGCGACTGAGCCCGAGGTCGGCATCGACTGCGGTCACTCTCAAGACGGGTGTGCCAATTGGTGCATTCTCGGCCACTGAACCGGCGTAGTGCAAGCGTGGAACAAACTGAGGAGCATTATCGTTGACGTCAGTTAGTGTGACGTGCACCATGGAGCGACACTGCAGTCCACCGCCGTCTTCAGCGACGACTGACACGCGATGATCTGCCATTGTCTCACGGTCCAGTCGCCTCTTTGTCACTAGCAGTCCTACATTAACCAGCCAGACAGTGACACACAGTGTCACTATAACTGTCTAAAGCATAAACAGTTTTTTTAAATTAGTCTTTTAAAATTAAAAAACTAATTATAAACAAACGTGCAATGAACCAGAACATCCATCATTCACTGCGTGTGACAAAACACCGTCAAGCATGGCATGGCAAACACAAAAATGTACATTTACATGCAGATAGTTACAATTCTGAGGGCAACCACATACTGCAATGAAATTTGCATAATATGCATTCTTAATCTTCCTCTGTAAGCACTGTAAATTTGGCAAAAATATTTATACAATTCGGAGATGTCAAATTTTTCCCAGGGATTACTTTTTTTGGTGCACTGTGTAGATGCCACTCAATATACCCTACCTTCAAACATGTGGGGAATGACGAGTAAAAAAAGCTAACAGTTAAAATAAACAGACACTCACTCACTGCATATTAGAACAACAGTAACGTCAGCTACAGCAACACTTGCAATATCGGTCACACTAAACTGATATATCACTATCCAGCCACTAAGCTGACCTGAACGTCGATGAATGCTGAACAGGTCGGGTTCACTCGACTCCAGTGAATATTGAATGCGAGAGTTGCGAGTTCCTGGTTCATCGAGATCAGTAGTGACGACACGCTGTATCACCGTACCGACTGCAACGTTCTCAGCTACAACCACTTCATATACCTCCTGCACAGACAAATATCAACCAGCATCACAGCTAACATCACAGAGGAACATTCAGATTGAAATTTTAAAAATTGACAAAAATGTCTAAAACATGCTTAAAATTTAAAAACGCTCTTTTTGTGTTTGTCAACAATATTACGTTAATAAGGTGAATAAAAAACACACATTGAGAATGTTTTTTGAATAAAAAAACAAAAATTCTTTTATATCTATGACTATAATTACCTCTTATTTCTATACTATATGGGGTACACTCAAAGCCTGTCCAAACATCCAAAGAATGTCAGCATATATGAATTCACATATCATATGTGCAAACAATAATCCCATAAAAACATTAAGAGACTCAGCAGATCTTTATAATGGCCAATTAAAAGCAATGGTATCATCACTTCAATCAGAAATCATTCTTCCTTTACGGCAGCAGTAGTTTTACCCTGTAAGTTCACTAGCAATTCCTGTTAGGAACGGTTTTAAGTTCATTGTGAGATTTTTGTAGTAAAATCTTAGGTCCAACCCTCTGACGCCCACTGTTACCATATGGGTAAGCTGTAAAGCACAGCTGTAAAGCATCCTGTGCCAGACCGGGTTAAGCAGTCATTTGTAGTTTTTGACATCTGGGCACTCGGCTGAGCGTCAGAGTGCCCGGATGTCAAAAATTACAAATGACAGCTTAATCCAGTCTGGCACAAGATGCTTTATCACTGTAACCATATGACAACAGTGGGTGTCAAAGGGCTAACACCAACACAGACACTTCCAAGAATCAATCCCATTGATCACTACACACTACATCATGACACACTGGTGGTCAGTCATATTCACCTGCTCACAGACTGGTGAGTGATCGTTGGCATCCAGAATGTTAATGTTGACAGTCACTGTCGACACGTGAGTGCCATCAGTTGCCAGCACCGTCAGACGGTAATGCGCCACTTCCTCACGATCCAACAGTTTATTCACGTAGATTTCACCGGACCGGCGAATGCCGAACTGTCCAAGCACGTCTCCGCCGGCTATGTGATAAGTCACCGCGTTGTTTGGAGCTATGTCGGCATCGGTAGCCGTGACAGTTAGTATGATGGTGCCAGGCAACGCGTCTTCGTTGACGGCTCCGCTGTATGTTGACTGCAGGAACACCGGTGCACTGTCGTTTTCGTCCGTCACAGTAACCACAACTTCAGCGATGGATGTCATCTGCGGTGTACCACGGTCTAGAGCGACAACCGTCAGCCGGTACTCAGCCACAGTCTCGCGATCTAACTCGCCAGTCAAAGATATCGACCCGGTCGCCGAGTCGCACACAAACACTCCATCGACCGACTCGTTAGTCAGGACATAGTAGAATTGACCGTTCAGACCAAGGTCCACATCCTCGGCGGCTACCTGGATCACCTGTGTACCTGGAGAGCTACCTTCAGCGACGACAGCAGAGTAGCGGTCAGTCTCGAACCTCGGAGAATTGTCATTTACGTCTCCGACATGAACCAGGACCCGAGCGTGAGACACGAGCGGCGGACTTGCCACAGTCTCGGCTCTCACAATCAACTCGTAGATTTCACGAGCCTCGCGGTCCAGCGGCTTGGCACTGACAATGTCACCGCTACCATTGACGACAAAGTCACCTGACAACTTGCCGTCTGAAACAAACCGATACACGATGCTTCCGTTGCTCTGAGCCGACACACGGCCCACTGACGTCGACACTGCACAGTCCTCGAGGACACTGAACCGGTAGATGTTTGTCTCAAACACCGGAGCCTGGTCGGCGGCTCCCATGATGTAGATCTCCACGGGTACCTCGACGTGTGCTACAGCGTCTCTCTTCTTCGCTCGGACGAAGAACTCAAACACTTCAGTTTCTACAACACACAATCACCATCAATCAACGAACAGAGATCCAGTTGGATTGGATTGAGCAGTGTTTTACATCCCCGCCAACACATTATATGTTATATGGGAGACAGACAAGAGATCCACATCTACATGTCACTGCGATGATGTCAACATTCAGACTAGACTTACTCACCATTACAATCTTTTCAGTCAATCTCTTACACGATTGCTGCTAAACATTCTGCCTTGTTAGCCAATCACTTGGTGGATAACAAGACTGACTAAGATGTCATTTAACGAAACTAAACATGACTACGAATAATAAAAACACAAAGAAAACTACTCAGATATGAACAAAAACTTCTAGCAAAACTAAAACCTTAGCAGCCTTTTACGCCATATGAAACAGATCTACACTCACACATAGGCCTCAAGCAATTTCAAAACAACATTAGGACAAGCCAGAGACGAGTTTTCAGAGGCTCCATGGCATTACTTACTACCGCTTAACTGCATGTATATAGTCAGAAGTTTCTAACAGTTGCAGCACGTAATGTTTGCAAAAATACCCTATACATGTGGTCCAAAAACCGAAGTCAATGCGTCTTTTAAAACACATTTACCAAATTGCACACGTTAGCATTTTTGTCACAAGCACACGCTTAAAATCTCTCATCCAACTGCATGTAGTACTTAAAGATGAAGATACTAAAAGTAATGCAAACTGTTAGATACATTAAAGTAGTGTATATTTGCAGAAGCCAGAGATGAAATTTCACAGGCTTACGGTATGTCAAACATTAATTTACAAAGGTTACAGACAGTGCAGAATGCTGCTGCATGAACTGTTTGCCAAGCTCCACGACGTAAACATCACTCAGCCGATCTACTAAAGAATTTTCATTGGTTAGCTGTGCATAGCAAAATCAGAGCTGACTACAAGATTGCCGTCCTCTGTTATAAAGCCGTCAAACTGCAACAACCTTCGTATCTTACTGGTCTACTCTCATCATACAGACAGTCGTGTGTTCTGAGGTCATCTATGTCAGACCTACTGTCAACACAGTCTTCAATGACAAACATTGCTGCTTGTCAGTTTTCATGCGGTGCCTCCACCGTTTTGGAACAGTCTTCCCGCATTTGTAGGCACTGCTGATAGTTTGACTAGTTTTAGGTCTCAGCTCAAGATTTATATGCTCGCAAGACATTTGTAGCCGGTCCGATGTCCGTGCCTCTGATACCCTGACCAGATCTTTCGCGCGTTATAAATTCATAACTTACTCACTTCCTTACAACCAAACAGTGTTCTTTAGCCACGCTGTATACTGCGATCATGACGGAACAGCAATCACTCTCAGTAATACATACCAGACTGGGCGAGTGACGCTGTGGTTGAGACAACACCGGTCGATGAATCAATTGAGAAGTACTGCGTGACACTTCTATCAGTGTTGCTGTCTGTCACAATGGAGTATTGTACATCATCAACGAGCTCTGTGGCCGACACCTGCCAACAGCACAGTACACAGCTCATTACACTACATACAGCCAACGTACTGCCAACGACTACAACAGTACTGCAACCAAGAGGCAGCATGTAACTTGTTGAGTAAGGTTCTATGTCCATGTCAACACAGTTTGGGTCATTTCGATGACATTATTTTTATATGTCTGATGAGCCAATGACTCTTTGAGTGTTATTTGCTTCGGGTTCCAAAAGGTCAAAGCCATTATAGCACCAACAGTCATTTACTGGCTAAAAGCAGATTGAGTGAGAAACTTAAAATAAATTAATAATAACACCATGGTGCAAAGTGTTCTGAAAAAGAGTGCACAATGATCCTTCAAGGTCATCCAAGGTCGTTGATTTTGGCACCGACTGAAAGCGCATATAGGACTTCCTATTGGTCATTAATAGTAACGTACGTACTAGCTTGCCACGTTTCATAGATATTTTGTATGCTTTAGTACGACGAAAACCCACTTTTTCCATACCCCACCTCTATTCTGCCCAAAATTTTGGGGTATTTCCCTTTGGAGTAGATGTGTGATGTTGGGGTCTGCAGAAAGTGAACAATTCAAGATAACTGACCAAGAAATTATTTTCAAGTAATTCCAACCTCTGTGATTACGATACCTCAGCGTCTTGAACAGACACACAGATGACTTGCTGTAGCAATAGTGTGCTCTGTGTAGCATTGCATGGTAAAATGACATCATTCCGCTGACGATTAAGAACTGACTCATATATGATAACACACTCTCACATGTAGATCATGACCCAACATCACACTGCTTAGTGCTTACCTTGACAACAGATGTCCCCGGCGGCACAGACGCATACACATTGGCTTTGTACTCTGTCATCTGGAACGTTGCCATGGCAACAGCTTCAGCAGTCAGACGGACCCTAACCAGTGCATAGCCTGCACGACTGCCGCCATCCACCGCCGACACTCGTATCATGTATGTATCACGCAGGGACTCATCTAGAGATGTTCTCGTTGTAATTACTCCTACAACACAAAACAACCACCACATAACATCACTAATGACAAGCGTGGGTCAGCTACCTCAAAAGCCAACAAAAAAAACCATGAAAATAAAATTTTGATTGTTTTTTTCCATGGCACATCCTTGCTATTTAACTTATCAGATGTTAAATTTGGCTGATAAATCCATCTTGTCAACGGTCAGACAAACGGATTACTTTAATTCACAGAAGAGTCCCAGGGCTCCTTGCCCTGGGGATAATAGTACTGGGATCACTGCCCCGGAAATCACTGCCCCTGGGGAAATAGCCGTAGGGGTCACTGCCCTGGGGGTAATGGCCCTGTGGGTCACTGCTGATGGTCATCTACCAGCCACTGTTAATAATTGGGTAAATGGCACTAAACCAAACCCCCTTCCCGGTCACAGTGTGAAAGATCAGCCGGCAGCACAATGAACCTCTGCTGCCATTACCACAACTCAAACTACAAGACCCTAATTGCTGAGCTATGCTGTGCTTCCAAACACTCGCAGATCAGACACAACAAACGGATATTTTAGCAACAACACGGTTAAGTCTTGAACTGCTGAAACATACCTGTACGTGAGTCGATGTCAAACAGTTCATCAGCGTCGTCACCCACAATGCTGTAAGTCACGTCACCGTAGACACCTTCATCACGGTCCACGGCCGAGACCGTCGTGACGACCAAGCCAGCCGGCTGATTCACAGTCACATCAGCATCAAACACTGACTGGGTGAACCGAGGAGTGAACAGGTTCGACTGTTCCACGACGATCTTCACTCGACTGAACGCCGTGTACACTCCATCAGACGCCGACACATTCAGGATGTACACACTCTGACCGCCAGCAGCACGATGACCACCGACATTGGCTGTTGTTATCACACCGGACTCCGACTCGACCGAGAATGCTTGCCGGACGTTCCCGTCCACAATGGCGTACGTTAGTCGGCCGCGGTCCGTGATGTCATCGTCGGACGCATGAACAGCGACAACAAACTGTCCACGTGGGGCTCGATCTGACACCGACGCCTCGTACGCCGCCTGGTCAAATGTCGGTGAGTTGTCGTTGACATCGGTGACACTAACCGTCACTGTCACTGATGAGGAGAGTGGCGGAACTCCCGCATCGCTAGCAACGACGATGAACTTCAGTCGCGCAGCTTGCTCGCGGTCAAGTCGCTGTCGGATCAAAATCAGACCGCGTTCAGCGTCAACGTAGAATGAACCGACATCGACATCGCCGGGCGATGACGGATGTGACTCGGCATGAAACGACAGGCGAGCATTAGCGCCAGTGTCGGCGTCAGCCGCAGACAGTGTCACAACGGAGGTGCCAACAGGTGCTGCCTCCGAGACATTCACCAGGTACTGCTGCTCATCAAACACTGGACTGTTGTCATTCACATCCTGCACCAAAACATAACTCAACTCTTGTCAACAAATATTAACTGACGCAACTTAATACTATTCACTAAATAATTATAGTAGTAGTAGTAGTAGTAGTAGTAGTAGTAGTAGCAGTATATAACTATATAATATTATAACTGCATCACAAAGCTTTTAATTTCAATCTCCTGTTACACAGCTGTTAGTTAAGACTTGACACAGTTGTCCATTAACTGGTTACTTATTTAGTTTGAAGTCATAATGCAGTCATAGGCGTCGATCCTGCGAGGGTCTGAGGGTCCGGACCCTCGTGAAATTTTGCTAGCGAGGGTCCACCATTGTTTGGACCCTCGCAAAATGTCTGAAGCACGGTTATGAAACACAGTGAACACAATCTTTGTCAAT
>Ga0056114_1001485_pt1 | contig 10762 bp, 7 predicted proteins | sample WorMetHERISLAND1_FD_77005 | JGI IMG/M metagenome (GOLD analysis project Ga0056114, IMG submission 77005) | Marine gutless worms symbiont microbial communities from Max Planck institute for Marine Microbiology, Germany - Olavius loisae HERON... ... | reverse complement strand
GAGACAGTACGTTCGTCGCCGTCACTGCCAGTTTTCCGCAGAAGACTGAAGACTGAACTTTTTGCCCGGTCTTACAGCTGTTCTGCCCCATGAACGTCTCACTGTACTGACTACTAGGCTATGTGACCCCGCATTATTGTTACGTGTCCTTGCAGTCCTAGGACTTTATGCCACGTCAAGTCTATTCGTTATCATCATCATCATCATCATCATCTGTCACTCCCTCGACCTTTCACTCCAGACTTAAAATTCATCTCTTTCACAAATCCTTTCCTCCATAGTCACTCCGATTCCTTCCGGGCCGCTTTCACGGATCTTTAACCTTTACTGAACTAAGTGGGCACTGGCGTTTGTTTGTTTGTTTTTTGTTTCTTTTCTTTATATATTTTTCTGGCTAGGTGTGCTAGATTAAGCCGACTCAGCTTTTGAGTCCACGCTAAACTCTCCTATCGTATCGTCTCGTATGAGCAGCTATAGGCCTATGGGCGCAGTGGCGTCAGGTTCCGAGGCGCCATGACTCGCGACAAACAGACAGACGGACATCGTGATCGCTTAAAGAATGGATGGTTAGGGTTTAACGGCATTTTAAGCACGCAAGTAGCGGCTATAATATCATGCCTGAGGAGCTTAAAGTTTATTAGTGAGGCCAATGGCGTGTATAAAAGAGAGTATGCATTTAGGATGAATGTTATGGAAGAGATCTTTTAAGATTAGAAGCTGTGTAGAAATTTCGGCGAATGATATCAAAGTTGTTAATACAGTAATTACAAAGTATACATATTGGGGGATCTTCATCCTTTGAAAGGTATGATGAGTGTGGTCGCTTAAAGGCCCTTGCAACTACGTGAAGCAGGGGCTATAGGCCGACCAGACTGTCGACCGTTGATTTTTTCGAGACTACACAATTCGACGGACATTCGATCGCGTTGAACAATATTTCAGGACTGTAGCAAACTAGCAACAATGCAGTCGTCGCATCGCATGTCGATGCTCACGTTTTCACGGCGCTTCGCACGCACGGTCTCATGTCCGTGCGTCATATCGTCAGACGGTTTTACGTTGTTCACGCGACTTTTGCTAACTTTGTTATCACATTATCGCACTCAGTGCTTTTAAGGCGTATGAAAATTATCGATCGATTGTATATCTGCGTACTGGCATCTGCGCTACAGTGAACTATACAGATAGGCTAAGTACGAAGACGACGTGTAATATCCCTGACTACTGCCTTGCCTCTTCACGTGGCCCAGTGAAATCGCTGTTTAGCTGCTTATGTTGGCTTGCCAAGTTTCGTTGGGACACAAAGATTGCGGGTGTGTAAAAAAATTTGAGCCCCGAGACCCCATCCTCTCCATTAACGAGCAGCTCTCCATGCATACAACGCGCAATCACGGTAAGGTTATTTCTAAACGGCGCAATTGAAATAGTTCACACTGCACCGTGGCCTCACTATCCAAACAAAAATGTCTTCTGCGATCGCCGGATCAACTGTACGACAAGTCCGTCTCTTTCAGGTGTGATGTCAGACTTCCATAGTCCGGGTCCAGCAGCTGCAAATGCTCTATCGCCAACGGTGCTGTATGTCCATGTCACAACACATGTTCGGCTCGCTGTGGAACGTAGTCGTCGCTCACGAGCATCGGCGACAAGACGGCAGTCGTCGGCTAGGTGTGATGTGGTCCTGATAAGGCAGCCTGTCAAATTTACCAGCTCTTCGCAATAACAGTTGTAGCAGTCCAATCTACACAATGGTAGACATGAAAGGATCGTTGTCTGACGTGTACTAGTACTTTACGAGACGGCTTTTCTCCTGGAGAGAATCTGTAATCTCGTGATAATAACAGGACGTGTTGGATATTGAGTGAAAATGACTCATCAGTCATCAGGACATAACGTTCGAATTCCAATTCGACAAACTATACGTCATTTCAAAGACGATATTTTTTACAGCAGGTCTGACGACTCAACCACTGAACTAGGCCGCTTAGTCAGACGCACCGCACCATGATACAATAATACAGCATGCATGCAAATAGGAGAAAAAATATGCAAATACATGTTAATTAATCTAACACGCCAGATGCACAGTAACATCTGGCCGACCAATCCTGTGAGCTGAGTGACAACAGAGTTACTACTGGACAGCAGATCTGACAATATTCCCTCTGACTGATGACCAAATCAGATCTTCGTTGCGACAAAGCAGAGTTCATGGGGGTAAAAGCTATCATTAGAAGAGGTAATAATGTGCAACAGGTCACCAGGTTACATGTAGCAACCAATAGCTAACACCTAACCCTTTAACGCCCACTGTTGCCATATGGGTACAGCTATATAGCATCCAGTGCCAGACCGGGTTAAGCAGCCATTTGTAATTTCTGACATCTGGGCACTCTGACGCTCAGGGCTGAGCGTCAGAGTGCCCAGATGTCAAAAATTACAAATGACGGCTTAACCAGGTCTGGCACTGGATGCTATATAGCTGTACCCATATGGCAGCAGTGGTGTCAAAGGGTTAATACTTAATGACCAGGATAGCTGTAGGCACGAAAACGCCGAGGACAACTAAAATATCTGTTTGCAGCAGTGTAGCTGGCTGTGAGCGTGACTGCCATGGACAGCTGCTGAGACAGGTAGATGATCTGCCTAGTATCACCCGGTGATTAATGTTGTTAACGTTAATGTAAACACAGCTTTAACGTTAGTGACAGAACTGTAACCCATCCTTTAGTGCGAGAGCGCGTTCTGCCGCATTGTTGTAATTGTTCGTAGCTTTTTGAATTATTACTTCCACACAGTAGAGTTTAGTTGGGTAGGGTTTGACGCCCACTCGACACATTAGAGGTCATTTTGGAGACGATCGCCTCAGCCAATCTCTTGACTGGTGCAAAACAGCCAAAACTAAACATTAACTACGACCAACAGCAACACAAAAAACCTGAACCACCATCACGAACCATGCAAAAACTACTAACCTATACACAGAATAAGCAAAATTTAAACTAAAGCTTGGTTCAGGGGCCTTATGTGTGATCTAGAATCCGGACAGTAAACAGATGGGGCTTATTGCAAAGCTCGCAGAGCTAATTACCAACAGAAGTCATCAACAACCTCGGCTGATGGGAACCAGTGTAAACACGATTGTAATGAGCAATTCATTGTTGCAAAGAATACTTATCAACTTCATCAGTTTACACCAACACAGGACAGGCACAAGTCCATTACAATCAGATATTATCTACACACAAACCTTTGTGATATATACAGTAAAGTGTAATGAAGCTGCAAATTTACAAAGATTCTGAAAATAGTTCACAGAATACAAAATATAACACATACTAATAATCTGCAATGTTTATAGCCATATAATGACAATTACACAGTTGCAGTAGTTACATTTATTTAGAGTTGTCGAATTTAACGTGTTAAAGACTAAATCGCGCTTAAGAAATTAATGCCATTGAAAGTTAACGCACATACATAAATTCCATAAAGTAGGATTCCAATATTTACCTAAAACTGCCGTTATTAAATGATCAAATAATAGTCAATTAATTAATATGTTGCGATTGCAGCATTACGTAATAATTTTCAGTTGATAAGCTATTAAAATTATTTGATGGCAAGTTTGACAGTGGTCGCCTACTGTAGATGAGATGAGTAGTCATTCGCTGACACAAACATGCAACATACATAGATCCGTCGAACTGATGCGTTAACTAACGCATTAACGCGCGATTAAAAAAATTAATCATTCGACAGCTGTAGTTATATACAAATGATAAAGATATGACACTTTGAACCTGGTTGCTATGTAACGCTACAATTACTCTAGAATTGTTTTAGCCGAACAACTTTCAACGTATCACCGACAGCAACATTACACTGGGTCGACATATACGGGACATCTTGATGCCCAAACTAACACTGACGGCAACATTATTTCACAAAACTAGATACTGCATTGCGACGTTACGCTGTGTCAGGATGCTGAAATTTGGATGTAACTCAACACTACATTACACTGTTATGACGAAGATGGCCAGTCAGCAGACGGCGGTCAATACATGCATGGGAGGACGTTGCAGGAATACATGACAGAACACAGCCTCAATATATCGGGTGGTCCAAAAAGTGGCACACTTTTGGTATTTGAGTTTTCTACCCTACTAGATGCATTATTGTTGCAATTTTGATTTACTTATGTATTATTGTCATTAAATGACGTCAATATTACGTAGTTTTCGTCTTCTGATGTAAACAAGTTGTGTTTTCGTGCAAAGAAAGTAATTCCTTCTCAGTGGTTATGTATATTGGCGTAGTTGAAAAGTGTGCCACTTATTTGGACCACCCTGTAAAATATACAGCACGGGAGACTCTACCGAACTACAGTGATCACCCACTAAGACGAGCAACATCAACATTTCATGTGATGTAATGTAACAGCACTGCTGCAAGGCAGGGTGTCAATTTATTACCAGTGCAAAACTGCAGCATTAATTCGTGCAGATAAACACAACAGAAGCATTCATCGACGGCCGGCAAATGACTTATGACGCAACGGTCGTGACCAAGTCTACGAAGACATCTGTCACCGCAGCAGACCACGAATCATCAGCGTATGAAATTACACGTGAAATCATACGTGACTAACAAACCACAGACACAAAGACGACCAGAACAGCACACTCGCTGGCCAGAGAAACGACGTTGCATACAAGACTGAACGACAGGAGACGGATGGATGCTCACAAACACTGCTTGCTCAGTATGTGAGTGAGTGAGTGAGCAGAGTTTTACGTCCCTACCAACACAGTATAGGTTATACGGGAGACGGTTTTTACAGGTCAAAAGACCCAACCAACAGTATCAAAGTACTGAAAGAGATGCTACAACAGAGAAAGAAAACAACGAAAACAACTAAATACACATATACATAGACAATAATGACAAACAAAACGATATACACAAAATAAGCACAGCAAGTCCCCTAGTCTACAATAATATGGGGTGACTAGGGGACGGCTCCCACAGAAGGCAGGGTCGCTAGGCCCGAACGGCGGTGAGGCTACCGCCGTGGTACCCCCCTGCTCAGTATGTAAGTAAGTGAGTAATGGTGATGTCTACGGCGGCCTCAGAAGAAATCACCACCAGCATCTTATACACGGACATGTACAGAGAGACATTACCTTCGAACATTGTAGATGGTTACTTATGATTACTCCACGCCTCTGATACCCTTATGTCGGTTTTTCGCGCGTTATAAATTCGTTACTTACTGAAGGCATTTTTGTTCATTTAGGCTGCAGCACACTGTGACTTTTACTTAAGTGTGCCAGATATAAGCACTGTTACTCACTCACTCACTAACCGATGTCATTTATCAATCAGGCAGTATGTCGCAGTATTCCTAACGAATTACTTGATGTCATTTATACCGATGTGTTATTTTAGGCTTCATTTTCACTAGTTTTTGCTCGCATAGTAACTCTCTGTAATACCGCAGCGCAGCATTTTCACTAGGCAGCGCTGCAGTCTCCGTATCTTCATCACTCAAACAAGAACACTTACAAATGCTCGACAGCATCAGTGACAGCACATCAAGAGATTATCGCTACTGGCTCTGTCTGCTCAGACCTTGACATGACAGACAGTGCTACACTGGTCGGGTGAGTATTGATAGCCGTCGGTCGGCAGTGCACTGTTGCCATATGGGTACAGCTGTAAAGCATCCTCTGCCAGACCGGGTTAAGTGGTCATTTGTAATTTTTGACATCCGGGCACTCTGACGCTCACGGCTGAGCGTCAGAGTGCCCGGATGTCAAAAATTACAGATGATGACTTAACCCGGTCTGTCACAGGATGCTTTACAGCTGTACCCATATGGCAACAGTGGGCTTCAAAGGGTTATTTTCGTCAACTGTGATAATCACTAGAACATAACACACAAACAGAACATACCACCACCCCACTATGAACCTAGAGAATAACAAACAACTGATAAGTCGACAATACCTTTTACAGACAGCCTACAAAACAGAATTATCCTTGAATAATGTAAATAAATACAAATCAGCCTTATTGAATACCACAAAAAAGCTCTTCTGTGGCAGCCAACGGGCCATCAAGTTTCAACAATGAATGTATAAATATGTTTGTCGTCTCATGTCAGTTTGCTGTATGTTGGCGGTGCAAAGCGCCATCGGAGATATTTCAGTATGAACAGAGGAATACAGCTGATTGACGTTGCCACGAAGACTTTCCACGCGAACGGCCAAGAGAGCAGAAAGTGGACATCTACAACCACAGAAAAACCCAACCAGTCATGCTCACTATCAGAAGAAGTTAATCTGTCAAAATATTACACTTACAGACATCGTTAGAATCAACTGTGTGACGGGGAGAATAGAAAGAATGCAGGCAAGAGGATGTATATTTCAATAATCAACGAATGAGTATTTGAATGATGCCTAAAGCCATATACCAACAGAGGGAGCTGTTACAACTGACCAGACATTACAAACAAGCAAAGACCTAACAGCAAATGCAGTCGATTAGGTCACACAATCACAACTCAGTAAAGCACATCTGTTTGTCATAATTGAACAAGTCAAATGAAACGAGAAGACATAGATCAAGAACTGAGCAAGAAGAAGCTGGTTAATGTCAGCGGTGGACAGACTGATAACAGACAGACAGACACAGGCAGACAAAGAGAGAGAGAGAAAGACAGTGACAGACAGACACAACACATAACACACAGTCATCTCAGATCTTGTAAAAATGACAGAGAACACTGTTGCTGACGGTCTTTATATGTGACATTTGCATGACAGTGGTTGAGTTCATGATTCGATTGGAGGGACAACGGCACACATGTGGCAATCAGAAATGAAACAGTAATATTAACCCTTTGACGCCCACTGTTGCCATATGGGTACAGCGATAAAGCATCCTGTGGCAGACCGGGTTAAGCCGTCACTTGTAATTTTTGACATCCGGGCACTCTGACGCCCTGAGCGTCAGAGTGCCCAGATGTCAAAAATTACAAAACCCGGTCTTGCACAGGATGCTTTATAGCTGTACCCATATGGCAACAGTGGGCATCAAAGGGTTAAAATCCACTGACAGGAAGCAGCAGGGACGATTGCGACAGTTCGACACTCACCGAAGTAGCTGTGAAAGATGAAGAGAGACGCGACGTAGAGCAGCAAGCTCAACAGCTCGCCAACGATCATCAGATAATGCCACGTACGAACGGTCAGCGCGACCATGAACAGTTCCGTCAGGATCAGCGCGGTGAACGCAATCGACACAATGTGGATGAAATCGTTCTCGAACAGAAGCAACGCTCCGAACATGATGATCCCACCTGAATGCAGTCATTCACAGCGGAGACGTCATCAGCACAGTGACAGAAAATTCCATCAACTCCACGAAGACTTATCTGTTCTCCAGAACTTTCACACACAAATGTCTTAATAATGATTAGTGGTGAGAAAACTGGAGTGACTGGGCTATATGGCGGCGAAAGAACTTCGACACATTTAATTGTTTTGCTACGATACTGGACTGTCATGGATGGATAGACAGACTGACCGACAGACGAAACTGTTTATCAATATCACGTGTTGCACTGAATCATGAATGCAGAAATGCAATAAAAAATTCCAGTCGAATCTGATTTCACTTCACCACTGAACATCAGTAGAATGTTGTATGTTGACTCTGAGTGGCTTACAGCGAGCGCCTTCTTCAGCCTTGCTCTTACTTTCTTGTTTATGTTCTACTCACTAGTGATCTGTAACGTCTTGAAAAACGTCTTGCAGTCTCACCATTCAAGGTCTTGGTCTCAACATCAAACGTCTCGGTCTCATCTCGGTCTCGAAAAATCCTTGGAAAATCTCGGTCTCTGACTAGTCTCGTCTCGGACAAAAAGCTAGAAGTCTGGTCTTGTCTTTATCTTGGTCTTGAGCTTCATAGTTCCGTTGACATTACCGAGAATGCGACTGGTGACAGCTGTTTAGCTGTGCTATGTCGGCCGACACTGAAACGTTCTTCATCAGTAGCAGCATTTGTAATCTGCAGTATCTTTTTCTTTTATGGCATGCCCACTAGCAGTGCATAGCCACATACGTCCAGGGCGTGCCAAGTTATCCTTTAGGAAAATTTCAATATCTCTGGAACTGTAGCAGATTTTTTTCACAAAATATGCGGCATTTACAGATGAGGTTTCACACCACTTATCTTGCAAATTTTATCACAATAACAACTGTGGTTCATTCAGTAGATACAACAGTTTAAACTTTAGAGTTCACTATTTTAAATGAACATGCAGCCACGTCCTGAATATTCAGTAATAATGACGTAAACTTTTTCATCAACACTTCAAACGTTTCAGTAATGAATGACAGCTACTCTCTCAGTATTTAAACTGAGTGTTCAAAGTGTCCGCCAGCTGCAGCAACACATGATAGAAGTCTTTCAAAATGACAGGATTGCCTTATCAATGAACTTCTGTGGCAAATCATTCCATATCGATAGCAAGGCAGTCTTCAGCTCAGCAATGTTGGTCGGTTTTGCCACGTGTAGTGTCCTAGTAGCTTACCCATACACGATAATCTGATGGATTGAGATTTGGCGACTTAAATATCACTTAGGTTACTTTAAAGTCAGAATTGCAGTCCAAGTACTAGTTCCCTTCGAAAAATGTACACTTAAGTAAAAATAGTTAGTATAATTTTTAAATTGCAACGAAATGTGCAGAAAATGTGGCCTGAATCCTCTTCTGTAAGCACGGTCAATTTAGCAAAAAAATTTTATTACAGTTCCAGAGATATCAAATTTTTCCTAAGGGATTACTTTTTTTGGCGCGCCATGTAGACATCAGTCTCTAAGAGTGGAGGATTCTGAGCCACGTCAGAATCTGCAGTGTTAAATCCCAAACACATTTACTGATTTTACCTAACCTCTGCGTTTACTCATCGTAGCATGTGCGTTTGTCATATATCATTAAAGGATTTACTTGCTTACTTACTTACAACACCAGCACAAAATTCACATTCGCACGCACTTGTTAGGTTTGGTAGTCAAAACCACATACTCTGTGAAACATCGACATTGCACATGTGTTTTCTGTGGTACGACAGTTAGGCCATTAATTACGCTACTAATCAACGACCAGCACAAAATCTGCTTCAATAAGTCTCCATCTTCTGTTTCACCGCTAAGTCCAGCGATCGACAAAACTAGTAGAAATATGGTAACCCTGCGGTCCCACAGACGCCGATCATGGGTATCTATTGGTGTCTATCGGGAAGCAGTGAGTTCCCCCATGAACATCGAATTTAAACTTGAGCTTAGTTTGTCATCTCGACAGGTTCAGTCAGACCGAAGAACTTTTGTAGGATAAACGCTGATGTACACCGATTTCATTCCCGATAAACTACGATCGATTGTGATATACGACGATCAAGATCAGTTTCGTCCTGATATACTAGGATTTTGACCGATAAACAACGATATATCACAATAAACCAGGTTTAAACTAGGATTAAGTATCTACCAGGGACAGACTAGGACAAACCAATGAATGACAATTTCTTATCAAATAGGGACACTCTCCAAAATTGGCAAAAAAATTCCGACATGCTGAAATTTTCTCCCGGATATGTTTTGGTAGCCAATTTGCTTCCAGGATGAACTGGGATATACTAGGATGGTGAGGATGAACTGGGATTTTATGGCGATTTCAGAATTTCAAAACTGGGAACAAACCGGCGTCTGTGAGACCGCGGGGTAAACATCTAACCTTGGTATGTACTGATGAGAACCCATATGAAGAACGTCTTGAAGTTCAACGATCGGCCCTAGCAACAAACAGTTCATCATATTACACAACGCCCTGACCAAGGATAAACATATTCCACATGTTTCCAAGATAATAGCACTTATCAAATACTCAAATCGTATACCATTTTTTTGAACCACAAACAGTACTGTAAAGGTTACAAGTTGCGCATAAACCACCATTTCTATAAATTGTTTGACGTTGCATCAATTACTGGACTCAAATGATTGTGGAATGACGCAGACTTGCAGCAATTGTTCCGTGGTAATTTTGCCACTTCATTTATATTGGTATTATTTTTGAGACAATCCTTTTAAAATAGTGAATTTTCATACAGCTAAACTTCGTATTAACTTCAGCCGTAGCAAGAAACCAAATTAAGATTTCACCATATTTGGTGACAGAAAATGGCAGATCGAGGAATACCAGCCACTTGGCGAACAGAACGGTGTCACAATGTGTAGTAAATATGATGACAGACAATATCATACTGCACTCAATGTACACATGTAGTTGTCTACCGACAATACTCAAGAACACATGCATAAAATATTTTCAAGTAAGTAAGTAAGTACTTTGACAAGATCTTTGTAGAGCTCGGGATATGTCATGGCAATTTCCGGCGAGACGTCTTTGTCGAAGACGAGAGAAAAGACGGGGAAGTTGGTGTAGACTGTTGCATAGCTGCAACGACAGAAACCAGCTTAACCCTTTGACGCCCACTGCCACCATATAGGTACAGCTATAAAGCATCCTGTGCCAGACCGGGTTAAGCCGTCATTTGTAATTTTTGACATCCGGGCACTCTGACGGTCAGCCCTGAGCGTCAGAGTGCCCAGATGTAAAAAATTACAAATGACGGCCTGCTTAACCCGGTCTGGCACAGGACGCTTTATAGCTGTACCTATATAG
>Ga0056114_1001484_pt1 | contig 10765 bp, 6 predicted proteins | sample WorMetHERISLAND1_FD_77005 | JGI IMG/M metagenome (GOLD analysis project Ga0056114, IMG submission 77005) | Marine gutless worms symbiont microbial communities from Max Planck institute for Marine Microbiology, Germany - Olavius loisae HERON... ... | reverse complement strand
CCATCATACATTGACCTGATAACTCTCACAAGCTTTTCACTAATTCCCTTTCGTCTTAGACTCCAGTATAACACCTCTCTGGGCACTCGGTCAAAAGCTTTCTCCAAATCCACAAATGTCCAACACTCAGACCACCAAAATTGCTTTCATTCCACGCTAAGCGATAGTCTTCCCATTCCTGTACATGCACAACATCATCTTGTTTGCAGTTCAAATTCGGATTAACAGTCTTTATCACGTGTTTGCATGCGAAGTGGCGAGACACTCTTGTGGCAATTCAGACGTGAGTAGGTCTATATATCTGTCACCTTTCTTCGTTTAAAAGTTGATATACAAACCGAGTTATAGGACACTTTGTCTCAAATTTAGTTGCTACGGCAATCAATGTCGGTCGTCGTAAAATTTGACCGACATTAGTCGATAACTTGACCCCCAAAACCCCCTGTTAGACGCTAACATCTAGGAGATGTCTCTTATACAAGCCGAGTTATAGCCTTTTTTGTTTCAAATTTCGTTGTCATGCCACAGTCATGGTGACGCGGGTCGGTCTTAGTAGAATTTGTCTGATTCAATAGCCCGACCCCGAAAACCCGCCACCATGTGCAAGCATCTCGGCGATATTTCCTGAGTTATAGCCTGTTTTGTCTCAAATTTCGTTTCCATGGCGTCCTTACAAGCTGCCCCACGCATAGCTCCATCTAGGGTTACCCAAAAGATTTTTATTTCATCGCCAAACCCCCTGTTAGACGCAAAGATCTCAGACATCCCACCTATACACGTCCAGTATAGGTTATTTTGTCTCTAATTTCGTTACCATGGGAACGTGGGTCGGTCGCGGCAGAATTTGTCTGAGATCATTCAATAGCCCGATCCTGATAACCTCCTCCCCCTAATAGGCGCAAGCATCTCGGCAATATTTCGTATACAGCCTGAGTTATAGCCGTTTTTGTCTCAACATTCGTTGCCATTGCAACCAGGGTCGGTCGTTGTAAAATTTAACCGATATCGTTCGATAGTTTGACCCCGAAAAGCTCGTCTTAGCCCAGTTATAGCCGATTTTGTCCCAAATTTCGTTGCCATGCGAACAGGGGTCATTCGGGGGGTAAATGTAAATGATACCGTTAAATAGGCCGCCCCCGAAAACCAAACCTGGAACTAAAACTTATGACTCTACCTTGCATACAATCGTAGTTATGACAGTTTAAAGAATTTTTAAATTTTTCCATGGGCGCCATTGCATAGAATACAATAGTGTTCTAGCCGACTATAAGTTAGCTTTAGTTGATCGTGACCATGCGCTCATTGATGACGCTCATCACTGCACGTTGGGCTGGAATGAGATTATGGACGTTTATAACACTGCGAGTGTCCACACTGTGATAACTAAGAGACAGGCGACAAAAAAACAAAAGTATATCAGTAAAGAGACATACTTACAACGTCCAAATAGTATTGCAGTTGGATCACTTGTTCCACGTCATCCTGTACGTAATTAATCATTTTATCCTACACAAAAATTATACTCATACTCGTACATTATTAAAAGGACACAACAAACGCACGTGAGGAAAACAGAGTTAACAATTACAGATTAAACAATCATCAGTTACTAGATGAACGTTTAAAAAAATTACACTTGCACTGTGGCAGCACGAAACTATAGTATCGCTATTTTTCAGTGAATATAAGTTGCAACATTACTTAGGCCTATACTTATAACTAGAATGAGCTCGTGAGAGTGCATATCTCCCCAAAGTGATTTTTTGGTGGTCACATGACCATGACCACGCGCCCCTTTCCAAAATATTTCAGTGTCTCACGTCCAGACTGTCGTTGGAAACATATGTGTCAAAGTTGAATTTCGTAGCTTTAACCGTTTTGATACAAGTGCCATTTAATACCCAAAAAATTCGGGGTCAAGTGACTGGCCATGCCCCCTTTTCTAAAAATATGTTAATGAATCATAATCCGGACTGACAACGAAAGCACCCTTGTCAAATTTGAAGTCCGTAGCTTTAACCGTTTTGGAGCAATAATTAGCACTTAACTTCCCAACTGTCTGGACACACACTAACACACACTCCGATGAAAAAGTATCTCCAGCATTCACTTCGCTCACTTGGCGGAGATAAATACATACACGGTGGGGGCATACTTAGCGGATCCCATCCCCTGTAATTTTTGCCATAGGCCTAACTCTGGTAATTACTGTCCGAACTTAATTGTTATGGTACCCCGGGCAGCACTAAGCGTTGCTTCCGTCCGTCTGTCTGTTCCTCCGTCCCGTGCCTCCGATTTTCTCGAAGCAGGAAAGCAGTAAAAACTTCTAATTTAGTGGAAATATAGAGCTGCACAAGAGTAACGGGGGAGCACATTTGCGGTCTAAAGGCCAAAGGTCAAACGTCACCGGAAACGAAATGTGACAACCCCTTTCTGCTCACATCTTTGCCAAAAGTGTATTGAATTATGCCAACAACAATTTTTGTGACATTTGTCTGTCTCTCTGTCACATACCTTTCGTTTACTCAATTTTGAAACGTGCCAGGGGCGCGCATTCAGTGTTGCACCCCGTCCGTCCGTCCGCCCGTCCGTCTGCCTGTAGGTCACGTGCCTCCGATTTTCTCGAAACATGAAGGCAATCGAAACTTCTAATATAGTGGACACATAACAGTGGACAAGAGTAACTAGGAGAGCAAATTTTAGGTCTGTAGGTCAAAGGTCAAGGTCACTGGGAACGAAAGTGTGTAAATCGTTTTTAGCGCATATATTCGTCAAAAGTGGATCGATTTACGCCAGACACAGACCAAAATGATCAACGGCCCCATTCTACGCTATTCGTCGAATACATTTCTTCAGCAGAAATATTTAGTGTTTCTGATGATCTGTAATCAGTAGATATCCGGACTAGAAATAAAAACAACCGCGATGACCCGTGGCCGATCTCCTACTTATTCTTACAGCAGTGTGAACAGAAATTATCTGTGTCCAAGCGCAGAGCGAAATTTGCCACCGCACACCCTAATTCTGTTGCTGCACTACCTTGCAAAAACAAACAGGACTGTATGTAACTACCGAATCCCTTGGGTTTTATGATTGTATAGCCTAACTGTCAGAAAGCTTGTGAAATAAATATATTTGACGGAAATAAACTGCCAAGTGTCAGTATATCTGGCCCAGAGATAGCCATTTTAGTTCATTGTAGATCTTTGAAGTGTCTTTGAAGGCCTATGTTTTATGGATTATGGTTGTAGGCTGGCAACCCGTGATATTTTAGCACAAACGGTATTCTGTCTGAACATATTTCATTTAAAAAATGAAAAACTGAAAATCTGTCCGTCCGTCTGTAACGTTGCGGTATTGCGAACTATAGCTCGAAAGCAAGAGGTGGGTTCACAGTTACTGCAATAAAGATTATGATGATGAATGATGACGACGGACTAGAAGTAAAAACAACCGCGATGACACCACAGACAGCACAGTGTAATTTTTTTTACATCATTTCCGGTGTGAAATGGAGAAAGAAGTGTAGTGTGACCACACCACACGTCTTTCTCCAAAATTCGCACCACACTTCTTTTGAAAAGACGTGTGATGTGACCACACTTGTTTCCCTCCAATTCAAAAGAAGTGTGGTGTGGTTTTAGTGTGGTATCGTGAATTGGGGAAGAGTGTGATGTCGTAAAAGAAGTGTGGTGTGAATTGGATGAAGGCTGTCACTTATGGGCCACCGTATAAAGTGCTGAAATAATCATTAAGTTCGAACAGTAATTACCAGACTTACGGCAAAAGTGAAAAGTTACAGGGGTCCGCTAAAAATTCTGCCCGCCGTTAGAGCACGGTCGATATGCTGCAAAAAGCCAATAGGCCTAATGTATAGTGGACCCCTAATACAAAAGAAATGCAGCTAGAAAATGAAGTCACGAAGTAAAACGCCTGCAAGGCAGCGTGTTATTTTACCACAGCAAGGAGCTTTCTGAGTGTTATGTCGAGCGTTACTTCCACGTAGTCGCTGATGTTGACAATGGGGGCTGTCATAAGGTTGTGCGACTGGTGTTGCGGATCGAACAAATACTTCAGTAATCGATCTTCATCGGGGTTTGAGACTGAACTTGCAATACAACAACAACAGCTATCAACAGCTACTAAATGATGTCAGACAAATTCTACCACGACCGAACCCTGTTGCCATGACAACGAAATTTCAGACAAAATCGGCAATAACTCGGCTTGTATGAGAGATATCTCCGAGATTCTTGCGTGTGACAGAAGGTTTTCGGGGCATAGCTATCGAATGATGTCAGTCAAATTTTACGACGAACGACTCTTGTTGGCCTGGTAACAAAATTTGAGACAAAATAGTCTATAACTCGGCTTATATACATACATACATTTATTAGAACAAAAAGACCACTTTGGCCACTTACAATGTTATGCGAGTAAAAAGCAAATATTGCCGAGATCCTTGCGCCGGGCTGTTGAATGATGCCAGACAAATTCCACCACAACCAACCCCTGTTGCCACGGCAACAAAATTTGAGACAAAATAGGCTGTAACTCGGCTTATATAAATAATAAGAGATATATATGAGATCCTTACGTCTAATCGAAGTTCTTCTTCGACGACCGACCCTGGTTGTCACGGCAATGAAATTGTGTGAATAATTCGGTATGCATAAGACATCTAGTAGTAGGCCTAGTAGAGCAACTGCAGCAGTACCCTTCCCTCCCCTCTGCTTTCCATCCCTTTCTCCCCTTCTCCACCACTTACGCACATCTACTACCACACAATTTTACTTGCATTGCGAATTGTGGCCCAATCGCTTAGAGTATGTAAATGGGACGTTATTACGGAGGAGCTATACGCCTACGAAATCAATTATTTACTGTCACACCTACCAACGACGATATTGGTGACCCCTACACATTCCCCTGCACTCAGCACTCGGCAGTAAAACGTGGTATTGGCCAGATATATTTGGATGCAAATATCTTGAAAAGTGTTAGTGTAGCATTGGACAGAATCCATGTTCTTTGAACATGGATTTGATTGACAAAGAAATTGTTGATAAAAAGTGTCTCCACCAAGGGTGCTGCGCATGTTATCAGACGTTCAGAAGGCGGATCGCGCTGGAACATTCGCCAGTCTTCTCAGTCTGTTTAACTTGTTGACGATGAGGACGTTTTCCACTCTGCAAGTGGCTGGCTGGAGCTGGACCAAGATCAAGTATAATTCTTCTACAATGGAATCCGAACCTTAGGAAACGCTGGGCCAAGCGCATTTCTGTTGGAGAGGACTGTGTTGAAATAATATCACGTGAATATTATGTTGCTAACTGTGTAAAGCTACGAACTTTTGAACGCCCATCATAATATGTCTAACCATAATCATGTATTTTGATAAGTCCAGATATTGGCAAATCGGATAAAACTGTTTTCCAGTAAAACACAGCGCGCATCCGATGTTTGTTTAGCCAGTAGCCAGATAACTTTAGTCCATAGCATATAAAAACTGCGATGTAGTAACTGTGTAAATTTCGGGAACAAGGCAATCACACGATGCGATACGATACGATAGAATAGTTTAACATGGACTCGACAGCTGAGTAATCAGCTTAGTCTAGCGCACGTAGCCAGAAAAAAAATTAAAAAACTAAAACAAACAAACACCAGTGCCCCTTTAATTCAGTACAGGTTAAGATCCGTGAATTGGCAGTCCGGAAGGAATACGAGTGACTATAGAGGAAAGGATTTGTGAAAGAGATGAGTTTTAAGTCTGGAGTGAAAGGTCGAGGGAGTGATGTGTCCAGATGATGACAGCGAAGGTGGTGACTGTGGTGAGGTGATATGCGCAGGATGAGGTGAACCGGGAGGAGAGTGAACAGAATGAGGTTGACGGAAGGGAGCTGATTCCACAGGTATGGTGATGCATATCATCGTATATTATAATATACGCCATTGCTTATGGTGGCTTAAGTACATGTCTAGTACTTGTGCTCTCACCTCTCAAGAGAGTTGCCAGCAGTAGAAAAAGAAACTGCTTCATTGTAGGTGTAGTTAGTCGATGACATACGAACTGCGTATCTCCGATAAAATAGCGTTGTAGTGGCCTGCTTGATATGCGGTCCTCCTTGGGTCAGCATTAAGCGTTGGAATCCCTCTGTCTGTCCGTCATTCTGTTCCGTGCCTTCATTCACTGGAAATTACAGCATATCTAAAACAGAAATGTACCGAATCGACAACACATTAGAGAAATCCACTTCAGCAAAAGTCATAATCATCCAGCTAAAAGTCGCAATTCGTAAAATTCACGAAATACATTAAACGTATATGAAATTCAGAGCTAACGTGTAGGCCTATCGTGATGTATGAAGATAATCCATTAATAAACACTCAACTTGTAACGATATGAGAGATAGAAGAGTTTAAGGTGGATTTAAAAACGGTGAGTTTGGTCAGCATTATCTACTAACGCTATGGATAAGTGATACCGGATACTCTTCGGTGTCGCAGAAAAAGTGGCACTTTATTCGAAGCCGAAGCTTTATTTTGCCTGCACCAATCTGCATAAAATTTGAAATGTAAAATTTCTCAGCTATAACACGCACGTGGTCGTCTTCTAATTGTTATACTTTTTAAGCGCGACAGCATAGCGCGTATATGCTACCGCCCGTCCGTCCGTCCGCCCGTCTGTCCGTCGGTCTGTCAGACGATGGATCATAGAAAAACGGTCGAAGTTAGGATTATAAAATTTTCACCATACGGTAGCCCATCCCTCTAGTTTTTGCGGGTAAGTTTCATCCAGTAATTCTAAGGGGTTCCCCCGAGCGGAGGCGTCAAACAAGGGAGAGGTGGGTAAAATCAGCAGTTTTCTATTTTTAAGCCTGAATATCTCGAAAACCGTAGCAGATGCGGCTAAAATTACTAAAGTTACAATTAATGACTAATAGGAAGTCACGTATGGGCTTTCCATTGACACCAAGATCGATGACCTTGGATCACCTTGAACTGCTGTAAGGTCAAATTCTCTTGGAATTTCGCGACATTTCGCGTGTTTCGGAGGCAATAACAGCTAAACGAATAAAGACAGACCCTTATTGTCAGCGACGGAATTATAGCCCACTAAATGTATTTTTCAGCGTTGTATACAGTGTGAGTCAAAAAATCCCCACCCCGAGGTTATCTGAATTTTTCATTTTTTCACAAACGGTTAAGAATTTTTAATCGATTTTTTACGCACCTATTACGCGTTTCTATGTACACTAGATTGCAAATTTTTATTCAATTACCTCCAACTTTGACGAAGTTATGCCATATTAAGCGCGACTACCTAGTTCACATAATATGCGCAAAATGTCCAAAACGCGCCAATACGCGCGCGTTAAGACGTTTGCGTAAGTCGTCGATAGCTTTGTTGTTCGTTGTCTTTGTGGCAAGTCACTATAAAATAAACACTTTTATAATGTCATGTCAATAAACATATCGGATATGAGATGACGTCATTTGCTCAGTAAGTAAACTTAGAAGTTAAACTTGTAGTGAAATGTAAAAATTCGTTGGGTGGTCGCGCTTAGTATGGCATAACTTCATCAAAGTTGGAGATAATTGAATGAAAATTTGTAGTCTAGTGTAGAAAGGAACAATAGATGTGTAAAAATTGATTAAAAAATTCCCACCCGGTTTGGGAAAAATGTCCGAAAACCGCAGGGAGGATTTTTTTGACTCACACTGTAGATTGCGTTGAAATCGCAAGGCGTACCTCAGCTAGCGGGCGTCAAACAACGAGAGATGTCAAAAACAAGTCTTCATACACACACTGCTGTCGCGCGCTTACCTGGCGTTAGCTAGGCTTTCTTGTACTTACTCAATTTCCGATATTGTAGTATTACACCGTTCAATTCATACGATATATAAAAAAGTTAACACTACTTATTAATCAAAGTATATGCAGTGTCCTTATACGACAGTCACTTCTGCCAACAGTTCAACCTCAGCAGGCATTTTTGTCGTCGTCCAGCTCGCCACAAGTTGACACCATAGTTTTCGAGTTCTTTGCTTGTTAGTGGCTGTTTCATATCGCTATATTGACGTTATATCCTCATGTTCAGTATCAGGTAATAAATAACAACAACCGTGTTTCTTGATTGCAAAATTAATGTTTCTGTTTACGTGAAAAAATGGCAAAAACACAATCACATTAGCTGAGCCCACTGGAAACAGTACTGTCGTTTTTATCGGCTGCACTGATGGGTTAATGATCGGCAGCGACTGAAATGATCTTTAATGTCATTCAAGGTTAACGCCATTTTGCGCTATTCGATAGGCCATTAGCCTATAATCGCTACCTTTCTCTGTTAGAGATCTGTGATTTCCGTACCTGTTTCTAGCACTTTATCGGTGTATCAGTTATCTTTCAGCACATGTGACTACAAAGTCAGCTGTGATATTTAATTTCGATTTTCGAAGTTAAAAGTCAAACGTCAACGGCGCTAGGAAAAATGTAAAGAGAGAGTCACACAGTTTGCAATTACCCGGAGGACCGCATAGCTTGGCGGTTATCTCAGCAGCACATACGATTTGCACAATAATGCGATGGGAAATGAGAGGCAATGATGTTATACAATGTTTTATGATGAAAACATGTTGGTTGAATGTCTATTGTACAGCGCTGGCGAACAATGGACTTGTAGCAACCAGCCGCAGTGTTTACTCGACAGATATCCGATTTTTTCAACGTCATACTAAGCGATGTGACGCATACGCTCATGAGATGGGTTATCCAGGATGGGATCCTCGAGGACTGGCCTCGACCTCGAAGACACCTCGAGGACAAAATTTTGTGGCCTTGGCCTTGGCCTCGACGATGCGCGGCATTGGATTTGGCTTCGAGGAGATCTGGCCGTAAGACGTTGAATTTTGAGCTATAATGCTTGATACCATGTGTACTGATGTTGGCTACAGTAGCCTGTTCTGTCTGTGCTGTACTTTCAGCTGTCTCTTCTCTTCCACCACGTAGGACCTATGGAGCCTGACTAATCATGTAGGATTTCATCTAGGCGTACGTGGCCTTGATCGGAAATGATCTAGCTTTGACCTTGGCCTTGGCCTCGACTATGGCGTCCTCGAACACATCCCTGTAAATAACACACAAGACCAATCAAATTTTATGAAGAAGCTATTGTTATGCTATAACCCGTAAGCTTTATGATAAAAGTTTTGTATTTTAATGAGGAAATTAGTTAGGCTACTGTGAAAGTATCAGTTTACAATATTTACCATATGTGTAATAAACGTTTTTACGTTTTTTATCCCTGCCGCGTTTTTAACGTTTTTAATGCTTTTATTTTTGTTAACGTCTTTTTATTTTTTTAAACGTTCATTGAAAATTTCGTCGAGAACTTTGAAAGGCACTTTTGAAACCACGGAAACTAATTAATAGGCCATAGATTTTATTATAAACAGTGACCCGTGTCCAACTCGGGTTTCGATACATTACCTGATCGTGACGGACAGACAGACAGACGAACACCTTCCGTCAGCAAATGCCGTGCTTATGCATAACATCGCGTGAATAACAAGAAGCCAAGCTGTCGCTAGGATAACCTGTTGTATCCGCGCATCTCTAATGATCGGAGAGTTAGAGTTCTATGTTATGCTTGGGAACGGAGCGGACATGTTGTTTGATAATTAAATAATTCTTACTTGTTCTCATGTATTAAAATATAACATAACCGACCGTACTGCCTCACAGCAGCACCCGACAGTCAATAGCAATGGTAAGACATAGGGACACGGTGATTTGATTTTGGATCATGAACGAATAATGTTAGGTGGCGAAATATTACGACTGCGACGCGCAGTTAAAACATGCGCAGCTGCTCTAAACAGTCTCAACAGCAGCAGAACTGCGTAATGTGGAGTTGATCTTCATGAATGCCGAAGCCAGCACTGGAAATGAGAGCAAGCTGTACAGTGTCCACTGACTTCAGTTTTGATCCCAATAAGCATCAACCTAAACAAGATTGTTGCTGTTGCTAACAGAATATCACTTGTCATGTAATGAATAGCACTCAGGAGTCAGGATTGAGTCTCGCAAACTGCCACTGAATATTTCCAATTAACTAAAATAATCCAGTTAAACTTTTTAGTTAGTAACTAATTTTTGTCACTTATACTACTCTCTTAACTTAACCTTTTTTTAAATTAGTTAAACTAATGGTCTAACTAGAAAAAAGTAGTTAAACTTTTTTGTTAACTTTTGCCCATCACTGTGTATCAAGCACATCGTCTTCGTCCATAACATCCGCCATGTTGTAATATTACTGAACTGAACTGAACTGAATTTTATTTAACACTTGCGGCTGAGTAGCCGAGTAGCTGAATAGCAGTTTAAAAATACAATAAGAAACAAGTGCATGCATAAAGACGGTGATAACAATAACAATTGCACGATGTATAATACACAAACTCAACTTACGGAGGTCATTGCAAAATATACAAAATGATTAAAACTTAGCCTGGGATGTTCGCTTTCCGGTGAATGGTGAAATTATTTCGGAAGAATTCCAACCTATGTGATCACAATCCACCAACGTTACAGACGGACGGACGGACAGACAGACGACATGCGATCGCCAGACCGCGCTTTGTACTAAAGTGCATCGCGCGGTAAAAGTTTTAATCATTTTGTATATTTTGCAATGACCTCCGTAAGTTGAGTTTGTGTATTATACATCGTGCAATTGTTATTGTTATCACCGTCTTTATG
>Ga0056114_1001483_pt1 | contig 10769 bp, 5 predicted proteins | sample WorMetHERISLAND1_FD_77005 | JGI IMG/M metagenome (GOLD analysis project Ga0056114, IMG submission 77005) | Marine gutless worms symbiont microbial communities from Max Planck institute for Marine Microbiology, Germany - Olavius loisae HERON... ... | reverse complement strand
GTGTAAGATCTCACAGTAATCAGTTTCTGTTGATTTGCATCGGTGCCGCGAGAAGGTCTGGAAGACAACATAAGGTCGACAGAAGCTGCTGGTACTGCCACTTGGCCATTCAGAATCTTGTACATGAAGGCTAGCTGTTGAACCTTACGTCTTTCTTCCAGAGATTCCAATTGTAACTGTTCGAGTAAGTGAGTGACACTGGTTTTGTAGGAATATGATGATAGCATGATATGATGGTACGATTGCAGTGGATGGGTCCCTGGTGCACAGGTACACACATAATTTTCAACATTTTCACTTCTTGTATTCATATATTACATTTATCTACTGCTAACCTGATACTACTAACTTTCCGGTATCCGGTAATTTTTTGCTAAATTATTGATAATTTACCGGTAAATCACCAGTAGGCAATATTACTGGAAAATATAGAACCGTAATACTTGGGTGAGCAGTGCACTATGGTTCTGTTTAGTGTTACTTCACCTGTGCAATCTGCACACGTCCTGTAAAGATGACATTTCCCTGAAACCATGTGCGCGAGTGTTATCATTTTCTGCAAAGACGACAAAGACGATTCGGTGCAAACCTGTGCGTATAAACTAAGTGTGTGTTTTTCATTGCTTTTTGTAATCTAGTGTTGTTGAGGGGCCGAGACTAGAAATTCAGTCGATTAGTACGATTACTCAGGTTTTATGTTGTGTTTGTAGTTATGGCTGTTTCTCTCTGTGACTGAAAATTATGTCTTGGAGTTCTGCAAAGAGCTGAGACATGAGTGAGTTTACTGGACAGTGTTTAGCTGCCGCGGCAATGGAGACACTTGCAACTGATCACACGGATCTCAGTCCACGTAGCAGAGTCACAGACAGCATTCACTCTGCCACTGAGTGTGACATGTCTTCTGACGTCACTGAAGACTACTGGCAGGATGATGTCAAACAAGAAACTGAAGACGTACGTATTAGTACACTGTTGGATAGTGTTTATTAGTGCCAGGTCGGTGTTAATACTCAAAGCAAAACTGTTTGACAGTTTTCGTTGTAACTCAGCCTATGGCTCTGGAGCATTGTAGAATAGGCCCGTCATGTTTGCCGATTGTTTTAAGAGGCCACTGAACCAGTGTACCAGTTTTGTTTTGCTGTATTTTGCATTGTTAGCTTTCTAGTGTCATATTTCCTGTAGTGTTTTCTTTGTCGCTATCAGTCAAGTGATTTGCTGTGAAGACCACCTCCAAAATGACCAAGGTTGTGGTGGGTGTAGCATTAACTCTACTCCAACTCCATCAGTGTGATTAAGTGTAATATCTGTTCAGTATGATATCTATTCAAATAAAATGTGAGCTTATGACTGAAGAAACAATAAAATTAGCCGAAAGATGATGATTTTCGGTGGTGTATAGCAGTATTTTTTTGAAAACCCGCAAATGCTACTTGCTTTTCGTTTAGTGCTTGAGTATGCTTGAACTGTCTTGTACTTTTATAACAATAAATATAGAGATTGAATGACAGTTGCCGTTTGTTCTGATGGCTGTACAGTGTTGCAGTACAAGTTTTAGTATTAGTGCTGATTGGAACTAAAATGGCAGGTTTGTCTAGCCTGAAAAAATCTAAGTCCGTTAATCCTGGACATAATGTTTCTGCAATGGCGGCAGGCTGTCCTGGATACAGCTGTGTTCTTGATATTGTGAAGTGTCGGTGGTTGGAGCTCCGACCGCTCGTCCGATCCGTGTCAGCCGAGGCCGTAAAGACGCTGGTCCAGGCGTTCATTTCGTGTCGCCCAGACTACTGCAACTCGCTGTTTTACTGCATCGCCGAAGGTCTCATGAGCCGGCTGCAGTTTGTTCAGAACGCGGCTGCACGTTTGGTGCCGGGCACTCGATGTTACGACCAGTCAACCACATCACGCCAGTGCTACTGGAGCTGCCCTGGCTTCTGGTTCAATGTCGCGTGAATTTCAAGATGGCCACCCTGGTCTACCTATCACTGTCCGACATGGCTCCAGCCTATCTGGCCGCCGACTGTCAGTTGGTCTCCGACGAAGGTCGTTGTCAGCTGCGTTCTGCCACATCAAAAACGTGCGTTGTGAGACGAACCTACAGCAACTATAGAGACTAGGTGTTTTGCAGCTGCAGGGAACCACAACAAGCTGACATTAGCTTTCAACGGTCTAAATGGCTGCTGAAGACATTTTTGTTCAGGTGCTGAGATCGTGGCGCATTGTGACTAACTGTTACAGCCACACCTCATAAGTTTTCTTACTTTCTTACTTACTAGAAACTTTTAAATTTGAAGCAAAATGAGTCACATTTGACTGGTTGTGGTGTGTGAAGGACCTCACGTTCACAGACGGTGTGGTTGCTGAGACAGACGAAGCAGTGTCATCGAGTAATGTCCAGTCTGATGCTGAACTCAAGGAACATGTGAATAGGTCAGAACACGTCACTCAGTGTACTGTATTCACTGGTTGAGTCCATGTTTTGATTACAAAAGAGATTAACACTTTTTGTTATCTATATTTCTTAATCTGTACATCACTAAGAACCGAGTCGGATTAACTTTGGCAATTAGAAAAAGTGAACTCTAAACTGATTAGAAAATTGCTTATCCCTAGAGATTACAATAAGTAGAAACGTCTGTTCATTTGCATGGAAGCTGGTTGTTGTTCGTCGGAAATGTTCAGATTAACTTTGGTGTTATCTGATATTTTGTGTTATCTTTTTCTTGTCTAGTAGATAATCGGAAATGTTTGAACTTAACAGTTAACAGCGATTATATCGTCAGTTCATGTTGAAGATTAACTTGAAGTAACAGTTCTCGGGTTAAGGGCTGGACCATTCATTATTTGGCCCTGGTAGGTCATCTAAGTTAGGTTGTACAGTTTGTATGTGGAAATGAAGTATGTTGCAACAATTTTGCTTATGTGGTGTCCATATAGCCTATACTGTGTTGGCGGAGACGTAAAACACTGCACAATCCAATCCAATGTGAGGGCCGGCGGTGGGTCGACTGATAGCTCAAATGACTCAAACATGAAAATTGAGGATGTGAAAAAATTGAGAGTGAACTTGAATACATTTTCTATTTGTTGTGATGTGTTGTGGTACTGTGCTGCAATGTGATTCGTGGTCAACTTTTGATATAAAAAATTTCACTTGTCCTGATAGACGTCGATCGTGTCATCCCTTGGAGACTAATTGTTGTGATAATCGTCTGGTCAAGTGTACTGTTATGGCGTCTGACATGGTGTCATTTACAGAATGGCGGGCCACAAATTGGCTGTCACTTTTCTGTCGTGTGAATTACTGTGCTGTACAACAGTAATTTTTCATGTGCATCTAATTTTTGTGAATTTCGCGAGTAGCATGAAATCACGAAATTAAATACCTGTGGAAATTCACATTTACAATAGCACTTTGTGTTTGGTTTCATTTGTAACTTGACTGCAGAGTACAGTAGTGTTGGCAATACTAGTCCTGGCAGTTGTTAATCTAACTGGTCACCGTCTTGTTACTGTGTTCACATGGATAAAGTCACACGGAACTTTACCTTGCAAAGTACACCCTGAGAAAACGCCAAATTAAAATGCAGCAAAATTTCTACACTTCAAAATTGCCAAATTAAGATGCAGCTAAAATATAGTGTTTTACAGTAATATCAAGTGATCATTTAGCGTGTATATGTATAACGTGGCCCTCTGTTTGTTGTTTGCAGGTCGACGACAAAACAAAGTGAAGTCGATGGGTGGATTATCAATGGTAGGAGTTATTCTTGGAATAGACTAAAAACAGTCACTAGTATAGGGTGGCCACTCACCTGGAAAGCCTGGAAAAGTCAGGAAATTTAGGACTGGTCGGGGAAAAGTCAAGGAAATTGTGTTCTTGTATGTGGTCAATTACTACAAAATTGTTCTTGACACAAAATATGTAAGATTTGAATTCTTTACTAGGTAAAGTTATAGAACGGCCAGTTTATTTAAAAACAAATAATGAGTAGAATGCTGAAGGGGAAAACAAAAAACAAGATTGATTAAAAGCAGGGTTTTTAAATACGTTGATAAAATCCAATGATCAGATTCCCTGACTTTTCCCAACATTTCTTTGCAGAGTATTGACCCTTGCAACAGTAGCGATACAAAACAATGCATGTTTATTGATCACTGCAATACTCACATATACTCTTACAAGTACGACAACTTGTGCTGTGGTAACTGCAGCAACCACACACACTAATGGTGAAGAACTCTGCCAACGGTCACAAGACCTGCGATCGGCAGCCACATCAAAGCTGGCTTATTTTAATATGAACCATTAACCATTCATCGTGTTAACTGTGGCGTTAACACGATTAACCTGCGGCCCTGATATCTGGTGTGCTGTTTGTACAGGATCTGATGTTCGGATAGTGAAATTGAAAGACGATAACATCGAAGTTCAGGACAGTGCTACAAACAGTCATGGTACCGTCAGTAACGGAACCGAGATAAACTCGACCTGGACTTCCTTGATACGTTACGACTCGACTACACGGCGGCACGTGTGCTCCGTGTGCGACAAGGACTATTTACGCCACGACGACATGCGACGGCACGTCCGGTGCCACTCCGTGGATCGTCCGTTCACGTGTGACGAGTGCCGGCAGACCTTCGCCCAGCCTCACCACCTCAAAGCTCATCGGCGGACACACACCGGCGAGCGTCCACACCGCTGCCACCTGTGCACCAAGTCCTTCGGCGAGGCGTACACCCTGCGAAGACACTTCCGCATACACACCAAGGACCGACGACTGTTCTGCGACATATGCGACCGCAAGTTTATTAATACGTACAGTCTGATGGTACATATGCAGAGCCACATGGGTGACAATCAGAAGCAGATAGCTGCTGCCGCCGGTAACCATACGCCTACCGCATCTCACAGTACTGTCAGCGCCGATGGCTGGAAGACTATTGTACGCTATGATGCCATTCAGCAGCAGTACGCCTGCACGATGTGCAACAAGCATCATCCGCGGCTCCAGGTGATGAAGAGTCATGTGCGCTGTCACACCGGAGAACGACCGTTCACCTGTGACACCTGTACGAGGAAGTTTGCGCACCTTCATCACCTGATAGTACACCGGCGGTCGCACTCCGGCGAGCGTCCGTACTGCTGCGAAACGTGCGGCAAATCGTTCGCCGCGTCGCACGTGCTCAAGCGACACTCGCGGACCCATACCGGAGAGGCGCCGTTCGGATGCGGAGTCTGTGGACGTCGGTTCGCGTACTCACACGAGTTGCGGACGCACGAGCGGACCCATTCCGGCGAGCTTCCATTCATCTGTTTCATGTGCGATCGGAAGTTTGCTTCGAGTACGCACCTCAAGGAGCACATGCGGAGCCACTCGGATTCGCGTCCGTACCGCTGCGACGTCTGCGGCCGGACTTTCCGGTTTCCGTCCGCTCTGCGGGTCCATGCTCTGGTCCACTCCGAAGCCTCGCCCTTCATTTGCTGCATCTGCGACAGAAGTTTCCGATGTTCCCAGTCTCTGGTGATCCACATGCGGATCCATTCCGGGGAACGTCCGTATGCGTGCGGCGCCTGCGGAGAGGCGTTTGCCGACCCTCGAGCGTTCCGCAAACACATGACGCTGCACAGCGACGTGAAACCGTTTGCGTGTGACGTCTGCGACTGTACTTTCACGCAGTTCGGCAGCTTGAAGACACACATGTTGACGCACACCTCTGAACGACGATACCTCTGCGACATCTGCAGCCGCATGTTTAAACAGTCGTGTCACTTGTACAAGCACATGGCCACTCACAGACGTGACTCCACCCGGAAATAACTGCTCACCAGCCTGGGCAACTGTGAATCCTAAACTAGAAACATGACGTGCAAATGAAAATGAAATGCTGCCATTTTTAGCTGTAATGACCCCAATTGTGTTAAAAGTTCCAGTCTTTGAGTGTGCATTTAAAGTAAGTAAGTGGTGTTAGAATGACCTTCATAATGTTTACTTTTATTATATTATGCTGCATTTAAGCAGCATCTGCATTTTTAAGTTAGTCAGTTAACAAATTGTTGACGTTATAGAAATATGGACTAGTGCTAAGGTGGCAACTGTGCAGTTTGTTGACATTGTAGTTTACATTCCGTTATACCGTTATCCAAGAAGTAGGCCTACTCCCCAACACCCAGATGACCCGCGGACCAACATCAGCCTAGGTGAATAGTTTTGGGTAGCACCTTGTTACTTAGGCCACCTTAAAAATTTCTTGATTGATTCATTTATCTTTGATGTGGTAGACGATCCGTACCATGACGAGGGTGGGGCAGGTAGTGAGCAGTACTGTGGATGGCACCTGTCCATCCAATGCAGCAGATAATACGTCTTAGAAGAGTAGAGCAATCTCAGGAACCAAAAAGTTTGAGTCATTTCTAAATTTTGCTCTTAATGATTACCTATCACCTCTGTAACACTGTAACTCAAGTTTTTTATTACTGTTATTATCCATTGTTCTATTGTTATTGTTATCTCTGTCGTTATTTACACTTGTTTCTTATTGTGCTTAATTGTTATTCAGCTACTGTAAAACACTATATTTTAGCTGCATCTTAATTTGGCGATTTTGTAGTGTAGAAATTTTGCTGCATTTTAATTCGGCATTTTTTCACGGTGTACTTTGCAACGTAAGTTTCCAATGAGTTTAGCCATGTGAACGGAATAATGCATTACCGTCTAACTAGAACTAGACTTCTTGTAAGGCAGCAACAAGACAGAGACCAGTTACGTTAATAACTGCCAGGACTAGTATTGCCAAAAGATACTACTGTAGTCTGCAGCTAGATTACTGTAAATCCGAATTTTGGAGGGTATTTAATTTCGTGATTTTATGCTACTCGCGAAATTCTGGAAAATTATATGCACACGAAAAATTAGTGTTTTACAGTATTTGGCTACTCAGCTACGAGTGTGGAATAGAACTCTAGTGTCAGTATCAAGTTTGAAACAACAGCTCTGTGTTACATGTGCTCCGCAAGAAATCCACTGTGTGTCTCTAAAACCGCCCAACTAAGCAAATTTCAGAAGGAATTGAGCCAAAATAAGGCCCACTTATAAACACATGTTCTACTCGCTAGCCACCATCACTCAGGCAAAATGGATGTATGTAATGTATAGCATGTATTGAATTTTATTTTATATTGTTACTTGTTAACTGCTTGATGTCGTGTCGACCATGTTTTTACAGTGAACAAACCTAACATAAAATAGCGGATGTCATGGGCATAGCTTGTGTGCCCAGATTGTTGATCGAAGAATGAATTATAACTCGACTGACTTAACTAACACCGGTTCCTGAAAGTTCAGATTCCCAATTATACTTAATTTCCTGTTGGCTTGCAGCCAGTGTTTGTCAAGTCTATTTTTAAGAGTTTGATGTTGGCGAGTTATGCTGCAATAACAGTTTCATTGTTCAGTACTTTGATAGTGTTATCAGAGTTCAGTTCAGTTGAGTCTCTTCAATAGTACTCAGAGGAAAACTCTGTGCTGTTTGCAATCAAGTGATTCACTGCAAGTAAATATAACTCGAAACAAAACGCGCAAAATACAGCAAAACAAAACTACCACCGTTTGTGAATGAGTGAGTAAACAGATTCTTAATTGCTCTTTAGCACAATTAGGCTACACATGTCGGTACATTCGGAACAGAAGACAAACAAAAATCAGACTATAAAAACTAAGGACAACCCAGAAAAAGCAAACAACACAAAATACAGCAAAACAAAACTAGCCTGCTTTAGTCGCTTCTTGCGACACTCGGCCAGGAAACGAGGTGAGCTTATTCTACAGCAGAAATGCTTCATATAACTTAACAATGAACCGCTATTTTGGGGACATCCATGATGTCACAGCCTTGAGGCCTTAACTTTCACCCCTTCATGTCTTGTCCTATCCACCCACCTGTACTCAAAACGCCTTGCTTTGCCACTAACAGTTTGCCTGTATTGCTTGGCACATCACGTAACGGCGGCTTAGTAGCATATCTAATTCTAAACGCCTTGTCACACGCATGGTACACAATAAGACAAGCATAATCAATAATGAGCATGTCTGTCACATATGTCAACTCAGTACTAATTTCTTAAGGTTTCCAGTGTCATGTTTAGTGCCTTAAAGTGAGTGAGTGAGCAGATTCGTAACGGCATCGGAACAATTAGGCTACACAGTGCCATTCACGTTGGTACATACATACTGGAAAATACAGGACAGAAGACAAATTAAAGACAGATGCTACAAAATCTAAACACAACCCAGTAAAAGTAGACAACACAAAAAATACAGCAAAACAAAACTAGCCTGGTTTAGTTGCTTCTTACGACACTCGGCCAGGAAATGAGATGGGCTTATTCTACAACGCTCCCGAGCCCACTTGGGGCTTGTGTATCAACAGACCTTGACAAGTTTGTTATAGGTGGCCTGCAGCAGCTTTGGTGAGCATTCGGCCTTGAAGCCCAACCGGAGGATTTCTCTTGCAGCCTAATCTGTTCACAGAGTCTTTTACAGTCTTATGCATCCCATACAGCCTGTCGCATGCTCTGCAGCCCCATGATAGCGGGTGCTGTGTGACTCAATTGAAACCTAGAGTAATGAGTGGCGCGTAACGTACTGCCACCAAAAGTTACAGATAGCTACAGTATGTCAAGTATACCTGGAGTGACCCATTGATGAAGCTTATATTGCTCCCCAGACCCTCACTCGCTAGTTCTAGTGGACAGCTGTGGGAAAAGGAGAAGGTCTAAGGGAGGCAGACAGGCAAAGGGATTGGAGAGGGGTGGAGGTGATGATGAATGCTAAGTAATCAAAACCTCATACAACAGTGGACTATTACAAGGGACTATTATCAAGCACGGCATGCATGTAAAAAAAAACTTTGCCGCATATATACACATATATGGAACAATGCTTCCCCAGCCTTCCAGTGGCTTGGTGAAGGGCCAATCACAATATGTCATTAAAAATGCAGAATTTTGTGCCTTTAATTTTGTAGTGCTGGGTGGGTTTTAAACTGGAAATTTCTGCCGTTTTATGCTGTAATTAAGTGTTTGTCCACGCAAAACTACTTTGCGATATAAACTAAGCCAAAAACGGCGATTTCTTGGTGACATTTGTACCGAAAGCAACAACGAAACTATTTTTTTGGAAAATACCAACCAAACTGAAAAATAAACTGTCACAGCACAACAATTTTGTTTACGTCGCAAAAAATCGCAACTTTAATAGGACACACAAACATTAAATGTTGTCAGTGACCAGAATGAACACGAGTGTGTCTCTTGAGGCTACCAGAGGTCGTGAATGTCTGCCGACATACACTACAGCAGTACGGTCTCTCCCCGGTATGGCTACGCATGTGAATCTTCAGCGTGTCCGACCGACCAAACTTCATTTGACACACTTCACATGGAAACGGGCGCTCGCAAGTGTGCGTACGCATGTGCACCACTAGCAGTCTCTGCTGGGCGAAGTCTTTGTCGCAGACGCTGCATTTGAACCGGCGTTCACGACTGTGGAGGCGTCTGTGACTGGCTAGCGCACTCGACTGGGTGAACCTCAGGTCACAGAGGTTGCAGGAGTATGGTCGTTCCCCCGTGTGGGTCCGCATATGCTTCGCCAGGCCGTCCGACCGGTGGAACTGCATCGCGCAGACTTCGCAGCCGAACGGTCTCTCGCCGGTGTGGATCCGGAGGTGCTCTCTCAGGTAGCCGGATCGACCGAACTGCAATCCGCAGACGTAGCAGGGATACGGCCGCTCGCCGGAGTGGGTTCGCCTGTGATCCACCAGGTGGCGCGACTCGACGAACGTCCGCTCGCACAGGTCGCACGCGAACGGGCGCTGGTCCGCGTGGCCGCGCAGGTGACGTCTCATTTTGTACACGTGGACAGGCTTGTTGCAAGCAAGTTGGCGTTCAGCATCGCTAAGAGTATCATCGTCGGCAGAGTTTGATAGCTGAGTTGTACTGCAAGATGTACACATGGTGCTGCTGCTGCACTTATCACCGAAGCTTTGACCATACCAGTCTTCTTCCTGTACTGCACAAATTTGTGCACACACACATGGTAAAAACTCCTATGTTTGACTAGGCTGAAATTTCACGATATTGTATATAAATCAATCTTCCGATGTTTTATTTGTGACTTCTTGTACAACCGTCATAATGCATACTGATGATACTCGTGCGGTTTTGCAGTTCTATATATCTCACGAAAATCACAAAAGAAAAGGCACATAATCAGCAAGATTTTTCAGTACGATACTTGCTTCTGGAACGTGACAATAGTGCCAGAATTAACACAAGGTGTAAATAGACCGAATGTCGTATACAACTATCCATGCAATTACGTTCTAACAACAATAGCTGATTAGTACGGTTATACTAAACGTTGAATCGACTGAATCGCCTGAATCGGCGCCGATGCAGACGAAGAGCAGATGTACGAGCGCAGGCCTAAGCGTCTGTTCATCTGTTCACTTTCTATAAATATTATGTATATAATAGTAAAGCAATATTTATGCAAGTCTATACTTGAATTTGACCTTTTGTAGTCTCATGTCATTCTCTAGTTTTAAATGTAAACCTTAAAACCTTCTTCAGCCTTTGCTGTTAGGCCAGAGTGACCTGTTGGCTGTTCACTTGCTGCCTGCGTACAAACACGCTTGGATCCAGAGAATAGCACTGTACATGCACTAAATTCATGACTGGTACAACTTCTGGTTCATACTTTCCAGGT
>Ga0056114_1001482_pt1 | contig 10769 bp, 6 predicted proteins | sample WorMetHERISLAND1_FD_77005 | JGI IMG/M metagenome (GOLD analysis project Ga0056114, IMG submission 77005) | Marine gutless worms symbiont microbial communities from Max Planck institute for Marine Microbiology, Germany - Olavius loisae HERON... ... | reverse complement strand
GTGTAGAAATGATGGTGTAATAGGTGTGTAAAAAATTGATTAAAAATTCCCAACCGTTTGGGAAAAAATTTCAGAAAACCGTAGGGGGGATTTTTTTGACTCACACTGTAGATGACGTCACTGGTCGATTTCGTGCATACTATTGCTTACTTACTTACAACTTAGGTCCGCCTGTTCTCAATGGGACATTGTACTATAGGCGACGAGGTTTCTCCATCCGACACGGTCGCTGACAATCACTCTTGTACGCCAATAGCTACAAATAAGTACTAAAGTTTAAGGAAACACGGCACACGGAAAGAAAACACGAAGAAGAGAAGTAATTGCCGAAACTGAAGCCCACATTTTTTGTGAAAAATTGAAGCAGGAAAAGAAGTAAGAATAAGTTGGTTGTTGCAAAACTAAAACTGTATTGCAGCGTCAGAGTGCCCGGATGTCAAAAATTACGAATGACGGCTTAACCCGGTCTGGCACGGGATGCTTTATAACTGTACCCCGTACCTATATGGCAACAGTGGGCGTCGAAGGGTTAAATGATGACAGCAGAAATTTACCTAGAAGAGGAGACTTGACATTCTCATGAATTCGCACGACAAAGTATGGAAAGCGGAAGCTGTAGTTACCTGGTACCACGTGACCTCCGGCTCGGGAATTCCCGTGACGCGACATTCAAGAATGACTTCCTGGTAGGCAAGAACTTCACGTGCCTCGAGCTTCGTTATGAACTGCGGAGCAAGTTCCTCGCGTTTTATCTTGGTTTCTTCTGCAACGTCAATAGACACAATTTATTATTATTATATTATTATTTTTAACCGTGAATAAAAATCTTCCGTGGTGCAAAAATTAAAGAAGACGGGAGATGGGTGAAAGAACATGATCTCGGCTGTGTCACTAAGGCAACTGCCAGTCACTGTCTTACTGCCTCCTTGTCAAACTTTAACCAGGCGAGGCAATAAACATGGAACAACCAGTCACAGCTGTCTTTAAATATACTCATAGGTTGGACGATAAACTAATTCAAAATGAAATTCTTTAAAAAACAACAACCTTTTATTGATTATGGTTGACGTTTCAGCTTCTACTGGAGCCTTCGTCGGAACCGTCTGTCTAATCGCCGTTCGCCGCTCAGTTTCGAGGCGAACAGGATGTCGTGGATGTTGGAAGGAGCAAGACAAGTCGATGAACAGAGACGAGGGGTATCTACGACATCCTGTTCGCCCCGAAACTGAGCGGCGAACGGCGATTAGACAGACCGTTCCGACGAAGGCTCCAGATGAAGCCGAGAAACGTCAACAATAATCAATAAAAGGTTGTTGTTTTTTAAAGAATTTCATTTTGAATCAGTCGCAGCTGTGTTGAGAACTGACGCCCAACGACCATGGCTGCAGTTCGTCGAAGCCTCTACTAGTGTCCTGTCTGATTACAGACCAGGACGATCCCAGAAAGACAGTTTTGTCGCCAGAACATCCGCGATGTCAACAAACTGTGTCGACAAGTTTGACTCCAGTATGATACTGTCTGAGCACGTGCAGTTCGCCAAGATGTGACTGTGTGTTGCAGCAGAAGCCACAAAGGCAGGGAGGAGTGCCGGTGAAGTCACACGTCTGATGCCTCCATCACGAACTGGCAGACTTGCCTGTATCCACTGACGACATGCTGAACGGAATGTCTCGACGTTCCGTCAAACTTACGACAACTGTTGGTCGTCAGTGGATAGGATAACATCACGTGCAGTATGTTTCTTTCGGGCCCAGAGGTCCGGGGTTCACATCTCGGCCATGCAACCTTGTTGGGCAAGTTGTTTACTCACATTGCCTCCCCAGTATTCTCAGCTCAAAGAAACTGGGTTACAAAAGGGAGTATTTGGACTGGACCGATTTAACGGCTTAACTGACTGAGTGCGTTAAATTAAGCTAAATGCGGTATAGCTAACAGCTTTAGAACGCACTATAAAATAATCTTAATTTGCATTTTTTTGTATGCACGATGACCGCAACTGGGTCAGAAATGTTGCGATCAGATTCTGTTATTAGTACGCGTACTTCACAACGACTAAAAATACAGTCGAATTTCAGCTGTGACAAAAATGATCTTCACAAGTAGGTGGATACAACTGATGACAATAAAACGGTAAGAAACCTTCATATTCTGTCCACTGTCTGCGTTTAGTCTGCGTGGTGGTGACTCGCTGTCTCGTCTCCTGCGTGACGGTCGACTCTCCCTCAATCAACTCCTCCGCCACCGCCGCCGCCGCCGCTGACACGCGCCAAACAAACCGTATCATAATCAAACCATCAAATAAACCTTCAAATAAATCATAATAACATAACTACCACGTCTTTGTTCAAGTTTGTTGTCAGTTGTTGTAGGAAAATTTCACGAAATTCATGCGGTTACTACAACAGCCCTGAGCGTCAGAGTGCCCGGATGTCAAAAATTACAAATGACAGCTTAACCCGGTCTGACACACGATGCTTTATAGCCGTACCCATATGGCAACAGTGGGCGTCAAAGAAAATGACAAAAACCGATGTGAACAACAGCAGTTGGTTGTCGAGTGAGTCTTACGTAGGACGGTGAGGTAGGCGGTGCTAATGCAGGTGCCCGCCTCGTTGACTGCCTTCACCGTGTACTCTCCCTCATCCTCGAGCATCACGTCACGGATGATGAGGCGACACCAGCCGTCCTGTGTGTAGACGATCTGATAGTCGTCGGTCTGGCGTATCTCGACGTTGTCGACGTACCAGGTGAGTTGAGCGGCCGGCGTGGCGGCCACGCGGCACTCGAGCAGCGCCTTGGTGCCGTCGATCACCGTCACGTCGGTCAGAGGCAGCTCGAACACGGGCGCCATCAGTGATAGAGCCGACACGTAACTCTCGTCGGCACGGCGAAACTCCGCGCCGAACCGATGAACCATCTGTACAACAGTCAGTCAGCCAATCAATCTTTATTTGCATCAGGTAATAAAACCCCATAAAATACTAGGCCTACAGTATAAAAGTAAAGATAAAATAGAAACATACAAATTACAAGGCACGTAAGACAAAAGCACAATATACAATGAAAAAAGAAAGTCTACTGCATACAAGGAACAATTCCAACATTTCTAAAATTAGCTATTAACATTTAACATATTGCTAGCAGCCCACCAGTGTTTATTTATTGTATATTTAGCAAAGGTTACGGATAACAGCATTAAAGCTTGGGAGCTTCAGGTCAATCAGGGAAGCAGTGACACTGTGATATTTATTGTACCCAAAAAACATTTTAATAGATTTATGATAACAGCGTTTAAATTTATTAAAACTATCAGCAGTAAGGTGCATCACCATACAGACATACACAATAGACTCGAAATAATCTAAGTACGTAAGTACGTAAGTAAAAGTGAACGATTTGTATAGCATCAGGATCTGAGCGGAACCAGTAAATAAGTAATTAGTGCTGAAAAGAATATTACTAGTATGTTTGTGTTCATGGGTTAATATCAGTATTAAAAGATCTTTTCGTCCAGCTCGATTCTTCTTGTTTTTCATTGTGTTATGTCGAATTTTTTAGCAAATAAAGACGAACGAATGAATGAACAGAGAACGTATGTGTTGACCTCGGCGTCTTCGTGGGTGATCTCCTTGGCGGTGGCCTGTTCCACGACGCTGTCCTCACGCATCACATGCCACTCGACGTCAGCTCTCCCAACCAGCGTCTCGGTTGACTCAGTGGTCGACGCCACGGCGAACTGCTGGATATGAGCCAGTGTACTGGTCGCCGCCGTCTCTACCTCCTGGACGCCGTGTACTCGAGCCTCGAACCGATACTGCTCAACCACGGCCGGCTCGTAGGCCGGCTGCACCTGTCACGCAATTAACGTCACGTGTATTCCGTATGATAGTGCCGACTTGCTATTTCCAAGTGGTTACATCACCGTTCACCAAATCTTCAGGGTGACCTCCAGTTACTCATACGTCACAGCGCATCTCTGCTCTTTGATCAGTAACCGATTACAAGACGACCGACTGCGAAAAACAGCAATGTGATATTAGTTATCTAACCGACTGAGACTGCAAATATAATCACATAATAAATTAGCATATTTTCATGTCAAAAAAACTCGAAAACTGCATGGTTTTGACGGTACCCATATGTATTACCTAAACTGAAAAGATTGAAGAAGAAATACTACCATTCATTCATTCATTTATTTCTGTAAAATAAGCCGTTGACAGACCGCACCTACCCTAATAGACGATATTACGGTTTACTTATGAATTTGCTTACACGTGCTTACATAAATAATAAAGTAATACCGGACAGAAGGACGAAGTCAGCGACTGTTGTACCTCAGTTGGGATCATGTAGACCTCCTTGATTGTGTTGATATACTCCTCGGCGACTAGCTCCGGTGCAGCTCGTTCTTCGATCGGTCGCACGAGGGTCACCGGCTTGCTCTCTAACTCCGGAGACCTCAGCTCAGACGCGATCAACGCCGGTGACGTCCATTCCTCATGGTACTCGCCCATACCCATCACTCGCTGCATGTTGAGCACCTGTTCCTGTATGGAGACGAGGGACGGCTTGGGCAGCTCGGCGGCAGCCTTGTCCAGTTCCACCTGCGTCAGCGACTCCTTGGTCACCTCCTTCTTGATGTCCTCTGTCACCAGTTCGTCGATCTTCATCGGCGTCATCGTCGCCTCCTGCGTCTTGACCAGTGAGTATTTGGGTGCCTCCTTCTTGGCGGCGACCAGCGACAACTGGATCTCCTCGTGTTTCGGTTCCTCCTTGACGAACTCCTCCGGCCCGGCCTCGACTTGCCCGATCTCAGCGTCGCCGTGAAGGACAATGGCACGAGTGTGAGGTCGCTTCTTCACATCGGCCGCCGCCATCTCGACCGTCACCTCCTGACCTGGAACACTCGGCTCCGTCACCTCAAGGAATATCTCCTCTTCCTCTTCCTCGGACTGGTGGTCTTCCGCTACGCCGACCAGCGTCGGTTCCTTTTTCCTGACCGTCGACTCTGCCAGTTCGTAGGTGATCTCCTCGCCTTCCATGAACGTCTCTCGCACGTCCTCGAAGTTCTCTTCCACCGAGCTGACCGACAAGACCTCGCTCTGAGCCTCGGCCCGGGTCTCCGCCATCTCAATGACGTCGTGTTTTGTCAATTCTAGAGAGACTTCGGTGCTCTCGGGCTGAGACGGCGCCGGCACGTGATCCAACAGTTCTTCTGTTCCTTCCTCCGCCATCCTTGCCAACAACGTGGCCGTCAGACTGGACTGTAGATGCTCTTTCACAGGACGATCCAACTGGACTTGGATCTCCTGGCTTTCTGGCATTTCTATAATAAGTTCTTTGATGACATCTTCGGCCGTCTCCTCTTCCAGGCGCGCCACTTGCGTCGACGCTCGCGCCGGTTTGGACTTCTCGACTACTGGCTGGGCCAAGTCTACCTTTATGTGGTGTTCCTGGGTTTGCTCTTCAACCAGGTGATCTACCTCGTCAAAACGCTCTTCTGGCAACTCTTCCAGCATAGTCACTGCTCGGGATTCGGTCGGCACTTGGACCGACGAACGACTATACTCGATCACGATCTGCTGCTCGGACGAAGTATCGCTCGTTTCGGCGACGATATCGGCGATGTTTTCCTCAGCAAGTTGTTCAACTACCGGCGCGGCAAGCGTCAGAGATTTCGGCTGGACCTCGGTGCCGGCCAGCTGGATGACGATCTGGTCTTCCTGAGTCTGTGCAGTCACCTCGGCACTGATGTCCTGTACCGATTCCACGGCTGCTGCCTCCTCGGACGATTCGACGAGCGACGGCCGCGGCTTTTCTTCACTCTGCTGGCTCAGTTCGATGTAGATCTGCTCCTCGTGAGTCGTAGCACTCGGTTCCATAACCAGTTCGATCACGTTTTCGACGGTAGACTTCTCAACGACCGGAACGACCTGCACCATACTCTGGACGGTCTCGTCGTGTTTCGACATCTCAACCTTAATCTCGTGTTCTTCCGTTTGTTCTGTTGTCTCGGAAGTGAATTCCTCAGTTCCTTCGACCGTCGGTTTCTCCTCGACTGCCAGTACTCTGGACACGAGTTTCCCCTCGACAGAGTGCTCGGCAAGTTCGACAACGTATTCTTCCTCCTGTGTGGCCTCACTAGCTTCTCCGATCAAATCTTCAGCTGCCTCCACGATCGCTTTCTCTTCAGTCGGAGCAACGAGCGTTGGAGCTTTCTGCTCAACAGACGGTTGCTCAAACACAGCCGGTATTTCTCCCTCTTCTGTCGTCTCCGCCTCCGGCTGGAGCACCATCTCAGTAATTGATTCAGTTATTGGCTTTTCTTCGACGGGAGCAACGAGAGTAGTTTGTTTTTCCTCGATGCCTGGCGTCTGTAAATCGACGATGTATTCTTCCTGCTGCATGGATTCGCTAGCACCAGTCGCAACAAGGTCTTGTGCTACTTCCTCAATTTGTTTTTCCATGATCAGTTGCACCATTGTTTCCTTTTTGACCTCAACATCGGTTTTGGCTAGTTCGACAATTATTTCTTCTTCCTTTGGCACGTCGGTAACAGCTTCAGTGCCCTCAGTGGTGATTTCTTCGGGAAGTAGCTCAACCACAGCCTCCACACGAGTTTCCTTTTTGACCTCGACGTCTGGTTTTGCCAGTTCTACAACTATCTCTTCCTCTTTTGGCACATCTGTCACTGCCTCAGTGCCTTCGGTGGTGATTTCCTCTTGGAGTAGTTCAACAACTGCTTCTACACGCGTTTCTCTTTTGACTTCAACATCTGGTTTGGCAAGTTCAACAATTATTTCTTCTTCCTTTGGCACATCGGTAACAGCTTCAGTACCTTCTGTAGTGATTTCTTCCTGAAGTAATTCAACAACGGCCTCGACGTGTGTTTCTTTCTTAACCTCGACATCCGGTTTGGCAAGTTCGACAACTATCTCTTCCTCTTTCGGCACGTCGGTAACAGCTTCGGTGCCTTCGGTCGTGATTTCCTCAGGAAGTAATTCAACAACGGCCTCGACGTGTGTTTCTTTTTTAACCTCAACATCGGGTTTGGCAAGTTCGACAACTATCTCTTCCTCTTTCGGCACGTCGGTAACAGCTTCGGTGCCTTCGGTCGTGATTTCCTCAGGAAGAAGTTCAACAACAGCTTCAACACGGGTCTCTTTTTTGACCTCAACATCAGGTTTGGCCAGCTCGACAACTATCTCTTCCTCTTTCGGCACGTCGGTGACAGCTTCTGTGCCCTCGGTGGTGATTTCTTCTCGAAGCAGTTCCACGACAGCCTCGATGCGAGTTTCCTGTCGCTGGTCGACGGAGGACTGTCCGATTTCGATTGTGTACTCCTGCTGACTCGTTGACTCGCTAGCGGCAGACACAATCAGATCTTCGGCTATTTCCTCGTGGTGTTTCTCCATGACTGTCTGAACTTGAGTCTCCTGCTTCGGTTCCACGGACGACTGGAGCAGGTCGACGTGGTATTCTTCTTGCTGCGTTGACTCACTCGCGGCAAAAGCCATCAAGTCTTCAGCTGCTTCCACGGCCGTTTTCTCAACAATCGAGCGCACGTGCGTTTCCTTCTTGTACTCGACGCTTGGTCGAAGAAGATCGATGACGTATTCCTGCTGCTCCGTTGATTCCGACGCCGCTGAGGCCACGAGGTCCTCTGCCGCTTCGACGGCGAGTCTTTCAGTCAGCGACAGCACTCGGGTTGCTGTTTTTCCCATGACGTCCGGTCTTGCCAGTTCTACTTTGTACTCCTCCTCTTGAGACTGTTCACTCGCTACCGAAGCAGCAAGTTCGTCGGCAGCTTCCATCGGCACCTTTCCGACGATTGACTGTACACGTGATTCCCACCGACCCTCTACTGCCGGTTGTGCCAGCTCAACATATATCTCCTGTTGGTCGGTTCTCTTCGGACTGTCAGGTGCTCTGAGCTCCTGTGCAGCTTCCTCGTCGAGTCTCGCTGTCAGTGGCTGAACACGAGTTTCCGGCTTACCTTCGGCCAACGGCTGTGACAACTCCACCGAGATTTCTCGCTGTTCTGTCATCTCAGCCCCAGTCGCATAGAGGTCACTTGCAATTTCTTCCCGCTCTTTTGACATCTGGGTAAGAACTCTTGACGGCTGCAGTCCTCCAACCAAAGCCTTGCCGATATCGGGCATGATCTCCATTGGCTGAGGCTGTTCTGCTACTGGTTTCACCATGGTATCCTCTGTTCGCTCGACTGGGATGTCCTCATGCTCGGGAGAAATTCGTTGTGGAATCTGCCACTTGACATCAGCCATAAGGATCGTCTCTTCGTAGCCTTGCTCTTCAACACCACCCTCGTCAATGAGCTCCTCTTCAAACTTCTTTGTCACGTGCTCCTCGTGTATCTCCTTCCGCAGTTTCTCCATGTTCTCAAGAAAGCGTTTGGTCTTCGCCTGGAAGTCGGTCTCGTCTATTGACGAAGTGGAGATGATTGACTCTGTCTGGGATGCAGTTGCTTCCTCACTGTCTGGTATGTACTCGTAAACTGAAACAGCAAACAAACCCTTTCCATGTACACTGATGCTAAAAGAACCGTTCGACAGTAATCGAAAATTCTAAAAATATCGCACATCTTGCTAATGAGTGATTAAATATAACGTTATGCTAATTTATATATACTAAACTGTTATGTCGCAGAATGTGTTTTTAATTTTAAATTTTACGCATAAAGTGAATTTTAATAATCACTGTGATATAAGTGAAGTGAATAGCAAAGTGAATAATAGCTGCAGTTTAATTCAGTTACGTGTTACATTTTTTACATCTGCCACCATTGCATGGAATAATAATCATATAACAAATATAGGCCTATTTTACTGCTTTTTTGCGCTGTGCTCATTATGTACGTCTTTCTGTCTGTCTGTGTGTCTGTCTGTTCATGTTTATGAGCCTTGCTGCCTGATACAAATAAATGAAAGAATGGACGGATGGATGAATGAATGGATACGACGGCACGTACATAACGCTGGTGGCTCACCTTCAACATTCAAATGAGCGCGAGTCGTAGCACGTCCATATCGGTTGACAGCAACGCACTCGTAAACTCCGGTGTCCTGTGGAAAGACTTCGACGATGAACAGCACCACCTCGCCCGTCTCCTTGTTGTACGACGTCCTGAAGTCCGGGTTGTCGTAGACGACTTTGCCGTCGTGATACCACGTCACCTCCGGCATCGGAATACCGCGCACCTTGCCGACAAACCGCGTCTCGTCTCCATCCATGACCTTCTGAGACTGCAGCTCCCAGACGAACACTGGCGGAGAGCCTTCCATCTAACACACACCAGACCACTTGCTATTTGCTCAGATGTATGTAGATAAGTGTTAGTTTTTTTAAAAGGCAATTTTATCCTTGGACTACTACTTTTCAAATTCTACCAGCCTGCCAAATGCAAAATGAACATATATCAGGCATGTCATCGTATTTTCTCATTCCTATTACTGGCAAGCAGCACAGATCCATGTATTTCTTTTACTTGGCTTGGAATTTTCTAGGTATTGTAGCCCCAACTGCGACATACTTGACCAATATAGATTACACTTCTTACTTCCACATTTCACCCCGATTAGTGCAGGGTATGCGATTTTGGCCAAAAAACGCCGAAACTGGTGACGTAGCCTACTGACCAATTTCGATAAAATTCCCGGGTTATACGAAGGTCAGGTCAAAGACTTCATTTACCAAACTAATTTTGTCACTGTCAGTGTCATGCAACAGATAACAAAGTTATAAGCAAATAACTTCTGCAAACCACGTCCCCATTTTTGTGCACTGTAATGTGATGATATTGTGGTAATAACAAACATTATGCAGAGTGCAGCATTTCCTGTCTCTATTATTAGGCCTAGCAGAAATGAGCAGACTGCAGCCGACACCTGTATCGTGTATTCCTGACGTTGTGTCTCGACAGCCTCGACACGTCGCATCTGCTGCAACTCAAAGTGACTCATTTCCTTGGTGGTCGGCTTTGGCACTTCTACCTCCATCTTGAGTCCCTTGGGCGCTGCTTTCTGCTGTACAATCAACTGCGACCTCTCGATCTGCGGCCGCGGCAGCTCGAACTGCAGCTGCACACGATCCAAACAGACACCTCAGTTAAACTCCGCACATTATCATTATAATATACACCGTATTCCAAGATTAGAACATTCGTCACAAACTAGTGCTGACATCTAGTGAATGCAAATACAACATACCGACTACCGAGCATATTCTGTAGGCTATTATTTTTACCTGCATCTCCTTTGGTTTGGCGCGGTGGTCAATGGCAACGGTCTCTGAGAAGCGTCGATGCTGCATCAGTGGAATCATCAGCTCCTGCCGCTGAGTGGCCACCGCCTCCGCTCGACGCTTCAGCTCAACTTTCTTCATTTCACTCAGCAACTTTGGCGGCGACAACTGTACATAATATCACAAGTAGACAAGTAAGTAAAGTGTACTAGTGTAGATCAATGCGACATAGCATAACACGACCCTCTAAAGCGCTAGGTACAGTACCGAACAATACAAGAACCTTATAACCACTGTATCAGATGCTGTAGCTGTTACATTTATTATGTCTTTAAGTTTATTAGGCAGCATCAATGGCTACAACTTAGAGAGACGATCAAGTGATCATCATCATCATTGTCTTTATTGAAAACTGTCAAAACGCAGTTAGCTACAATAAAAGAAATAATAAGCGAATACATTGAGAGTTAATAGATGTCTTTGTATAGTAATCGCGTAACAAAGTT
>Ga0056114_1001481_pt1 | contig 10771 bp, 5 predicted proteins | sample WorMetHERISLAND1_FD_77005 | JGI IMG/M metagenome (GOLD analysis project Ga0056114, IMG submission 77005) | Marine gutless worms symbiont microbial communities from Max Planck institute for Marine Microbiology, Germany - Olavius loisae HERON... ... | reverse complement strand
GGATTGGCATAGACACAATTTCCCACTGTCTTCACTCTTTAGTCTCTTCTTAGTCTATGTTCTATCACATTCTCAATAACTACCCACACTCACTATTTTTACGCACATTTGGACAGTGAGGTAAGTAAGTGTCAAATCTTTGTATCTCACAATTAAATGAGTGCTATTAGTCTCAGACACAGTTCAGCAGTGAATCTTAAGATGAGACAATGTCATCTAGTGTTGCTTAGAACACAACCTGTGCCATGCACTGCGTCCAGAGTAACAAGCAGTGTACAATACAACAAGTTGCACAAATAAACAAAGCAACAATATGCACACAGCTTATCACTGTTACACGTCTTGTTCCATGGCTAATGGGCATCTGTGTCTACAGCAGAAGTTGATGAGTAATGAAGCAGCTTTTGCTAGAAGCCTTCCAAGGACTTGTCAATGGAACGCAGATCACCTCGTGGCTTTATGACTAAGAAAACAACGAGATGACATTGATGTCCTATGCACAGCAGTGTAAACGTGACGACTGACAAATATAAACAAACAATGTTTTTACAACATTCATTTACCTAAAGGGCAAAATTAATGGGTGCAAACAAAGACCAACACTACTGTTTACCAGTGCTCTGCAATAATTTTTTAATATAAACTTATGATTGGCTCATCACTAAACTATTACAATTATTACACGTTTGGATTGGATTGAGCCGTTTGGATTGAGCAGTGTTTTACGTCTCCGCCAACACAGTATAGGTTATATGAGAGACGGTTTTTACAGGTCAAAAGACCCAACCAACAGTATGAAAGTACTGAAGGTACATATAGTACACGGACAAATCAAACATACAATAAGCAGACATGAACACAAAACACAGCAAGTTCCCTAGTCTACACTACTATGGGGTGACTAGGGGACGGCTCCCACAGAGGGCAGGGTTGCCAGGCCTGAACGGCGGTGGGGCTGCCGCCGTGGTACCCCCATTAAACGTTTGTTTCAGTTTGTGTTCACATGCAGATACTAATGAATGACTTAGTCAAAAAGTCAATTACAGTACTGCTTGTGAAGCATTAACTCGCAATATATCAAGGCCATCAAACTGCAGGTTTACACAAAACATCTCGGCATACGGTATGGGAAGGAAATCTTGAAACAGTTAAGCACCATACAGTACAATGAGGCAGTGTAGCTCTGTTATCACAGACTTCACACTCAGCTGTCATCAAATGACTCAGTTACACGCGAGAAGATCGAGAATGACGTCAGAAATATCCAGATATGTCCAAAAGTGTCCCCGTCAAAGACGACCCATTCGCCTTCGACGAACATTGGATTCAGGTAATCAGTAGCAGCAATCTGGCCTTGACTGTGGTACCTACACATACAAGACAAACGCCACTGTGAAACCCTTACAATACAGTGCCCTGGAACTCTCCAGGTTCATATGCAACTGTATGATGTGAATGAAACACTGAAACGTAAAAAAAACTCCAAACAAACATAGGTGTCAAGTAGCGAGATTCAGCAATCTGGCCTTGGCAAGATTTTCTGCCAAAGGCTGTCTCTTAGGCACAGAAATTCTAAAAATACAGTTTTGCATGTTAAGAAATCATGATTCAGTTCACGGTGATCAAATAGCCTCTCAGAAAAATGTTTTGTCTACGAGGGTTGATCAATAAGTAGAGTAAAACATACGTATAATGCTATAATCATCATCTAACTTATATCAAAATTGCTTTAGAGTTTTTCAGCACCAACTCCATTGAGTGTAATTCCCGTTTCCCCAGCTTACACCATTTACAAAGGCCTGTTAAAAGTCCATCCAAAGAGTGAATAAGACGTGAGCACACAGAAATCATACAGAGCTGATGAAGATAATGGTGGGCGAATCGGCAGTTCACAGTTGCAATGATAGATAGAGGTCACAGGTGACAGTGGATGTTCTTATTAGATGAGGCAACAATTGTTGGCACAACCTACCCCTGAGTTTTTAGCCGACCGTACTAATGGTCACGGTCGCGCTTAGTGTTGCGTCCGTCCGTCGTCGTCTGTGACGTTATGTATTGTGGCTAAACAGTGCGTCCTAGAGCAAAAGTTACTATTGACAGCCTATAGGAAGTCATATATGATAAAGAATTGGTATATGATAATGAATTGGTAAAGAATGACCTTGACCTTTGTTTAGAGGTTGTATCAAGGTCATGTCAACCATTGCGTCACATTCGCCATTGAATATCTGGGAAACCGTTAGAGAAGAGGCTTGGTTCCAAAGGACCACCAATAGGAAATGGCATACAGGGTATCAAATGGTCACGTGACTGATGACGTCACGTGACCCCCAAAGATGCTGTGAGGCAGTACGGTTGGCTATCCTAGCAACAGCTTGGCTTCTTACATCTTGAACTTGGACTGGACTAGGTGAGCAATGGCATTTGTTTGTTTTAGTTTCTTCTTCGACGATATTTTTTGTTCTGGTTGCGTGTTCTAGATTAAACTGACCACATTCAGCTTTTCAGTCCACGTTAAACTCTTGCATCATATCGTATCATATCTTACTAAGTCTTTTAAAGCAAACAAATACTGAACTCACCGCGCCAGACAGACAGACGGCACACCGTCAACTCCTCTCTCAGTGAAACTAGACGGAAGCCGGAAAGGTTGAACCGTCAACTCTGAGGTGTTGTTAGGCTGCTGTTGAGACAATGCTGAGTTTGGTGTCCACACATTCGGAATATCCTGTTCCTCTTCTTTGAGATGTAATGCATTGGTTAAATCCACTTTCACGGTAATCTTACCAGCTGGAACATTAGGATCTCCCTGAAAACGAAAAAGTGTCCAAAGTTAAGGCAAACACCAACTCTGTTGGTCAATTTTAACTGTTTCAGTTATAATAGATATTTTAGAAAGACACTGAATATTGGTGCTCAAATGTCAGAACATTACAAAGCGAGAAAAAAAGACATTTGTGATATGAAAATGCTCACAATTTCTACATGTGCTAATTGTGTGTAGACACACAAGTAACTTACACACTTTCACTGCAGATAACTGACAAATATATAAACATTAACAAAAAGGAAGTCAGTGAATTAAACACAATCTCTAACGTGCCAGCCACTGCATCAGAAAAGAACTGCACAAATTCATCTTTAATAGTCGCTGTAATTCCGCAATATGTTTCCTTAATGCTGGTGGCAAACTGCTTTGAGACTGATCTGTAACTGGACTGATTTCATAGATTCAGATGACAGTGACACAAATCTACGTCTGAGCTAACACTGGGTAGGAAGTAATACGCACCGTAATCTTCGTAATAACTGCTGTAGAGTCATTATCTTCATAGGTTAACAGCACGATCTCCAGTCCATGATCGCCGTATGTGCCTTTGAAGAGACCCGGCTGTATTATGACTCCTTCTTTGTAACCAGGCAACAAGAGCAGATCACATGATAGCTTGCTGCAAAACAATACATCTAAACACTCTTCAAGTCTACACAGTGGAATTGTCAACACAAGAGAAAAGAACGGCTGAGACAAAGTAGCACCAAATGCACGCAATCTCAAAACATCTCTGTACTCAAACAGACAGAACTACGTACAAAAAAGAAGAAGAAAATTGTAGAAGTGCAACTCTACACATTCACATTTTTCACAGCAAATTCTTCTAACTGTATATCGTTCAGTGCAGTATACAGAATGTCACACAATAATCCTTATACTGGTAATTCACTGTACAGCTATATTGGCTGCATTATAGCAGTGTAGCACTAGCATTCACAGTTTGCCACCGCTAGAGGACTTGATGTGTCACATGGCCATAATCAAACTCTCTCAGTCGCCAGGAAGGAACTACTTGACAGACAGATCTGTCACTTGGACATTGCTACACAGTCAATGTCATAGCAAGTGGCAGGACCTGCCATAATCAGATAAACACTTACCTGCTGATCTCTGTAACTACTACTACGACTTCTTCTGCACTGGTTACAGCTATGGTCACACCGTATCATACAGGTACAGTAAAAAATTAAAGTAACCCGATGCTAGCAAGCTCTTCTGCCCCTTATGTCGTTTACTTCTCAACCGACCCAGGAAGGATTGAAGGCTGAGTTGACCTAGTTGGCTGAATGATAGCGGACGCTTTACCCGGAGCCGGAGAGTGGTCACACGTTGAGCCAGCAGTCTGGGGTGGAAGCGGGAAAACGCACCAACTGAAGCCAGTTATCTGCCCACTGGGCCACACCACCAGCTACATACAGGGAAGACACCTGTTACTGCCTAACAGTGAGGCCTTCAGTGGGCCCAGCGTGCATTACAACAACAAACTGGGTATCACCTTTCTTGCCTTGACAACACTTCAAACTTGCGCAGGTGCAAAGGTGTCACGACGTGCAGTTCATTACTGTTCTTCTCCATGCCGAGCTCTTCGCACAGCCACATGCTGTATTCCTTGACACAGACACATCAAATGCTGTATTCCTGCAGCATTTCAACTAGATAGTTCACTGCCAGAATATCACTTGCCATCATCACATGCTGTAATCCTGCACATAATTCACCTCTCATGAGCTGCAGGTCACCATTTGAACATCTCCGCTCCTTTACAACACTTCATCTAAACAACTTGGCATCTGCTACCATTCTTGGCATTTCTTGCCATCCATCCACTGAGATGAGTAGGGTTTTGACGCCCATTGTTGCCCTGAGCATAAGAGTGCCCGGATGTCAAAAATTATAAATGACGGCTTAACCCGATCTGACACAAGATGCTTTATAGCTGTACCCATAAGGCAACAGTGGTCGTCAAAGGGTTAACGTCTGACTTGACATATTACACCACAATGCAGTGGGAAGACTGGCTATCACCTCCCAAGGTCAACTGTGGTCTTGAAACTGACCCTAACGTCCGGCAACCTGGCTCTGCCATGCTACTCATGGATTGGATTATGCAGTGTTTTACGTCCCCGCCAACACAGTATAGGTTATGTGGGAGATGGGGCTACTCATGGACACTGCTGGATCATTTTCACATGGGACAAGACTCATGTCATGCATGTTCGCAAAAGCTGAAGCTTATCACATCTGAGCTATATAAATGTGGAGAGCCACAGACTATGAACCACACAGCTTATTGAGAAAACTGCAGGCTTGCAGAGCTGACGTTGTTGGTGGCAACTCCAAATTATAAGCATGTGGATGCACATCGTATTACAATGGCATGCTTATGAGGCATTGAAGAGTTTAAGACATTGCATCCATGGATTACAAATAATACTGCAAAAAGGTTAAGACCAAGCTGGCTACACACCACTTTTGTACCATCTTTATGTGAATGGACTTCAGGGCATTCACACGACAGCTGAAAGCTGGCAGATTCCATCTACACAATAACACACAGCAGACTACTGGTATGTGAAATGCTCTGCTGTACTTCAGGGATTTACAATACAGAATTCAAACACCAAACAATGACATAAGGATCGTTTTGTATAAAATCTCAATTTTACAAAACAAAATGTAAAATATACTGTAATCTACTACTATTATTAATGTCCTTTTTGTTCTGCTAATCTCATTCTCTGGAGATGCTGTAATATAACCTGAAAATAATAATGTAAAACTTTTTGTTTTTTAGTAAAATAAAAAGGGTTGTTTGTACACAATATCAATTGATATTCACTACAGTCTACACATTATAATGCACTACAGAGACCATCACTGTTGTGTCACAAATTAAGAGACTTCAAACTCACAGTCAGGACTTAGACCGAGGGATTAGTCTCTGATCCTACAAGATGACAACTGCAGATCTGCTTAGTCTGATCACATAAAAAACAGTCAGTCAATGTGGCAAGCTTCAGCACTTCTAGTTGACGTTATAACAGCGATGACTCTCGACGGACTCAATCAGTCAGATTCTGCTGACTGAGATGACTTCCAGAGTTATGATCAGATCCCACTCCCAGTGAGTGATGACATGACTTTTACACTTCCACAATGTTCACTGATGCAACAAGACTAGGTCGACAACATTCAACAAAACTATCTCAACACAACAGTCCCATCTTCAACTCTTCAATCATAAGACTCTTCCAAGCAGTAGTCCTGAGATTTTATCACCAATTCCTACTATGAATCCAAACATTCACCACGAGCATCTGGACCTAAGTGCATGTATACGTTTTTATACCGAGTCCATAATCAGTGGCACTTTCCACACAAAATACTGCGTTAGCACTTGGCATGTTTGTACGATTTATGGTGTCAACACATTTATGGCCTAAAGACTAGCAGATATGTTTGTCACGCCTCCATACTGCTTTAGTTACAACTCTGTTGTGGATGTTGTTTACGATATGATTTGTTTACATCTGTCGAACTCCCTATTCTTTGTAAAAAATGGATTAAAATTATTAAAATCTTCTTAATGCAATTCTAATATGTGGTTGGATTAGTTTTGACATATTTGTATTATTACTAAATCAAAAATAATAACTTTGTGTGGTTATTGAATGATTAGTAATGTTGTATCGATCGTTGATAAGGGTCCAGTTGAAAAACGGAACCTTCTGCTTTCAGACATGAGCGGCTATAAGGTTGAAAGTAGGCAAGAAAGACCTATTCAGCAGTGCTGGGAAGGATCAGAATTTCGTGACCCTAAAGAGTTCTGGAGGATCTGATGAGTAAAAATGTAATTACAGGTAGGGGCATGGTAGATTTTTCTCACATGATGGAATACTTTGTGTACAATTTTCTATAATAAATATATATTGGACAGGCAAAATAGTTCACATTTCAAAACTTATTTTAGAAAAAATGAAACCTAAACTGCAGTTGACCTTGTCAAGCTTTGCCAGATGAGGTCCATCATAACCACGGTAGCACACACAGTAGCAGTCACAGCGTCGGTTGATCTGTATCGTAAATGTTCTGGATGATCGCAATGCTCTCTTGACATAAGGGCTTGGAGGCGGGCTGTAGCGAGTCCCGATGAGCTTGAAACCATCAAACTGTTGAACACATGACTGCCGACATAAATAAGGAGATCATGAACTCTAGTCGCAGAAAGTCACTGTCAAAGTTGTCACTACTGATAACATCACTAATAACATCCAAAAATAGCTTCTTGAATGTGGCAAAGTGAGTCATAAAGTATGTCTAGGTTACTGCTCTATTAAAGGTTTAAGGTCTGCACTTCAGGGTGCCAGTTAAAGGTGGGGGGGAGATCAGGTGGGGTTGAGCCCCTCGCTACTTTAACAGCCCATGTTCATCTAATTTTTGGTCCCGGGGCTGATCCCCCAGTTCACAGTTACGTCTATGACCTACAAAAGTACTAACAAAAATGCCACCCTCTCCACACCTAACTGCTTCTGTCCTTTAGTGACACAAACCTTCCTCCACCATCCCTTGACAGCTCACACGCTGCTACTTGGTCGGCAAAGCTTCCATCTTCAGTTAGCGATGACTCAACTGTCCACCATATGAAACAATCAATAAAGGATCAAATGCCTACAGTTTGTAACAGATTTATCAACCAGATGCCAAGACCACAACAAGTCACATTATTGCCACACACTGCACATACAGTTAGTTATACAATTAACTAACTGGTTAACTAGATAGTACATACACATCGGCATGAAGTGAAGTTGTACCTTGATATGCATTAAACCTCCATAGCATGTGCTAACAATCCTCCATTTACCGAGCATGTGTTTGAAATCTTCCATTACTGCATTTCAACCAAAATAAATATAATAACATCCAAAAATAGCTTCTTGAATGTGGCAAAGTGAGTCATAAAGTATGTCTAGGTTACCTTGAAAGATTTTTAATCAGTTAACCAATAACTTACATAAATAAATGATTTTTAGCAAAAAATACTTCCACTGCTAGAGGTGCTAATGATGAAATTACTTGCGGCATAAATTTGGATGTATATAAAATAATGTTCTTCTGGCCAATCACTGTAATGACGAAAATAAAGTCAAACAAAGGAGGCAAAACGGCTACTAATATGATGGACCATGGATTGATTGATTGATTGAGCAGGGTTTAACGTCTCCACAAACACAGTATAGGTTATACAGGCGACGGTTTTCTACAGGTCAGAAGACCCATGGATGGACCATGGATAATACGTGTTGTATACCGTATGACAGACCAGAGATATCAGTGGCAGATAAGGATACCGTAACTAGTTTAGCTGCAACAGTGGGATTGCAGACATGTCTTGACGACCAATCACAACAAAGCAGCAGTCTGTCAGTCAGCCAATCACGGCATCATGTTCTATGCCTGTCAGCGATGCTAGCTGGAAGCTGTTTCCTCCGATGTTTGTCGTCACTTATCGGCATCTACTGCTGACCGTGTGGCCGGTGTGGGCATGAACTGAAAACTACTGTGACCGTGTCACTCTGTTTCTGCCTGTTAATGAATTGATGAACGGAATCAAACAAGCAAAATTGATAAATAAATACAGTTTGTAATGGTCTCTGTGCATTTCAGTTTTACATTATATTTTAAAGGAAACTAAATACAATTGTGTGTACTATATGTGAGATTTTGCGGTGGATGCTAGCTACCGGACGGTATATCAGAAATAATTGTTCTCTTGGCACACTGCTATTGTAATTATCTAAGTCACAACACTGTCATGACCTACAACAATTGAACCACATCTCTGAGTAATAACAGAGCAAAATTTACATGCACTCTGGACTTTTGAAAAAGTAATAACTTCATCATCTTCAAAATCTGGAACACAATCTTCTACAATTAAACACATCAGCCAGTAATTTATTCAATTCAGAAAGAATACATTATTTTATCTGATAAATTATCAACATATCATGAAGCATCAGCCAGTGATATAAATGCCAATCACTACTATACTATGCATGCAAAAAACAGAATGAATTAAATCTGCCTAAACTCATTGCCTACTTAAAAATTTCACACATTTATGCTATTATATTTTGCATTATTATATTTCCATATGCAACAGCTAGATGGAAAATCACAGCAGTAACTTCTATATTGCGATTTAAAACTTTCACATGTTCGTGCATTGGACAATTTTTATAGATGTGGTAATATCTATATCCAGGACAACAAAAAATATTTATTCACAAATGAACAAAAACAAACCACAGACCTAGCTGTTTGCGATGGTGACGAGAATATGCGACATTCGCAGCATGATAGAAGACACGGCAAGTTAACGTAGCTTGTAACAGGTTACCAATGGGTAAAAATGATAGAACGTAGACTACAACTTCCAATGGCAAATCAGTAAGGACAAGTGCCATATCTACAAAATAAAATACAAAACATTAATGCACAGAATGCGTTCTGTAGTGATGCATTGTTTACACACTACAGACAGGGCAATGTAAGTGGCTGATTGGCATATCAGCTATCAAAATTTAATTTTTCCATGCATCGACTAGGGCCTACTTAATCTCCTATGGATGGAGTTACTGTAAAACTGTTAAATGTTCCAAATTACCATACTGTCTAGTTTTTGGTGTTCAATTTTGTACAACTATTCCCGATTCTGGTGTATATTGTACACTGAAATGTACGAATGAAAATTTATTTATTAAATGTCTATATTCACTGGCATTTCAGGCTTCACTTCATTCAAAACTGATGACATAATAATATTCTAATAATAGGTTGCTATTATCTGGTGCGGCCACAGCAATAGTATTCGTTTTCCTGAGCTTTCCAAATAACAGAATCAGGGCACGTGTAGATATTTGTCTTGCTGTGGGTGATAGCCTTTGAATTTTGACAACATCTTTACATCACCAAAAACTAGTCTTTGGAATATGATTTGGTGAAAATCGCACATGACACAACTATAAGGAAGAAATTTGGGACAAAGTTTTTATTGCTGATAATGGTACATCTATATACATTATACACGAATAACATATACTGCACATGACACTCAATTCCACTTGTGGTTTTTCATTACACTTTATCAAAGTAAATCCACATTGTACTCAAATTGTACAATTCAGGTTATTCAAAGAAAACACTGTAAAAATGTAATTGACATTTTAACAAAAACGACACAAAACAACAGCTAGGCAAAACAGGAAGGACGAAGATTACACACAAGTTTTGTACAAGAAGAAACTGATAATACTAAAATAAAAAAATACTCTTTAACATTAACATTACAATGTCTATTTGGCAAACACATTACTAAATAAGGAATAAGTTACATCTGGGAAACTTACATGTAATCTTAAACACACTTTAATAAAACTTACCAAAGCTAGTGTGTTACTAAGCAGGCTAGGTTATTCACAAAGGTCGATGTTAGTGCAATAAGTTGCAAGCAGTGTTATTCACTCAAGTCGAACATTACTGAATGATTTGTAACTAGGCAGCAATTCAAACCGTTAATACTGAACCTGCATAAAGCAACAAAAAAACAAATATTAACTATCTTCACAATTTATACAACTGTATAAAAAATATTTCTTACTTATGATATCACTTTCTTCACAAAATGAAGATCAGGTATAGATCAGAGCCGTACTAGTATGGCTAATACAGAAGTAGCTCCTTAATTCAGATGACATATGCACACTGTGACGTGAGTAGTTAAAACATCCAAACGATGGTGCAAGAGTTTTAACTGGTAAAAGTGCACATTACAGCCGCCACCCCAAATATTCCCAAAACTGTCTGATATCAGTAGAATTAGTGTTGTTGTACATGTTTCACACCATTTTTCTGATGGGAAACAACAGTTGACTG